>Ga0210040_10001720_pt1 | contig 32388 bp, 30 predicted proteins | sample CryGeyCG12114_NA_FD_185462 | JGI IMG/M metagenome (GOLD analysis project Ga0210040, IMG submission 185462) | Groundwater microbial communities from aquifer - Crystal Geyser CG19_WC_8/21/14_NA (SPAdes) (version 2) | ecosystem: Environmental > Aquatic > Deep subsurface > Groundwater | place: USA...
CATCTCCGCCTCACGCCACGTCGAGGACGGTCTTGAGCCAGCCCTCTTCGCGCTGGTCGAAGCGCTCGTAGGCCTCGATCGCCGAGGACGTGCCGACCTCCTGGCTGATGAACCGCGTCGGGTCCACGACGCCGGTGGCCACCAGGTCCAGCAGCGGCGGGATGGTTGTGCGGTGGTCGCAGTTGCCCATCCGGATGGTGAGGTTCTTGTTCATCGCCGCACCGATCGGGTAGCTCGTCATCGTCGGCCCGTACACGCCGATGATGCCGATCTGGCCGTTCTTCGCCACGCACTGCACAGCCCACTGCGCGGCCTGGCTCGGCGCGTTGCCCGGCACCCACAGATCGCCCTGCGGGTCGGCGTCGGGCGCCACCTGCTGGACCTCCTGCGCGAACTGCTCCGCCTGCTCCTCCGCCTGCTCAGCGGCGGGGCCGCGCTGGGGGCGCTGGGAGTCCACGCCGACGCAGTCGATGACGCGGTCGACGCCGACGCCGCCCGTGAGGGACATCACGACCTCGACGGGGTCCTCCTCGTCGAAGTTGACGACCTCGGCGTGCTGCTCCAGCGCCTGGGCCAGGCGGGTCTGCACGCGGTCGACGACGATCACGCGGCCGGCGCCCTGGCGCTTGGCCGACTCGATCGCGAACTGGCCGACGACGCCGGCGCCGAGCACCAGCACGGTGTCCCCGCGCGTCACACCGGCGAGCTCGGCGCCGAACCAGGCGGTCGGGAAGATGTCGGAGCAGAGGATGGCCTGCTCGTCGCTGACGCCGTCCGGGATCGGGATGAGCGTGTTGACCGCCCACGGGATCCGGGCCTTCTCCGCCTGCAGGCCGTTGACGGGGCCGGTGCTCTCCGGGCCCCCGAAGAAGCAGGTGCCGGCCTGCGGCCCGTTGGGGTTGGCGACGTCGCACTGCGCCGTCTGGCCCATCCGGCAGTACCGGCACGTGCCGCAGGAGACGGCGGAGGACACGACGACGCGGTCGCCCGGCGTCAGCCCGCGCACCGCGCTGCCCACCTCGGTGACGACGCCGACGGCCTCGTGGCCGAGGATCGTGCCCTCGGCCATGGGCGCCATGGTGCCGCGGATGAAGTGGAGGTCGGTCCCGCAGATGGCGCTGCGGGTGATGTCGATGACGGCGTCCGTCGGCTCCTGGATCTGCGGGTCCGCGACGTCGTCCAGGCGGATGTCGCCGATGCCGTGCCACACGACTGCCTTCATGGGGTGCTCCTCGCGATGTCGGGGGCGCGGGCGCGCCGTGGTCTGCAGCGCCGGCCCGCGGTCACCCGTCACGCTGGTCGCGACCGGGAGCCCCGGCAACCCGGGGCAGCGGTGACCAGGAGCGGAGGGCCCCTGCGCGCCGCCTCCTCGGCCGGCGCGCAGGGGCCCCCGCCCGCCCCCGCTCAGCGGGCGGCCGCCATCACCGCGAGGCGCTCGAGAGCCTCGTCCTCGTCCTCGTCCTCGTCCTCCCCCGTGCGCTGCGCCGCGACGGGCGGCGCCTGGAACGGCACGGCGTCCTGCGCGCACACGGCGCCGCTCGCGGGCGCCTCGACGTCCACGAGGTACCGCGTGATGACGGCGTCGGCGCAGGCGCTCTTGAGCAGGGTCGTGTGCCCCCAGCCCTCGACCGTCAGCAGCCGCCCGTCGGGGAAGGAGGCCGCGTAGTCCGGCGTGGCGTCGTAGGGCGTCGCCGGGTCGTGGCGGGTGCCGACGACGAGCACCGGCCCGGTCGTCTCCTGGTCCCACGGCCCGCGGTAGGCGTCCGGGTCCTCGGCCCCCAGGCCCTCGCAGGTGATGCCGACCCAGGCCCGGAAGCGCCCGAAGTGGGGCGCCGCGGCGTCCTCGGCGTCGGCGAGCGCCGGGTAGGCGCTGCGGCTGCCGACCTCCGCCGTGTCGGCGCACAGGCTGGCGAAGTTCTGCCCGACGGAGGCGTACTCCTCCCCGACGCGCGCCCCCGTGGTCGGGACGGCGGGCTCGGACAGCAGGCCCGCGTCGGCCAGGGCTCGGGTCGTCGCGCCGAGGTCGACGTCGACCGGCGTCGCCGGCTGCAGCGACAGCGCGGCCGCGCCGGCGAGGAAGTCGGCGAGCACGGGGTAGGCCGCCGGCTCGTAGAGCAGGAAGAAGGTCTGCGCGACGACGGTCGGGTAGTCCAGGACGACCGTCGTGCCGTCGCCGACCGCCACCTCGAGCGGCTCGCGCTGCAGCTCGGCGAGCAGCGCCTCCCAGACCTGCGCGGGGTCCCCGAGCTGGGCGAGCGGACACGTCTGCGGGCCGCCCTCGGCGCACAGCCGGAGGAACTCGTCCATCACCGCAGCCGCGGCCGGGCCCTGGCCCGTGCGCGCGCCCACCGAGCGCCCGTCGTCGCCGTCGAGGGCGCCGACGTAGGTCTCGGGGTCGATGGTGCCGTCGACGAACAGGGCCCGGACCCGGCCCGGGAAGAGCTCGGCGTACGTGGCCCCGAGGAAGGACCCGTAGGAGTACCCGGCGTAGGTGAGCCCCTCGTCGCCGACGGCCTGGCGCAGCAGGTCCATGTCCCGCGCGACGTTGGCGGTCGAGCTGGAGTCGAAGCGCTGGGGCGCCGTGACGCCGCAGCGCGTCGTCAGGCGGGCGCTGCCGCCGATGTAGGCGGTCTCCTCGGTGGACGTGACGGGGAACGCGACGCCGAGGAGCTGCGGCAGCGCCGCGAGCTCCTGCGCAGCGGTGCGGAAGCACGTGGCGGGCGTGGAGCCCGCCACACCGCGCGGGTCGAAGCCCAGGACGTCGAAGCGCGCGCGCACCTCGGGGCTGTAGGCGAGCTGGCCGTACAGGTGCACGAACTCGACACCCGAGCCGCCGGGGCCGCCGGGGTTGGTGAACAGCGTCCCGAGGCGCTGCTCGGGGTCGGACGCCGGCAGCTTCGTCAGCGCGATCGTGGACGTCTGGCCGGTGGGGCTGTCGTAGTCCTCGGGCACCTCGACGGTGGTGCAGAGGAAGGCCTCGAGGCCCTCGCCGCACGGCTGCCAGTCGAGGTCGGGCACCGGGGCCTCGACACCCCCCGCGGCCAGGTCGGCGGTGGGTGACGCGGCAGCGCTCTGACGAGCGCTCGGGGGCGAGGCAGCGGCGGTGGTCGAGGGCAGCGTCGTCGCGAGCAGGGCGACGGCCAGTCCCGTGGCGGCAGCGCCACGGCGGCGGGTGGGTGTCACGCGGTCTCTCCTTCGCGGTGGGGGCGCGGGGGCGCCTCCCCCGACGCGCCGACGCTAAGGCGCCCGGGTTGCCCGGTGCGTCCCTCTGCAGGAGGAGATCGGGACTCCGCACCACGGCGGAGCCGGAGGAGCCCCGCGCTACCGCAGCGGCGCGCCCAGCTGAGCCGTCCCGCCGCCGCCACCGGCGCGCGTGCCGCGGGGCGCCGTCCGGCGGCGCTCGGCCAGGCGGTGCAGCTCCTGGACCCCGCGCGCCGCCGAGCACCACCCCGAGCTGCGCGTGGAGCTCGTCCAGCAGGCGCCGGCCCCTGCGCTGTCCGACCTGACCGCCCACGACGCCGACCTGGTGCTGGACGAGGAGTGCCCGGGCCCGCCGACCGCCCGTTCGCCCGACATCGACGTCGAGGACCTGCTGCACGACGAGTTCCGGCTCGCCGTGCCCGCGACGGGTCCGCTGGCCTCGCGGGGGGGGCGGCTCGAGGACTGCGCCGACGTGCCCTGGGTGATGGAGCCCCCCGCCTCGACCCGGGCCGGTGAGCGCTGGCGCGCTGCCGCGCTGGCGGGCTTCGAGCCGGACGTGCGCATCGAGACGAGCGACGTGCTGCTGCACGCGCACCTGGTGGCCTCCGGGCACGCCGTCGCCCTCATCCCGGACCTGGTGCGCGCGGCGCGGACGCCCGGGGGACGCCTCGTCCCGCTGCCCGACCGGCCGCGGCGCCGGCTGTTCACGGCCGTGCGGCGCGGCGCAGCCGGTGGCCCCGGTGTCCGGGCGCTGCGGGAGAGCCTGCGCGTCGCCGTCGAGACCGCCCGCGGCTGATCCGCGCCCGCGGTCCGGCGCTCTCGACCCCGGCGCGGTCCGTAGGGTCGTCGTCGTGCTCGTGCTGCTCCCGCCGTCCCAGGGCAAGACCGGCGCCGAGGCGGGCGAGGCGGTCGACCTGCGAGCCCTGTCCTCCCCCGGCCTGACGACGACGCGCCGCCGCGTGCTCGTCGCGGCGGCGCGCCTCAGCCGGACCCGTGCCGGCAGAACGGCTCTCGGCGCGGGCAGCGCGCAGCTGCGCCCCGAGGCGGAGCGGAACACGCGCTGGCGCACCGAGCCCGCCGTCCCGGTCGCCGACCTCTACACCGGCGTCCTCTACGACGCCCTCGACCTCGGCTCCCTCGACGAGGACGCCCGGGCCCGCGCCGGCGAGCGCCTGCTCGTCTCCTCCGCGGCGTGGGGCGCGCTGCGGCTGGACGACCGGGTGCCGCCCTACCGGCTCTCGATGGACGTCGCGCTGCCCGACCTCGGCGGCCTGGCGACGCTGTGGCGCGAGCCGCTGCGCGCGGTGCTGGACCCGCTCGCCGCCGGACGCCTCGTCGTCGACTGCCGCTCCGCCGACTACGCCGCCGCCTGGACGCCCCGCGGCGAGACGGCGTCCCGGACGGCGTCGGTGCGAGTGCTGCGCGAGACGGCCGGGAAGCGGTCCGTGGTCTCGCACATGGCCAAGCACACGCGCGGCCTCGTGGCGCGGGCGCTCGCGCTGGAGCCGTCAGAGCCACCGACGCCCGAGGACCTGCGCGACCTGCTGACCAGCGCGCTGCCCCCGCTCGTGCGGAGCTCCACCGCCGCCTCCGTGCGCGGCGCGGACGACGTCGCCGTCGAGCTCGGCCCCCCGGCCGAGGACGGGCGCCGCGTGCTCGACGTCGTGCTGGGCTGAGCCGGAGGACCGCCCGGCCCTCGTCCCGCAGCGCCCCTCCCCGTCTCGGGCGCGGGGGCCGGCGGGCGATCCGGCCCTCGCCGGGCGGCTCGCCGGCGCGGACCTCCGGCCGTGGCACCGGTGGACGTGTCCGACTCCTCCGGCGTCACCGACGTCGTGCGTGGCTTCCGCGACGACGGCGCGTGAGCCCGCTCGTCCCGCGGCGCAGGGCGCTCGTCCGTCGCCGTCAGCCGTCCGACGCCCGGCCGGCCGCCGTCGAGGCGCCGTACAGGCTCTCGAAGCGCTCCCGGACGGCGGCGTAGTGCGGGGCTCGCCGCGGCTGCGGCTCGTAGGTGCCCGCCAGGGGCGGGTCCGCCCGGGGGACGTCCGGCGCGAGCGTCTCGAGGGCGACCAGGGCGGTTCCGCGCAGCGTCGCGCGCTTGAGGGCCACGTGCTCCACCGGCGTGCCGATGCTGTCCGCGACGACCTGCAGCAGCGAGGGCAGGTCCTGCGTGATCCGTCCGGAGGCGACGAGGCGCCCCGGGCGCCCCGCGACCTCCACGAGGTCGTCCACGACCCTCGCGTACGTGGTCGCCACGCCCTCCGCGCACCCGCGGAAGACCGCCTCCGGGCTGGTGCTGGCGGACAGGTCGGCGACGACGGCGCGCGCGCTCGCCGCCCACCCGGTGCTGCGCTCGCCCGTGAGGAAGGGCACGACGACGGGGACCCGCGGGTCGGGCTCCGCGGCCAGGACGGCGTCCAGGGCGTCGTCGTCCTCGGGCAGGCGCAGCGTGCTCTGCGCCCAGGCGACGAGCCGGCCGACGTCGTTGACCGCGCCGCCCAGCAGGCTGCGCCGGGCGTCGACGCGGTAGCACCACAGGCCGGGCGGGACCCGTTGCGGGACACCCGGCACGAGCACCCGCACGGCGCCGCTGGTCGCCGCGGCGAGGGCCATGGACGAGGAGTCGCCCGCTCCGGTGCCGAGGTTGCTGGACAGGCCGTCGGCGACCGCGGGGAACCAGGCGGCCCCGGCCAGCGCCGGCCACCGGCCGGCGACCCGGGCCGTGTCGACCCCCTCCAGCGGGACGCCCGGGTCCTGCACCGCGGACAGCTCCGTCGCCGTCGTGCCGCACGCGGCGAGCACCTCCTCGTCCCAGCGGCCCGTGCGCCGGTCGAGCAGCCCGCTCCAGGCGGCGACGGGGGTGCTGGCGGCGGTCGTGCCCAGCAGACGCCGGTGGACGTACTCCCCCAGCGACATCCACGTCGACACCTGCGCGACCAGTGCGGGCTGGCTCGACCGCAGCCACAGCAGCCGCGGCGCGAGGTAGCTCGTGTGCATCCGCGTGCCGGTGCGCTGCTGGACGACGGCCTCGTCGAGGCGCTCGCGCAGCTGCCCCACCTCGGCCGCGCAGCGCGAGTCCGCGTAGGTGAAGCACGGGGTCAGCGCGCGCCCACCGGGGTCGACGCCGACGAGGGAGGACGCGAAGGTGTCGAGGGCGACGCCGGCGACGGGTGCGCCGACGTCCTCGACCAGGCGGGTGATGACGTCCTCGACCTCGGCGCACACCTGGTCGGGGTCGACCACCGACGTCCCGTCGGCGTCGGTGGTGAAGGCGTGCGCGACCTTCGCGCGCCGGCCGACGGCACGGCCCGTCGCGTCGTAGACCGCTCCGCGCGTCGCCGTCGACCCCACGTCGAGGGCGAGGACGAGCGGCTCCCGCGCCTCCCCCGGAGCCACCGCGAAGTCCTCGACCTGCACCATCGCCGACCTCCCCGTCGCCGTCACCCGCCGAACCTATCCGGCCCGCGGGGGAGGCACTCGGCGCGCACCGAGCGCCTCGCCGGTGCTACAGCCGCTGGCCGCCGGTGAGCTCGACCGTCGCGCCGTTGGCCCAGCCGAAGCCGTCGTCGAGCAGCAGCGCGACGGCACCGCCGATGTCGTCGGCCCGGCCCACGCGCCCGAGCGGGATGCTGCCGGTGACCTGCGCGTTCACCTGCGGGTCGTCCCGCACCATCCCACCGGAGAAGTCGGTGGCGATGGCCCCGGGCACCACGGTGTTCACGCGGATGCGCCGCTCCCCCAGCTCGACGGCCTGGTACCTCGAGAGCACCTCCACGCCCGCCTTCATGACGGCGTACGCCGACGAGCCCGGGATGACGAAGTGCGCCAGGCCGCTCGAGACGTTGACGACGCGGCCGCCGTCGGCGAGCACGGGGAGCATCGCCTGGGTGAGGAAGTACGGCGCCCTGAGGTGGACCGCCACCACCTCGTCGAACTGCTCCTCCGTCGTCTCGGCGAAGGCCGCGTGCAGGCCTGTGCCGGCGTTGTTGACGAGGTGGTCGACGCTGTCGCGGCCGAAGCGGCCGGCGGCCTCGCGGACGGCGCCGACGAAGGCCGGGTAGTCGGCCGTGCGCGTCGTGTCGAGCTGCAGCACCGCGACGCGGTCGTCGCCGTGGGCCTCCACGAGCGAGCCCGCAGCGGCCTCGTCGCTGCGGTAGGTGCCGATGACGCTGGTGCCGCGGGCGAGCAGGTGCTCGGCCGTGCTGCGGCCCAGGCCGCGGCTGGCGCCGGTGATGACGGCGATCTTCTGAGCTGCCTCGGGCATGGTGGTCCCTCTCTGCGAGCGCGTCGCGCGACCCGTGCGGTCGGGCGGTGCCCGCGGACGCCGCTGCTCGACCGGGAGCGGGGCGGCGTCCGCGTGCCGCAGCGAGCGTGCGCCGGTCCGCCCGCGCGCACCAGGACGCACTGCTCCGGGGACCGGGAGTCCCTGGCTGAGCGCGGTGCCGGCGGGCGATGCTGCGTCCGTGGACCGCGCCGAGCTCGCCGACTTCCTCCGCCTGCGCCGAGAGGCGCTGCAGCCCCGCGACGTCGGCCTCCCGACGACGGCGCGCCGGCGCGCGCCCGGCCTGCGGCGCGAGGACGCCGCCGGGCTCGCGGGCATGTCGGCCGACTACTGGGCGCGCCTGGAGCAGCAGCGCGGACCGCAGCCCTCGCCCCAGGTCCTGCTCGCCGTCGCCCGCGCCCTGCGTCTGACCCTGGACGAGCGCGACCACCTCTTCCGGCTGGCCGGGCACCCCGCGCCGGAGCGCTCGAGCCGCCGCGAGCACGTGCACCCCGCCCTGCTGCGCGTGCTGGACCGCCTGCACGACACCCCTGCCCAGGTCGTCGACGACCTCGGGCGCACGCTCGTCCAGAACCCCGGGGCCAGAGCGCTCCTCGGCGACCAGATCGCCGCCACCGGGCTGGCGCGCAGCGCCGTCTGGCGGTGGTTCACCGAGGGCCAGGAGGAGCGGGCGCACTACGCCGCCCGCGACCACGACCGCCAGGGGCGCGTCTGGGTCGCCGACCTGCGCGCCGCCCTCAGCCGCGACGGCGGCGAGCCCGCGCGGCGCCTGGTCGAGGAGCTGCTGCGGGTCAGCCCCGAGTTCGCCGAGGTCTGGGCGCAGCACGAGGTCGCCGTCCGCACCGACCAGCGCAAGACGCTCGTCCACCCCGAGCTCGGCGAGATCGACCTCGACTGCCAGGTCCTCCAGACGCAGGGCCGCGGCCAGGCGCTCCTGGTGTTCACCGCGACGCCGGGCACGCCGGACGCGGAGAAGCTGGACCTGCTGTCGGTCGTCCGCGAGCAGCTGGTCGGGTGATCGTCCCGGCTGCCCACCGGCAGAGCTCCTGCCTGGTGGTCGCTCGGGGCGGTGTGGGACGATCCGGTCGTCTGGTGACACGAGTCACCTGGCGACGCCCTCGATGAGGAGGATCCCGTTGCGAAGTCTGGTCTCAGCCACCCGAGGAGCGAGCCGGCGGGCCGTCGGCCCCGTGCTCGCCGCAGGTCTGGTCCTCGCCGGCACAGCCGGCCCCGCCGCCGCCGCGCCCCCGCAGCAGCTCGACCCGGCCACCGCGCTCGGCGCGAACGTCACCGTCTTCGACCCGACCATGCCGATCGCCGACATCCAGGCGAAGGTGGACGCCGTCTACGCCCAGCAGGTCGACAACCAGTTCGGCGCGCAGCGGTACGCGCTGCTGTTCGAGCCGGGGACGTACGGCACCGACGCCCAGCCGCTGCAGATGAAGGTCGGCTACTACACCGAGGTCGCCGGGCTCGGCGCCTCGCCGGACGACGTGACCATCAACGGCAAGGTCGAGGTCTACAACCGCTGCCTCACCAACGACGACGGCACGCCGAACTGCATCGCCCTGGACAACTTCTGGCGCACGCTGTCCAACCTGCACATCGCCGTGAACGGCACGGGGCAGGACGGCTGCCGCGCCTCGGCCAACTTCTGGGCCGTCTCCCAGGCGGTGCCGATGCGCCGGGTGGACATCACCGGCGGCAACCTCTCGCTGCAGGACTACTGCACCGCCGGTCCCCAGTACGCCAGCGGGGGCTTCATCGCCGACTCCCGGGCCGGCACCGTCATCAACGGGTCGCAGCAGCAGTGGCTGGTCCGCAACAGCACCGTCGACACCTGGACCAACGGCGTGTGGAACCAGGTCTTCTCCGGCGTCCAGGGCGCCCCGAGCGAGGACGGCTTCCCGACCCCGCCCTACACGGTCCTCGACGAGACCCCCCTCAGCCGCGAGAAGCCGTTCCTGCTCCTCGACGCCCAGGGCCGCTACCAGGTGCAGGTCCCCGCCGCGCACACCGGCACCAGCGGCGCCTCGTGGGAGCAGGACGTCGCCTCGGGCCGCACGCTCCCGCTGAGCGACTTCTACGTCGCCACGCCGGCGTCGTCGGTGAAGGACATCAACAACGCCCTCGCGCGCGGCAGCGACCTGCTGCTCACCCCGGGCGTCTACGACGTCGCGAAGAGCATCGCGGTCAAGCGCGCCGGCACCGTCGTCCTCGGCCTGGGCCACGCCACGCTCACCGCGGTCGGCGGCGCCGTGCCCCTGACGGTCGCCGACGTCCCCGGCGTCGTCGTGGCCGGCGTCACGATCGACGCGGGCACCGAGGAGTCACCGGTCCTGCTGCAGGTGGGCACGAAGAACGGCGACCACGGTCGGGCGCACGAGGCCTCCGGGGACCCGACGACCCTGTCGGACGTCTTCTTCCGCGTCGGCGGACCGCACGTCGGCAAGGCCGACACCGCCCTGGAGATCAACAGCGACGACGTCCTCGTCGACCACACCTGGGTCTGGCGCGCCGACCACGGCGAGGAGGACTTCTCCGGGGGCTTCCTCGGTGACGACGAGCGCTGGGCCACCAACATCGGCCGCCAGGGCGTCGTCGTCAACGGCGACGACGTGACGGCGACGGGCCTGTTCGTCGAGCACTTCCAGCGCGTGAGCACGACCTGGAACGGCGAGCGCGGCACCACGGTGCTGTACCAGAACGAGCTGCCGTACGACCCGCCCACGCAGGCGGACTGGACGCAGCCGGACGGCACGCTCGGGTTCCCGGGCTACGAGGTCGCCGACTCGGTGACGACCCACCACCTCTACGGCGGCGGCTCGTACGTCTACAACCGCAACAACCCCAGCATCATCACCGAGAACGGGTTCGAGGCGCCGACGACCCCGGGCGTGCAGCTGCACCACCTGCTGACGGTCAACCTCGGCGCCGGCACCACCCGCCACGTCGTCAACGGCGTGGGCGGTCAGGTCGACGACAGCAACACCGGCACCCCGCAGTACGTCGTGGACTACCCCGTCCGCTGACGACGGCGGGTGCCGCAGCACCCTCGCAGCCCGGTGGCCGGGGCCCAGCGCCCCGGCCACCGGGCCGAGTCGTCTCCCCTGCGGCTCAGGTGGACCCGCGGACCACGACCTCCAGCAGCTCCGGCGGGGCGGGCGGCACCTCGGCGGTCCCGTCGAGGCCGGTGACGAGCTGGGCGACGAGGTGGCGCACCTGGGCGTCGACCGACTGCGCGACCGTCGTCAGCGGCGGCGCGGCCAGCCGGGCGGCGGGCACGTCGTCGACCCCGATCACCGCCACGTCCTCGGGCACGCGCAGCCCCTCGGCCCGCACCCCGGCGAGCACGGCGAGGGCGACGTCGTCGTTGTACGCCGCGACGGCGGTGACCGGCGCGGTCTCCCCGCGCCAGGCGCGCACCGCGGCCGCGGCGGACGCCGGCTCGAGGTCGACCGCGCGGACCGACGGCTCGGCGAGGCCGAGGTCCGCGCACGCGCGGCGCACCCCGGCGAGGCGCTGGTCGGCGAAGGCCGCCACCCGGGCGTCCGTCGTGCCGGCGTAGCCGAGCACTCGGTGACCGGCGGCGGCCAGGTGCTCGACCTGCAGACGGCCGGTCCTGGTCTGCGCCCCGGCCGTCGGGCCCGGCCCGTCCTGCGGGCCCGCAGCAGTGGTGAGCACCTCGATGCCGGCGCACCGCAGCGCCGCCTCGTCCTCGGCGGCGAAGGGCGCCAGGCCCACGACGGCGCGGACGTCGACCGCCCGCCACAGCTCCGCGAGCGGTCGGCGGTCGCGCCCGTGGTGGACGAGCAGGGCCATGCCCCGCTCGGCCAGCTCCTCGGTGAGGTGCTCGAGCAGCGCGTCGACGACGGGCCCGATGGGCCAGTCCGGGAGGACGCAGAGCACGAGGTCGCTCCTGCCGGTCCGCAGCGCTCGGGCCGCCGCGGACGGGGCGTACCCGAGCTGCCGAGCGGCCGCGCGGACCCGTTCGCGGGTGGCGGCGGAGACGGACGCGTCGTCGCGGCCGTTGAGCACGTAGCTGACCGTCGTCCGCGAGACCCCGCTGGCCCGGGCGACGTCGGCACTGGTGGTGCGCACCACGCGCCCCTCCTCCCGGCCTCGGGCCGGGGGTGCCCCGGCCCGAGGCCGGATGCTGCCACGGGACGCAGCACGCCGACCCCGTCCCGGAGCACCCGGGGCGGGGTCGGCGTGTCGGGGACGGCCCTCGCGGGGTCAGCTGGGCGGAGCGGCCGCCGCGGGCTGCACGTCGCTGCGGTCGGCACGGGCGAGGGCGTCCCGGACCACGTCGGCGCCGGCCGGCGCCGGGCTGGTGACGTCCTCGCCGGACGCGTACGGGAAGACGTAGGCGGGTCGGCCGTTCTCGGCGCGCCAGCTCTCGTCCAGCGTCCCGCCGTCCAGGGCGTCGTACCCGAGGGCGTCGAGGAAGGCCGTCACCTCCTGCTTGGCGCTCTCGTCGTCGCCGAAGACCGGGAGGGCGCTGCGGTCCCCGCCCTGCGGCCTGGCGAGCTGGCCGAGCGCGACGAAGAAGATGTTGTTGAACACCTTGACGACCCTCGAGCCGGTCAGGTGCGCCTGCAGGAGACCGCTCGTCGTGGCGCTGCCCTCGTCGAGGGCGGCGATGGAGCCGTCCCGGTCGGGGTAGTAGTTGTTCGTGTCGAGCACGGTCTTGCCCGCCAGCGGGGCCACCGGCACCTGCGGGTAGGCGTGCAGGGGGACCGTGACGACCACGAGGTCACCGGCCGCCGCGGCGTCCGAGGCCGTCGCGGCCCGCGCCCGGGGGCCGAGCTCGTCGACCAGCCCCTGCAGCGTCTCGGGTCCGCGCGAGTTGGACAGCACCACGTCGTAGCCGGCGGCCACGGCCAGCCGCGCGACGGTGCTGCCGATGTTGCCGCTGCCGATGAGCCCGATCGTCGTCATGCCGCTGGAACGTCGACCGGGAGCACGCTCTTCCGCACCGCACCGCACCGCACCGCACCGCACCGCACCGCACCGCCCCGAGAAGGGCCGGAGGTGCCGGGTCGCCGGCAGCGCCGGCCGCCACCGGGAGCAGCGCGCCGTGCGGTGGGCGGGGAAGCCGGCGGCCCGGTGTCCCACCGGGGGGAGGACACCGAGCCGCCGGCGGACGAGGGGTCAGGCCGTCGCGGTGTCCTCGCTCGCGGCGGCACCGCCGGGCATCCCGCCCTCGGGGCGCGCGCCGCCGAAGCCGCCGCCACCACCGTGGCCACCACCCGTGCCGCCACCGGCGGCCGCCTCACCGGCGGTGGCCGTGCCGACCGACGTCGCGCCCGTCGCGTCGCCGCCGGCCGACAGCCCGCCGACGGCGTCGCCGGTGGCCGTGCCCCCGGCGAGCACCTGGTGCTCCGCGCCGGTCTCGACGTCGGCCGAGGAGTAGACGAGCGAGGCGAACTCCTTGGCCGCGGTGTAGGTGGCGAGCACCTGCCCGTCGGCGGAGACGACCTGCACCGTGGTCCCGGCGGGCTGCGCGCCGTCGAGGGTCGCGGACACCCAGCCCTGCGCCGAGTCCGCCGCGGGCGAGACGGTCATGCCGGAGCTGCCGGCGGCGAGCAGCGTCCCGCCGCTCACCTCGAAGGTGCCGTTGACGTCGAGGGCGCCGTTGCCGTTCCCCGTGGGCCCGTTCACGACGACGGTGCCGCCGGTCATCACGGCGTAGCCGTTGGAGTCCAGGCCGTCCCCCTCAGCGTCGACGACGAGCGTGCCGCCGGAGATCGTCAGCAGCACGTCCTCCGACGCGGCCTCTCCCGCTCCCCCACCGCCGCCGAAGCCGCCCTGGGCGGTGGCGCCGTCGGTCGTCGTGCTGCCGGCGGAGGCGTTGACGCCGTCGTCGCTGGAGGTCACGGTCGTGTCGCCCCCGGCGACCGTGATGACCGCGCTCTCCAGGCCCTCCTCGGACCGGGTGATGTCGACGGTGCCGCCGGAGATCGTGAGGTCCGCCTCCGCGTGCACGCCGTCGTCGCCCGTGGCGAGCGCCAGGGCGCCGTCGGGAATGCTCACGGCGCCGTCGGAGTGCACCGCGTCGTCGGCCGCGTCGACCGTCGTCGTGCCGCCACCGACCACGACGGCGACCCCGCCCTCGAGGCCCTTCGCCGAGGCGTCCTCGGCCAGGCTCGCGCCGGCCCCGCCGCCCGCGGTGACGTCGAGCGTCCCGCCGGAGACGACCACGTCGGTCTCGGCGACGACGCCGTCCCCGCCCGCGACGACGGTCGTGGTGCCGCCGGCCAGCGAGACGTAGCCCGCGCTGGCGTCCTCGTCGTCGTCGGACTTCACGCCGTCGCCGCCCGCGGTGACGTCGAGCGTCCCGCCCTCGACGACGAGGTAGTCCTTGCCGCGCACGCCGTCGTCGACGGCCTCCACGGTGAGGTCGCCGGACTCGACGACGAGCCCGTCCTTGCTCGTGATGCCGTCCTGCGCGCGACCGGTGACGACGAGCGCGCCGGTGCCGGTGATCGTCGTGTCCGCGGTGCTGTAGAGCGCTGCGGCAGCGTCGGTCCCGTCCTCGCCGGTGGTGTACTCCGTGCCGTCGGTCAGCGTGCTCGTGGTGCCGTCCTCGAGGACGACCACGACCTCACCGGCCTCCAGGACGCCGATCGCCGAGGTGGTGGAGCTGGTGATCTGCGCACCGTCGAGCACGAGCCGGACGACGCCGTCGTCCGCGGTGTCCACGACCACCTGCCCGTCGGTCAGCGTCCCGCTGATCCGGTAGGTGCCGGCCGCGGTGAGGGTGACGGTGCCGCCGTCGACGGTCACGGCGTCGGAGTCGGCGCTGGCCGTGGTGCCGTCGAGGGTCACGGCGACCTCGTCGGCGGCGTCCCAGCTCGTCTCGGACTCGATGACCGGCAGGTCCTCGGCGAGCACCTCCTCGGGCGTGGCGCCCGAGACCGCCTCCACGTCAGCGACGGAGACGACGCTCGTGCTGTCCGCCGCGGAGGTCGCGGTGTCGGACGCGGAGGTCGCGGTGCCGGTCGTCGCCCCGGTCGCGGAGCAGCCGGCCAGGACGGCGGCGAGCAGGGCGGCGGAGAGGGCGTGGCGGGCCGAGCGGGGGCGGCGCATGAGGTGTCCGTTCGTCGGAGAGGTTGAACTCGTGTGCTCACCCTGCGAGGCCGGGTCGTCCCGACCCGTTGCGCCGGCTGTGCCCTCTCTGTGAGGGCAGCCGGGCGGCGGGTGGCGTCGTCGAGGGGTGGTCAGCGCGCGAAGTGGCGGCGCAGCGTCCGGTGCCACTTGTTGGCCGGGAGCTCCGGGCGCAGGCAGGCGAGACCGACGCAGTACTTGCTGATGGTCACCGGGCGAGCGCCCGCGGCCCACAGCCAGCGGTCGGCCGCGCTGGGCGCTCCCGCGGACTTCGTCTCCACGAGCACGGAGTCGTCGAGGACGACGGCGTCGCCGTCGGGCCCGGCGCACACCAGGCCGACGTCGCACGTCATGCGCGAGCCGGCCACCCGGTCGAGCAGGGTGCTGCGCGCGTACGTCGTCGTCAGCACCGGGGCCAGGACGGCGGTGCCGACCTGCTCGCCGACGCGCTCGAGGACGAACGCCTCTGCGTCCGGCGTCAGCGCGGCGCGGGAGGCGAGCTCGTGCGGGCGGCGCTCCTTGACGGTCTCCCCGCGGCCGCCCTCGGTCTTGACCTCCAGGACGCACTCGCCGGAGTCCAGGTAGGTGCGCGTGCGCACCTTGAACCGGCGACGGCGGCTGTGCGCGGCGGCCCGGTAGGCCAGCAGGTCCGGGGTGTCGAAGTACACGGACTCGTAGCCGAAGGCTCGCCGGCCGCCCATGTCGAGCACGGCGGCGCGGTCCTCCATCGACCCCAGCAGCGCCTCGAAGGTCGTCGGGTCCAGCAGGTACTTGCGGTCGGTGCGGGTCTGCAGGCTGGCGGCCGCGACCAGCTGCTCGAGGCCGACCGCTTCGAAGCGGTCCAGCGCGGGCGCCAGCCGGGCGCCGAGCCCGGCCGGCGGCACCGGCGCGGTCGCGGTGCTCACGAGCGGGAGGCCGGGACGAGCGGGGCCTCGCCGGAGCGCGACGCCGGCACGTGCGCCGTCGGCTGGTGGCCACGGGTCTCCGGGAGCGCCTCGTGCTGGCCGATCTGCTCGTCGGCCTCGGGCTGCGCGTGCAGGCGGTAGCGGACGTCGACGACCATCGAGTCGCGCACGAGGTCGGTCTCCTTCACCAGGACCTTGCGCACGTCGGCGCCGAGCAGCTGCTCGAGGCGTGCGACGAGCCGGCGCTCGTCGGTCAGGACGGCGTCGAGGGTGACCTCCTGCTGGCGGTAGCGCTCGTGCAGGCGCGGTGAGTCGCCGATCGCCATGACGGCGACGAGCAGCACGCTCAGCGCGGGCGCGATCCACACGGGGCTGGGCGCGAGGCCGGCGATGAGCCCGAGGGCGAGGGCGATGAAGTAGTAGGCGACCTCCTCCTGGGAGATCTCCGACGAGCGCAGCCGGATGATCGACAGCACGCCGAAGAGCCCCAGGCCCAGTCCGGCGGCGATGGTCGCGTCCGCGAGCGTCATCGTGACCGCCATCACGCCGACGTTGAGGCCGACGTAGGCCAGCAGCATGTCTCGGCGGCGGTGGCGGCGGTAGTAGACGCCGTACGTCAGGACGACCACCGCCACGAGGTCGACGGCGAGGGGAAGCAGGTGCGACACAGGAGGCTCCTCGGGGTGGACGGAGCCTGAACGCTCTCCGGCGGGCCTGTGCGCGAGCCATGCCGCGCGTGTGGTCCCCGCTTGAGAGGTGGCCTCCCCCGATCGGCTCACTGGAGCGGGAGGTGGCAGCTCCTCGTCGCGCTCTTCACGTCGAGGGGCTGCCACCTGCCTCAGTCGAGCGGCGCCAGGGTCGATCCCGCAGCTGGCTCGTGGACGAGGTCGACGAGGACTTCCGCCCGCATGGCGGGCACGGGGGTGGGCAGCGGGGCCACCACGCTGCCGTAGAGGTCCGGGCGGCGGTCGTGCCACAGGTGTCCCGGCTGCCCGGGCCGGCGGTCCCGGGAGGCGCGCAGGTCGACGTCGGCCCAGGCGACGCCCTCGCCGACGACGGCGTCGCTGACGACCCAGCCCTCGGCGCTGACCACCGCCGAGCCCTCCGTCCACTCGACGCCGCGCTCGGTGCCGGTGCGGTCGGCGCACACCACCGCGACGTGGTTGGCCCGCGCCGCCCCCATGGCCGCGACCTGCCCGATCGGCCGCTCCCCCGGCGGCCGGTACCCCCAGGTCCAGTTGGTCGGGACCGCGATCAGGTCGGCGCCGGCCAGGGCCGCGGCGCGGGGCCACTCGGGGAAGCCGAGGTCGTAGCAGATGAGCGCGGCGAGTCGGCCGTGCACCGTCTCGACCACCGTCGGTGCCGCGTCGCCCGGCGAGAAGAGGTGGCGCTCGGCGTCCCACAGGTGGACCTTGCGGTAGACGGCGCGCACGCCGCTCGCGTCGACGACGGCGGCGCTGTTGAACAGGCGACCGTCTTCGCCCAGCTCGCAGAATCCGCCCACGACGACGGCTCCCGGCCGCTCCCGGCAGGCCCGCGCCCACCTCGTGAGGACCGGCGAGTCCGCCGGGACGGCGACGGCCCGCGCCTCGTGGACGTCCGCGAGCACGTAGCCGCTGGTGACCAGCTCGGGCAGGACGACGAGGTCCGCCCCGGCCGCCAGCGCGGCGGAGAGCGCCGCCGCTGATCGGGCGGCGTTGCCCGCGAGGTCCACCAGCGCGGGGGCGAGCTGCACGGCGGCCACCCGGGCGGGACGCCCGGTGGCGCCGGCGTCCGCGCCGGACCAGCTCGCGGGCTCGTCGTGCGGAGCGGGGGTGCGGCTCATGGCGGACTCCGATCGACGTAGGCGCTCAGCTACCGGCCCCCGGACGAGCGCTGGTCGCGCCCGCGATGCGGTGGTCGGCGGAAAGTAGTGCCGCGACCCGGCGCTCGTGCGGCCGCCGGCGGACGTCCGCACCGGAGTTCACGAAGCCGTCATCAGCCGTACTCCGTCCGTGCCGGCGCAGGCGGCCCGGCACCTGCCGGGGACAGCCTGGGCGCGGACGACGGCGTCCGGGTGAGCCGGCGCGGTCACCGGCCGCACTGGCGGGCAGGTGAGCCCGGTCCTCGTCGGTCCCGGCAGCCGTGCCGCCCTCAGGCGGTGTGACGGGTCCTTTCCCGGCTGGCCTCGCGGTCGTGGTCGCCAGTGGCGCCTTCGTCGTGGGAGGGCGCGCTGCTGGCGTCGGCGGCGCGGCCGCGGCGGTGGGCGACGCGCCAGGTGACCAGACCGGCGAGGAGGAGCAGCGCTGCGGCGACGGCGGTGCCGTGGCCGAGGGCGGAGGCCGCTGTCGCGTAGGAGGCGCCGGCGAGGTAGCCGATCAGCACGACGGTGGTCGCCCACAGGATCCCGCCGAGGGCGTTCCAGAGCAGGAAGCGCGGGTACGGCATCCGGGCGCTGCCGGCCAGGGCGGGTGTGACGGCGCGGAAGAAGGCCGTCCAGCGGCCGAGGAGGACGGCCACGCCGCCGCGGCGGGCGAGCAGGTCGGCGGCGCGGTCGAGGGCGGCGCGCCGGCGGACGAGGAGGCGGTGGTCGAGCACCGCCGGGCCGAGGCGACGGCCGACGGCGTACCCGACGGTGTCCCCGAGGACGGCCGCGGTGCCGGCCACGGCCAGCACCGCCGGCAGCGACACGTGCCCGAGGTTCGCGGCGACACCACCGAGCAGCGCCGCGGTCTCCCCGGGCAGGAGGAAGCCGAGGAAGACGGCGTCCTCGGCGAAGACGATGCCGAAGACGCCGAGATAGACGAGCCAGGCCGGGGCTGCCAGGAGGTGGTCGACCAGCCCGGTCAGGGTGCTCACCGCGCGGCGGTCACGGGCTGGCGCCCTCGGCCGCGCAGCCCGGCCGCGGAGACGAGGAGCCAGACGGATCCGACGGTGACGACCATCGCGCCGGGGACGTGGATCCACAGCGTCTCGCGCCCACCGGTGGCGGCCTGGACGAAAGTCAGGGCGAAGACGACGAGGGCCAACATCCACAGCCAGGTCGGTGCCGCTGCGCGGCGGTTCGCGAGGAGGGCCGCGACGGCGGTCAGCCCGGAGACGACGTGCAGGACGATCGCTCCCGCCTGGTGCGCCTCCAGGGCGCTGTCCCCGGGGAAGAGCTGTCCTGCGGTGACGAACTGCCACGCCTCCGCGAGCACGGCCAGCAGGGCGAGCACGACGAGCGTCGTGACGGGAGCACTGCCGCTGCTCCCCGCGGTGGACGTCCGGTCGGTGGTGCTGCGGGTCGTCGAGGTCATCGGGCCCTCCTGGTCCTGGGTCACGTCGTACCGGGGAGCGTGTGCGCGAGTCCCTGAATCCCGCCTGAACGCCTGCGCTGCAGGCGCGTCCGAGACGGACGGGCGTCCGCGCCCTCAGCCCGGCGGGAGGGCGACGTGCACCTGACCCCCGGGGGGAGGCCCCGCGGTGACGCCGCCGCCGGCGGCCCGCGCGAGCCGGCGGGCCAGCGAGAGGCCCAGGCCCGCGCCGTCGTGGCCGTCGTCGGGGTCGCCGCGCACACCGGGCGCGACGACCTCCTCGGCGAGGTGCTCCGGGATCCCGGGGCCGCCGTCGTCGACCGCCACGACGACGCCCTCGGGGGTGGTCGTCACGGACAGGTCGACGCGCGTGCGCGCGTGGCGCAGCGCGTTGTCGACCACGGGGGCGAGCAGCCGTCGCAGCACGGCGCCGTCGACCCCGACGTGGAGCTCGGGCTCCGCCGGGTCCTCGTCCCCGTCTCGGTCGGCGTCTCCGGCGCGGGCGGGGGTGACGGGCCCGCTGCGCACCGCGACGCCGGCGCGCTCGTCGTCGGCGCGGGCGGCGAGCTCCTCGAGGACGGGTCGGACGGCGGCCCGGCCCGGCCCGGCGGTGGTCGTCGCCCGTGCGGTGTCGAGCAGGGTCGCGACCGTGGCCTCCAGGTCGGCGGCGACGTCGTCGACGGCGCGCAGGCCCTCGTCGAGCTCGCGCGGGTCCCGCGGACGGGCGCGCAGCCAGTCGACCTGGCTGCGCACCCGCGCGCCCTCCACCCACGGCATCCTCCCCCCTGCCCGGCTCGGCTGCGGTCGGTGCTCGGACCGGGGCTGGTCAGTGCTGCAGCGTGAAGCTGTCCAGGAGGTCGCCGTCAGGGGTCACGGCGCGCACGGTGAGGTGCTGGGAGTCCGCCAGCACGTCGAGGTAGTGCAGCTCAGAGGTGCTGACCGCGGTGAACGCCTCGTGCCCGGTGGGCCGGAGCTTCGCGCCGCCGCCGGAGACGACGTAGGTCACGCCCTGCTGCGGGGTGGAGCGCTGGTAGTCGTGGTCGTGCCCGGCCAGGACGAGGGGGACGTCGTAGCGGGCGAACAACGGCGCCCACGCCTCCCGGACGGCGTCGTCGGACCCGTGCTGACCGGCGGAGTAGGCGGGATGGTGCATGGCCGCGACCGTCCACGTGCCGGCCGGCCGGGGGCGACGCAGCTGCTGCTCGAGCCACCGCGCCTGCTCGGGGTCCTCGACGCTGGTGGAGTCCAGCACGATGACTTCCACGCACCCGATCTGCTCGCTGTACCAACGGGTGTCGCGGCCCAGCTCGGACATGATCTGGTCGCCCTGCCCACGTTCGACGTCATGGTTGCCCAGGACGGGCAGCATCTCGGTCCCGGCGTCCAGGACCGGCGCGAAGGGTCCGGTCACCCGCTGCGGCACCAGCGCCGGGTCACCGTCGGGGTAGACCATGTCACCGAGCAGCAGCAGACCGTCGTAGGGAGTCGGACCGGCCTGCGCGGCCATCGCCCGCGCGGTCGCGACCTCCGCGTCCTGCCCGGTCCCCACGTCCCCGGCCACCGCCAGGCGGGTCTGCGGGGCCTGCGTCGGCGCCGTCGCCGGGGTCCCGGCGACGGCCGAGGGCCGGGGCCCGCCGCGCCCGCTCCACGGCGCGAGCACGACCCCCGTGGCCACCAGTGCACCGACCACCCCGATCACCAGAGCGATGGCGACCAGCGCGGCCAGCAGTCCCGTACGTCTCATGGTCAGTCGCCTTCGTGGTGGTCCGGATGCGGGCGCGGAAAGACTCGCACCCGTGCCCGCGCCACCGGGACCGCTGGCCGCAGGCGTTCAGGAGCGCGTCAGGACTCCGGCGCCACGCTCACCGCCATGACCGCACCGGTGAGCCTCAGGACGCTCCCGCGGCAGTCCCGGACCACCGGTCGGGCGCTGGCGGACAAGGTCCCCGAGGTCACCGCGTCCTTCTGGGTCGTGAAGGTCCTGGCGACCACCGTCGGGGAGGCAGTCGCCGACCTCCTCGCCGAGACCGTCGGCCTCGGCCCGGTCGGCACCAGCGCCGTGATGACCGTCGTCCTGGCCGCCGTGCTCGCCGCCCAGCTGCGCGCCCGCTGCTGCGTCCCGCCCCTGTACTGGCTGACCGTCGCGCTCATCAGCGTCGTCGGCACCCTGCTGACCGACGACCTCACCGACGGGCTCGGCGTCCCCCTGCCGGTCAGCACCGGCGTCTTCGCCGCACTGCTCGCCGTCGTCTTCGCCACCTGGTACCGCCAGGAGCGGACCCTGTCGATCCACTCCGTCACCACACGCCGCCGCGAGGGCTTCTACTGGCTCGCGGTCCTGGTCACCTTCGCCCTGGGCACCGCCGCCGGTGACCTCCTCAGCGAGCAGGTCGGCCTGGGGTACTGGCGCACCGCCGCCCTGGTCATCGCGCTGATCGGCGCGATCGCCGCCACCCGCTACGGCCTGCAGGTCAGCGCCGTCGCGACGTTCTGGGCCATGTACGTCCTGACCCGCCCCCTCGGCGCCTCCCTGGGCGACGGACTGTCCCAGCCGACCGCCGACGGCGGCCTGGGCCTCGGCACCACCATCACCAGCGCCGTGTCCGTCGCCGTCGTCATCACCGTCGTCGGCCACCTCACCGTCTCCGGCCGCGACCGGACCCCACCCGAGCTCGCCGCCGCCGGCGACCCGAGCGCCAGCAGCACGACCGCCGACCGCCCCCCGGCCCCCCACCACGACGCATGAGCGGCGCCGCCACCACGTCGTCAGCCATCGACGGCCTCACCGGGCTCACCGGGCTGCTGGCCTCCCTCATCGGCTCCGCCGGCGAGGTGGGCGTCGGGCTGCTCACCCTCGCCGAGGTGGTGATCCCCCCGATCCCCAGCGAGGTCGTCCTCCCCCTGGCCGGGTTCCTCGCCCAGCAGGGCACCCGGATCTCGGATGCCCAGCGTCCAGGCGCAGGAAGCGCCCGTCGACCCAGGCGGTGGACACCGACTCCGGTCCCAGGTACCAGCGGCACCCGGTCGTGGACGACAACTGCGCCTCCACCGGCGTGAGAGCCGGCTGCCTGTCGACCGGCGTCAGCAACGACGCGACAGCGGTGAGCCCGTCGACGACTCCCTCGACCTGCTCCTGCGGCACAGCCGGATCCACGAGCAACCGCACGTCGGTCTCCGGGACCGCGACCCCTCTCGCTCGGCGGTCGCACCACGACCCAACCGGTCGCCGCGCACGCCACCAGCGCGGCCATCCCACCTGGCACCAGCACTCGTCGCCGCATGTCGCCCCCTCCACCGCCTGCGCCGCACGGGCGCGTTCCTGGACCGTCTCGCCGAGGGGGGGCCGCTGTCGGAGGCCGCAGACGACTCAGCGGCGCCCGCGACCCCCAGCTCGAGTTGTCGATCGCCGCGCACGCGGTGTTCCCCCTCCGACGAGAGGGACTCGCGGAGCGAGCAGTCGGTGTTCGGCAGTCTCGCCCCACCGGTCGCTCCAGGACGGCCTTCCGGGCACTGCCAGGTCTGCTTCCCCGGCCTTCGAGCTGATGCCCTGAGGAGCGCGACCTCACCCGGCGAGGTGCGATCGCAGGTGACGACCCGAGTAGTCGCGTCGAAGACGCCCGCGCCGCTGCAGCGCCGGGACGACGCCGTCCACGAAGTCGTCGACGGACGAGGGCACCACGGGGAAGGTGACGACGAACCCGTCGGCCGCAGCGCTGTCGACGAGCTCGCACAGCTCGTCGGCGACCTGCTCGGGGTCGCCGAGCGGCCGGGGCTTGAGCTGGTCGATGACCTGCCGCAGCGCGAGGTCCCGCACGGTCATGCCCCCGGCCCGGCACACGGCGACGAGGTGCTCCTCGAAGCCGTCGCTGCCCGTCGACCCGCGGTGCCGCTGCACGAGCTCGGCACCGGACGCCGCCGGGTCCAGCTCCTCGGCCGGCGCGTGGAGCAGGCGCCCGAGCTTGGCGAGGGCGTCCTGCTCGTCGACGTGGCTCTCCAACTCGGCGAGCGTCGCCGCGGCGTCCTCGTGCGTGGCGCCGACGACCGGCTGCACGGCGGGGAGGAAGAGGACGTCGTCGGGGTCGCGGTCGGCCTCGACGGCCGCACGTCGCAGGGCGGCGCGCTCCTGCCGCATCGCCTCGGCGCTGCCGGCGATCGAGAAGACGACCTCGGCCCACCGGCCCGCGAAACGACGCCCCCGCGCCGACGCGCCCGCCTGCATGAGCACGGGTCGTCCCTGCGGGCTGCGGGGCAGGCTCAGCGGGCCGCGGCTCCGCACCGGACCCCCGCGGTCCGGCGTCCGGTGGACGAGCGCGGGGTCCGCGAACCGGCGCCCCTCGGCGTCGAGGACGAGAGCCCCGGGCGACCACGAGTCCCACAGGTCGAGCACGGTCTGCACGACGCGGTCGGCGGAGTCGTACCGGTCGGCCTTGGCCGGGATGGCGTCCAGGCCGAAGTTCCGCGCCTGCTCGTCGGTCGTGGAGGTCACGACGTTCCACGCCGCCCGGCCCCCGGAGAGGTGGTCGAGCGAGAGCATGCTGCGCGCGATCGCGTAGGGCGGCGTGAACGTCGTCGACACCGTGGCCCCGAGGCCCAGGTGCGTCGTCACCGCCGCCATGGCGGACAGCACGACGAGGGGGTCCAGGACGACGGCGCCCTTGCCGCCCGTCCGCAGCGTCGTGCCGACGTCACCGGCGTGGTCCTCCGGCACGGCGAGGGAGTCCGGCAGGAAGACCATGTCGAAGCAGCCGCGCTCGAGGGTGCGCGCCAGGTCGGTGTAGTAGCCGACGTCGAGCCAGTCGGTGCGGGAGGCCGGGTGCCGCCATCCCTCCGCGTACTGGCTCGTCGGGGCCTGCACCATCGCCACCAGGTGCACCTGCCTCACGCCGTCAGATCGCACGCGTCCCCCTCTGCGGAGCCTCAGCCCGGTAGCGCCTGCTCCAGGTCCTCGAGCAGGTCCTCGACGTCCTCGAGACCCACCGACAGCCGCACGAGCCCGTCGGTGATGCCCACGCGCGCGCGCCCCTCCGGACCGAGCCGGCGGTGCGTCGTCGTGGCCGGGTGGGTGATCAGCGACTTCGAGTCACCCAGGTTGTTCGAGATGTCGACCACCCGCAGCCCGTCGAGCAGCCGGAACGCCGCGTCCTTGCCGCCCTCCAGCGTCAGCGTCACGACCGTCCCTCCGCCGCTCATCTGCGCGCGCGCGAGATCGGCCTGCGGATGGCTGTCCAGGAACGGGTAGACCACCGACTGCACCCCCGGCCGGCCCTCCAGCCACGCCGCGATCCGCTCCGCCGACGCGACCTGGTGGCGCACCCGCATCGAGAGCGTCTCCAGGCCCTTGGTCAGCACCCACGCGTTGAACGGCGACAACGACGGACCCGTGTGCCGGACCAGCGTCTCGACGCCACCGGTCAGCAGCTCCGTCGGCCCGAGGATCGCCCCGCCGAGGGTGCGGCCCTGGCCGTCGATGTGCTTGGTCGTGGAGTACACGACGACGTCGGCGCCCATCTCCATCGGCCGCTGCAGCACCGGGGTGGCGAAGACGTTGTCGACGACGACCGTCGCGCCGGCCGCGTGCGCCATCTCGCAGACGCGGCGGACGTCGACGACCTCCTGCATGGGGTTGGACGGCGTCTCGAAGAACACGGCCGTCGTCGGCTGCGCGAGCGCGGCCTCCCACTGCTCGAGGTCGGAGCCGTCGACGAAGACCGTCTCCACGCCCCAGCGCGGGAGGATCTCGTCGAGGATCACGAAGCACGAGCCGAACAGGCTGCGGGCCGCGACGACGCGGTCGCCCTGGCTCAGCAGAGCCGCCAGCGCCGTGAAGACCGCCGACATGCCTGACGCCGTCGCCACGCACGCGGGCGCGCCCTCGATCAGCCGCAGCCGCTCCTCGAACGTCGCCACGGTCGGGTTGCCGTAGCGCGAGTAGACGAACCGGTCGACCTCACCGGTGAACGCCTTCTCAGCCTCGGCGGCCGAGCTGTAGACGTACCCCGAGGTCAGGTACAGCGCCTCGGCGGTCTCCTCGAAGCCCGAGCGCGCGAGTCCGCCGCGCACGGCAAGGGTGTCGGGGCGCAGCGCCCGGCCGGCCGGCGCCTCGGGCGTGTCCGTCATCGCCGCGGGGTCGAGCGGGTAGACGGCGTCGTCGGCGCCCGGCGCCTGCTCCCCCGGCGTGCTCACCCCTGCCGCCAGGGCAGGCCGTCGGCGCGCCAGCCGCGGACCCCGCGGTGGCCCTGCTCGTCCGTCGGGCCCTCGAAGCCGTCGAGGACGTTGTACGCCGGGCCGAGCCCGGCGGTCGTCGCCGCCTGCGCCGCACCGACCGAGCGCACGCCCGAGCGGCAGAGGAAGACGACCGGCGTCCCCTCCCCCAGCCCGGCGTCGGCGAGCTCGGCGAGGAAGCGGGGGTTGCGCTCCCCGGCCGGGAAGTGCTGCCATTGCACGCCCAGCACGTCGCGCCCCACCGAGGAGACGTCGGGCACGCCCACGTAGGCCCACTCGGCGTCGGTGCGCACGTCGACGAGGACGGCGCGCTCGTCGGTCGCCAGCAAGTCCCAGGCCTCGCGCGGCGTGACGTCGCCCGCGTACGAGCCGTCGGCCGGCGGGCGGCCGACCGGGCCCGGCGCGGCGGCGTGCGGGGACGCCTCGGGCGCCACCTCGACGCGGCCGGCCGCGTCGGGCGGCTCCGCGGTCATCGCCGGTCCTCGGGCAGGACGACGGCCTGCGCGCAGTGCAGCTCGGTGCCGAGGACCGTGATGACGACGGACCCGTGGAGCTCGTACCCCTGATCCAGGTGGTCGGAGACCTTCTGGCAGAAGTCCGGGGTGTCCGGCCCGGTGAGCAGCTTGTACGACTTCCGCTTCGCGGGAGCGTCCGTCGCGGGGGGCGCTGCGGTCGTGGCGGTCATGACGTCCTCCTCCAGCCCCGCGGGCGAGGCCTCCTCGTCCCCGGGGGCGATCTCGTGATCGGCGAGGACCTCGGCGGCCGAGCGGGACGGCGGGGCGTCGTCCACCGTGCCGGACAGGTCCAGCAGCAGGTCGTCCTCGTCCTCGGGCGCGGCGGTGCGCTGGCCCGTGGCCACGCCCGAGGCGATGCGCTTGGGCGCCCACGTGCGGCCCTGCGCCGCGGCGTCCATGGCCTCGTTGGCGAGGCGGTCGGCGTGGCTGTTCTGCGCGCGCGGGATCCACTCGAAGCGGACCTGCTCGCGCGGCCACACCTCGCGGGCCTCCTGCCACAGCCGCTGCATGTCGGCGTGCTTGACCTTCCAGCGCCCCGACATCTGCTCGACGACGAGCTTGGAGTCCATCCGCACCAGCACGCTGGCTCCGGGGTCGATCTCGTGGGCGGCGCGCAGGCCCGCCAGCAGGCCGCCGTACTCGGCGACGTTGTTGGTCGCCCGCCCGATGGCCTCGGCGACCTCGGCGAGCACCGGGCCGCCGGGGGCGCCGTCCTTGACGACGGCGCCGTAGCCCGCAGGGCCCGGGTTGCCCCGCGAACCGCCGTCGGCCTCGACGACCAGGCGGCGCCCGCCGCTGGAGGCGGCGCTCACAGCCCGGACTCCGGCGTGCGGACGAGGATCCGCTCGCACTCCTCGCAGCGCATCACCGCTTCCTCGGGCGCAGCGCGCAGGCGTCCGATCGCGACCGTGTTCTGCTCCATCCGGCAGCCCTCGCAACGGCGCGCGCGCAGCGGCGCCGCCGCCGTGCCGCCGGCCTGCTCCGTGCGGACCCGCTCGTAGAGGGCGACGAGGTCGGCGTCGACGCCGGCCACCGTGCGCTCGCGGTCGGCGCGCACCGAGGCGACGTCGGCGTCGAGCTCCCGCAGCGCGGTGTCCCGGGCCTCCCGCGCCTCCTCGACCTCGGCCCCGACGTCGGCGAGCAGCTGCTCGAGCCCCACGAGCGCAGCCTGCGCGGCCTCCTGCCGCTCCATCACCTCGAGCTCGAGGTCCTCCAGCTCGGACTGGCGACGAGCGAGCGAGGCCAGCTCGGACACGAGCGCCTGGGCGTCCTTGGCGCCCACGGCGCCGGAGTCCAGGCGGGTCTGGTTGCGGGTGGCTCGCTGGCGCACGAGGTCGACGTCGGCCTCGGCGCGGGAGGCCTCGCGGCCGACGTCGCTGGCCGTGGTGCGCGCGCGCACGACCTCGTCGCGCAGCTGCGCGTACCGCTGCTCGCGCTCGGCGAGCGACGCCTTCTCCGGCAGCAGGTTCCGGCGGTGGGCCAGCTGGGCGAGCCGGGTGTCGAGGGCCTGGACGTCGAGCAGCCGGAGCTGGTCGCGGGCAGGTGCGGTGGTGGTCAGGGGACCTGTCCTCCCGGTCGTCGGCGCCCCGTCTCAGGAGGCGGACGGCGCCGGAGGTGGTGCGTGCGGTCCCGCGGCGGGTCGCCCCGCCGGCGGGTGCCCGCGGCCGGCCGGTCGACCGGTGCGCAGGTCCAGTCACGCTACCGCCGTCGCTCCCGCGGGCGTGCGCAGCAGGCGGCCGCCGGGTCGACGGGGCTGGAGGAGGGATCAGGAGGAGGGGTCAGGAGGAGGGGTCAGGAGGCGGGGTCCAGCAGCCGCAGGACGAGGGAGACCTGACCGGTCGGCGCCTCGCGGCCCGCTCCGCGCCGGGGCAGCCGGTCGTGGACGGCGTGCGCCGCGGAGACGAGCCGGTAGCCGAGCGGGTGCTCGCGCACCAGCAGCTCCGCGGTCCGACGCCGCACCGCGGGGTCCTCGGACACCTCGACCGCGACCGCCCGGGTCGGTGCCCCGGGCCGCACCCGTCCGCGCCGGTCGCACGGCGTCACGGTGCCGCGGGGGTCACGGCGCGCGCGGCGGACCTTCGCGGTGCTCGCGGCGGTCGTGACCAGGAGCCGGTCGCCGTCGCGGACGACCCAGACCGGGGTCGGCCGCTCGCTGCCGTCCCGGCGGTACGTCACGAGGCTGAGGTAGTCCTCGCGCCCGAGGGCCTCGAGCACGTCGCCGCGGTCGCCGCTCGTCCCGCCGTCGCTGCTCATGGCCGGACGCTAGCCCCGTCCGGCCGGTCGGAGGTGGACCTGCACCGCTCCCGGGGGCAGGGGGCGGTCGCCGTCGGCCGGGGACGCGCGCGTCCGAGGGCGACCTCGCGGGGCCGTCATGGCCACACGTCGGGCCCGTCAAGGGCGAGCCGAGCCGTCATGGCCACACATCGGGCCTGTCAGGAGCGAGGCCGAGCCGTCATGGCCACACATCGGGCTGCGTGGGGGTGGAGGACCCTCAGCGGACGGGGCCCCCCGGGCTGGCCAGTCGGGACGTCCACGGGTCGGTGCGCCGGGTGCTGATGGTCACCTCGACCGAGCCACCGACCTCCTCGAGGTCGGCGCGCAGCCGGTCCCCCGCGCCCCGGAGCCACGGCCACTCGCTGGCCCAGTGCGAGACGTCGAGCAGGTGCGGGGGACCGCCGCGGGCGCGCTCGCGCAGCTCCGAGGCGGGGTGGTGGCGCAGGTCGGCGGTCACGTAGGCGTCGGCGCCGCACGCGCGCACGGCGTCGAGGAGGCTGTCCCCGCTGCCGCCGCACACGGCCACGCGCTGCACGGGCGCGGACAGGTCCCCGGCCACCCGCACGCCGTGGTGGGTGAAGGGCAGCGCCTGGGCGACGATCCCGGCGAGCACCTCGACGGTGACGGGCCGGTCCAGCGAGCCGACGCGGCCGAGCCCGCGCGGGGAGGACCACGGCGCCACCTCGAGGACGTCGACGGCAGGCTCCTCGTAGGGGTGCACCGCGCGGGCGGCGGCCAGCACGCGATCACGCAGGGCTCGCGGCGCGACCATCTCCACGCGCGCCTCGGGCCCGGTGTGGCGCTCCCCCGGCGTCCCGACCGCCGGGTGCGCCCGCTCACCGGGCGTGAACGTCTGCACCCCCTCCCCCGTGAAGGCGCAGCGGGCGTACTCGCCGAGCGAGCCCGCCCCGGCCGCTGCCATGGCGTCGACCACGCGCTCGGCGTCCTCGCGCGGCACGTAGACGACGTGCTTGTCGACGGGGTCGCTGGGAGAGGCCGACAGGGGCTGCAGGTCGTCGAGGCCGAGCGCGCGCGCGAGGGCGTCCGAGACACCGGGGCGCGCGGAGTCGGCGTTCGTGTGCAGCACGTGCAGGGCGATGCCGGCGCGCACGAGCCGGTGCACCACAGCGCCCTTCGGCTCGTCGGCGCGCACGGAGTGCACCGGCCGCAGGAGCAGCGGGTGGTGGACGAGCAGCAGGTCGACGCCCAGGTCGACGGCCTCGTCGACCACCTCGGCCACCGGGTCGACCGCGAGCAGGACCCGGCGCACGCGCTGGGTGGGGTCACCGCAGACGAGGCCGACCGAGTCCCAGTCCTCCGCCGTCGCGACGGGGTAGCGCCGCTCGAGCAGGTCCAGGAGGTCTGAGAGGGCGACGTCCTCGCTCGCGCTGTCGGTCACGGCCGACACCGTAGCCGCCGGCGACGCAGCGTCATCAGTGTTGCGGCAGCATCCGATGTCGTGACCGACCTGTGACGATCACGGCGGACACCTGCCGGCCGGCGCCGTCCGCCCGTCGTCACGGACCGCGGTGCCGCGGCCCGCTCAGATCGTCTGCACCGACCCCGAGTCGACGCGGAGGGTGGCCCCGTTGATGAAGCTCGCGCGCTCGGAGCACAGGAAGACGACGGCTGCGGCCACCTCCTCCGGCTCGCCGCGACGGCCGAGCTGCATGCCCGGCCGCTCCTCGACGAGGAAGCTCGAGATGGCCTCGTCGACGCTGGTGCCCCGCTGCTCCGCGCGCCCGCTCATCATCGCGTCGGTCATCGGCGTCGCGATGAAGGCCGGCGCCACCGCGTTCACGAGCACGCCCTCGGACGCGTACGTCTTCGACAGCCCCTTCATGAGCGCCAGCACGCCGGCCTTGGCGGCGCAGTAGGGGATCTCGTCGGCGTAGGGCTGGAACGCGTCCTCGCTCGAGAGCAGGACGACCCGGCCCCAGCCCGCGGAGCGCATGCCGCCGAGGAACGCCCGGACGGTCCGCACCTGGGACATGAGATCGGTCTGGAGGGTCGTCATCCAGCCCTCGTCGTCGATCTCGTGGAACAGCCCCTGAGCACCGGTGATGCCGGCCGACGCCACGACGATGCCGGGACCGCCGCCGAGGCCGGCCTCCACCTCGGTCTTCAGCCGGGCGACGTCGTCGGGCGAGGTCAGGTCGGCCGCCACGGCGACGACGTCCCCGGGCAGCTGCTCCGCCGACCGCGCCAGGGCGTCGGCGTCCACGTCGGTGACGGCGACGCGCACGCCCTCCTCGAGGAGCAGGCGCGCGGTGTGCCAGCCGATGCCGGAGTCGGCGCCGGTGACGAGGGCGGTCTTGCCGCGCAGGGACAGGTCCATGGGTCCTCCGGGGGTCGCGGGGTGCTGCGCGCTCCTCGCGCGGGGAGTCGACGGCGGCGCACGGCCGCACCGGGGCGCGGGCGGCCCGGTGCGCGGCGTCCCGACGGGCGGTGGTGTCCGTCCCGACGGACGGTAGGTGCCCCTCGGCGGGCTCGCCCGTCGTGCGGACCGCCTCCCCGCGTCGCGGGCTTCGGGTTCTCCCGACCCGAGGTCTCCGGCTGGCGGGGCAGACCCGGGGGTCCGCTCGCTCCTACGGTCGCGGCATGACCTCGACCACCGCCTCCGCGAGCCGCCTCCGGGGCACCCCGGACGGCTCTCCTGCACCCGACGGCTCCGCCGCTCCGGCCCGCGGGCGAGGCGGACGCAGCCCGTCCGCGGCCCGCACCGCGGGTGCCGTCGCGCACCTCGCCGTCATGGGCCTGCTCCTGCCGGTCGTGCTGAGCCTGCTGCTCGGTCTGCTCGCCCTCAGCCTCGGCCTGCTGCCCGTGCTGGGCCTCGGCGCCCTGCTCCTGCTCGCCCTGCCCTACGCGCTCTTCGCGGTCGGCTGGGTCGAGACCGCCCGCGTCGACGGGTTGTACGACCTCGGTCTCCCGCCGCTGCGTCCGCGCCGCCGGACCTCCCCGGGCCTCGGCGGCGCGCTCCGCACCGCGTGGGGCCAGGCCGGCGACGGCGCGATGTGGCGGGCGGTCGGCAGCGCGGCGCTCGCGGGTGTCCTCGGGCTCGCGCTCCTGCCGCTGGTCAGCCTCGCGGCGTCCGCCGCCGCGCTCGCCGTCTCCCCCCTCTACGCCCGCGACGAGGCGGTGGCCCTGAGCTGGTTCGACGTCGACGTCTCCAGGGCGCCGCTCGTCGGCGGCCTGGTCCTCGCCCTCGCCCTCGCCGGCGTCGTGGGGCTCGCCCTCCTGCACGGCGTCCTCACCCGGGCGGTGCTGCGCCCCTCCCGCGAGGCGCAGCTCGTCGAGCGAGCTCGGGCCTCGGACCACCAGCGCGCGGGAGCCGTCCGCGCGGCGGAGGTGGAGCGCGCGCGGATCGAGCGCGACCTGCACGACGGCGTCCAGCCCCGGCTCGTCTCGGTGGGCATGACGCTCGGGCTGGCGCAGCAGAAGCTCGACGACCCCGTGGCCGCCCGGGCGCTCATCGACGAGGCCCACACGAGCACCAAGGCGGCCATCACCGAGCTGCGGCAGCTCGCCCGCGGCATCCACGCCTCCGTCCTGGACGACCGGGGGCTCGACGCGGCCCTGTCCGCGCTCGCCGCGCGCTCGCACGTGCCCGTCGAGCTCGACGTCCGCACGGACGGGCGCTGCGGCCGGACCGCGGAGGCCGCCGTCTACTTCGCCGTCGCGGAGGCCCTGACCAACGCCGCCAAGCACTCCCGGGCGAGCCGGTGCCGCGTCGTCGTCCGGCACCGCGACGACGGCGTCCTGTGGGCGCGCGTCGAGGACGACGGCGTCGGCGGCGCGCGCGTGCTGGCCGGCGGCGGCCTCGACGGCATCACCAACCGCGTCGCGGGCGCCGGGGGCACCAGCCGCCTGGACAGCCCGCACGGCGGCCCGACGGCGCTGGAGGTGGCGGTCCCGTGCGCGTCCTGATCTGCGAGGACTCCGTCCTGCTGCGCGAGGGCCTCGTGCGCCTGCTCGAGGACGCCGGCCACGAGGTCGTCGCGGCCCTCCCCGACGCGCAGGGGCTGCCCGAGGCGGTCGACGAGCAGGCACCGGACCTGTGCGTGCTCGACGTGCGGCTGCCGCCGACGTGGACCGACGAGGGGGTGCGCGCCGCCGTCGCCCTGCGGGAGCGGCGCCCGGACCAGCCCGTCCTGGTGCTCTCGCAGTACGTCGAGGAGCGCTACGCGACCGAGCTCTTCACGGCGCGGGGCGGGGCGCTGGGGTACCTGCTGAAGGACCGGGTCGTCGACGTCGCCGACTTCCTCGACGCCGTGCGGCGCATCGCCGAGGGGGCGACCGTGCTCGACCCCGAGGTGGTGGCGCAGCTCCTCAGCCGCCGGGCGCGGGACGAGCGCCTGGGCTCGCTGACCGACCGCGAGCGCACGGTCCTCGCGCTCATCGCCGAGGGCAGGTCCAACCAGGCCATCGCCGGCCTGCTCGTCCTCTCCGAGGCGAGCGTCGAGAAGAACATCACCGCGATCTTCACCAAGCTCGGGCTCGAGCGCGACGAGTCGGGCAACCGGCGGGTGCTCGCGGCGCTCGCCCACCTCCACCGGAGCAGCACCCCGCCGCAGACAGGAGCCCCCCGATGAGCTCGATGGCCCCGC
>Ga0210040_10001721_pt1 | contig 32379 bp, 31 predicted proteins | sample CryGeyCG12114_NA_FD_185462 | JGI IMG/M metagenome (GOLD analysis project Ga0210040, IMG submission 185462) | Groundwater microbial communities from aquifer - Crystal Geyser CG19_WC_8/21/14_NA (SPAdes) (version 2) | ecosystem: Environmental > Aquatic > Deep subsurface > Groundwater | place: USA...
GGGCGGCCCGCCGATGCGATGACGCTGTTCGACCGGTACGCGCGCGGCTCGCGCTCGCCGGTGGTGCGCTCGCGGGGCTATTATTGGGCGGGACGCGCCGCCGAACGCGCCGGGCGCGCGCCGGATGCCGCGGCGTTTTTCGAACAGGCGGCGGGCTATCGCGATCAGTTCTACGGGCAGCTCGCCAACGAGCGGCTTGGCCGCGCGCTGGTCGCGCCGCCGGTGATGGGCACGGTCGCGGTGGACCCGACCGTCCGCGCCGCGTTCGCCTCGCGCGAGGTGGTGCGGGCAGCGCAGTTCACCGGCCAGATCGGCGATCGGCAGGACCAGACCGCGTTCATCCGCCAGATCGCCGCCGATGCGAAGACCGACACCGACCACATTCTCGCCGCCGAACTGTCCCGCACGCTGGGCCGGCCGGATCTCGCCGTGATGGTGGGGCGCAGCGCACTGGTGAACGGGCTGACCGACTATTCCGCCGCAGGCTTCCCGACCGTGGCGGTGCCGGCCGGGTTCGAGAACAATTGGACGATCATCCACGCCATCTCGCGCCAGGAAAGCCAGTTCGATCGGGCCGCCGTCAGCCATGCCGGCGCGCGCGGTTTGATGCAGCTGATGCCGGGTACGGCGCGCGAGCAGTCGGGCAAGATCGGCCTCGCCTACAGCATAGATTCGCTGACCAACGATCCGTCGATGTCGATCATGCTGGGGTCAAGCTATTTCCAGCGCATCTTCAACATGTACGGCAGTTACCCGCTGGCCATCGCCGCCTACAATGCCGGCGCGGGCAACGTGAACAAGTGGCTCGCCGCGAATGGCGACCCGCGCTCGGGCAGCGTCGACATGGTCGACTGGATCGAGGCGATCCCGTTCCAGGAGACGCGCAACTATGTGCAGCGCGTGCTGGAAAACGCGGTGGTGTACGACCTGATGAACCCGGCGCGGTCGACCAGCCGGGGCGCGGCGCGGCTGAGCTGGTATCTGGGCAAGAACCGGCCCGGCTAGGGTTCCGCCGCCGCGGAACCGTCATGCCCGCGCAGGCTGGCATCTTGCCGTGAGATGCAGGCGCCCGAGCCGCGAACGACCCCAGCCTTCGCTGGGGTGACGGATTATTGTACGCTCACGCGATGGAACGCCCGAACTACATCACGCCCGCCGGCTACGCCGCCCTGCGCGCCGAATACGAACTGCTGTTCGCCACCGAACGTCCGGCGCTGGTCGAGACGATCAGCTGGGCGGCGGGGAACGGCGACCGATCGGAGAACGGCGATTACATTTACGGCCGCAAGCGATTGCGCGAGATCGACCGGCGCCTGGGCTGGCTGTCCAAGCGGATGAAGGCGGCCAAGGTCGTCGATCCGGCGCGGCAGGAGGATCGTAGCCGTGTGTGGTTCGGCGCCAGCGTCACCATCGCGGACGAAGACGACAACCAGCGCTGCCTGACCTTGGTCGGAGACGACGAGGCCGATGCCGGCGCGGGCTCGATCGGGTGGAACGCCCCGCTCGCACGGGCGCTGCGGGGTGCAGCAGTGGGCGATCTGCGCCGCGTCAGCCTGCCGGCGGGCGAGCGGAACTATGAGGTAATCGCGGTTCGCTATCCGGTGAGTTGAGGCCGGTGAGTTGAGGAACGCGCCCCTCCCCTCGCCCGTTCTGCATGGGAAGGAGACGCCCCATGGAAAACCCCCGCACCACCTCGGCCCGCGATCACGACGATCACGCCATCATCGACGCCGCAGTCGAGGAAGGGGTCGGCGGTGCGCCGAGCACGGCCGGCGGCCGCTTGCAGGTCGACGTCGCGACGGAGAACGAGCTGGTCCGCGGCGCCGAGGATCCGGAGGCGCTGACCCGCCCGCGCAAGCAGACCGACATCGACAACGACCAGGCCTATCGCAGCGGTCGCGGGCCGAACCGGCAATAACCGCGGCCGTTTGGGATTGACGCTGAGGCCATGCGGCGCGACCACGCCCGCATGGCCGAGGATACCTCTACCCGCAACGTGGCGCTGCTGATCGACGCCGACAACGCATCGTGGCACGCGATCGACCCTGTCCTGACGGTGCTCGCCGAGCTCGGCGCCGTCAACGTCCGCCGCGTCTATGGCAATTGGTCCAAGCCCGGGCTCAAGGGCTGGCGCGACATGACGGTGAAGCACGGCATCGAACCGCAGCAGCAGTTCGACATGACCAAGGGCAAGAACGCCACCGACATGAAGATGACCATCGACGCGATGGATCTCCTCTTCCGCGGTCGCGTCGGCGGCTTCGGGATCATGTCGTCGGACAGCGACTTCATGCCCTTGGCGATGCGCATTCGGCAGGACGGGCTGCCAGTCTATGGCTTTGGCGCGGGCAAGACGCCCGAGGCGTTCAAACAGGCGTGCACCCGCTTCATCGATGTCGACAAGCTGGTCGCGGACGCAGGCGCCAAGCCGGCGCCGGTGATCGAGGAGGTGCCGATCGAACAGTCGCTGCCAGCCGCGATCGGCGGCACTGCGGCTGCGAAGCCGGCCAAGCCTGCCGCGAAGTCGCCGATCGGGCCGGATCTGCTCAAGCTGCTGATTGACGCGTATGATGCGAGCAAACGCGACGAGAAGGGCTTCGTCAGCCTGTCGGCTATGGGGCAGCTCGCGGCCAACCGGTCAAGCTTCGACGCGCGCAACTATGGCTATCACCGATTGTCCGACCTGATCGAGGCGGTGCCCAACTTCCAGACGGAGCGACGCGAAGGCGGGCGGCTGTACGTGAAGCGACTGCGGTGAGGTTCAGTCGAGCGCCGAGCAGTCGCCGCCGGGGCGCTCGCCGAACGCGCCTGCCCGATAGCCGAGTTCGGCACCGTTCTTCCCGATCAGATAGGTAGGGCGCGTCTTGCCGCCGACATCCACATCCACCGTCCACGCTTCTACCGGTCCGGCCGGAGTGGGCACGCTCTCCGACCCCGTCACCGTGAACACAAAGCTGCCGAGGCCTTTGTCATACTGATAGAACGGCACGGTGTAGGTCTTGCCGGCCTGGAGCGGCAGCGCGGCGATCGTCGTTCCCCACAAGTTGCCCTCCCAAACCGGCGCCGGCAACGCTACGTCGACCGCGATGGTCGTGCCCTTGTCGAGCCGTGTCCCCGTGACGCGCCCGGCCCGATAGGCGAGACGAACATGCTCCACGCCCGCGCGACGATTATCGAGCGCGATCGGTGATAGGGTGCGGCGGTCCAGCACGAAATGGTCGCGCATGTCGAACTGCCGGCCCGGCAGGCTTTGATGGATGACGATATCCCAGACCGGACGCCCGCCGACGCGGCTCTCGCGGATGATCTCGCGCGTGAGCCCTTCATCCTTGCCGTTGATGGACAGTAACGAGCAACGGTCACCCGCCGTCAGACGCCGGCCGTCCGGCAGCGTCTCGGGCAAGGCAACAGCCGCTGCGATCAGCACGGTCAGAACCATCTCGTACTCCCTTCCGGATGCACGAGGTGTATTAGTCCGCTAAGGCGCGCTGAGCAAGAGCCGTTGCCCAGGTTGGCGGCAGACAACGGGGCCCGCCGCCATCGCCGCTACTTCGACCCGCCAGACGAACCGCCGCCGCTGTTGCCGCCGCCACCGCTCTTGCTGCCGCCTGAGCGGCCGCCGCCGCCCTTGCCGCCGGTAGACTTGCTGCTTGCGCCGGAGCCCGCGTCACCACCCTTGGTGGTCACTGCTCCCGGATTTCCGCCTGCACCTTTTTGGGCCATCGAAACTCTCCTCTCGTCACCGCAGCAACGAGAGGAAAGAGCCGCGGTTCCAGCGGTTAGCGGGTCAGCTTCTTGTAGGCGAGGCGCGTCGGCCGGTCGGCCGCGTCGCCCATCCGGCGGCGCTTGTCCTCCTCATAGCTCTCGTAATTGCCTTCAAACCATTCGACATGGCTGTCGCCCTCGAACGCGAGGATGTGCGTGCAGAGGCGATCCAGGAAGAAGCGGTCGTGGCTGATCACCACCGCGCAGCCGGCGAACGTCTCCAGCGCCTCTTCGAGTGCGCGCAGCGTTTCGACGTCGAGGTCGTTGGTCGGCTCGTCGAGGAGGAGGACGTTGCCGCCCTCCTTGAGCATCTTGGCCATGTGGACGCGGTTGCGCTCACCGCCCGAGAGCTGGCCGACCTTCTTCTGCTGGTCGGGCCCGCGGAAGTTGAACGCGCCGACATAGGCGCGGGTGCCGAGTTCCTGCTTGCCGAAGCGGAACACCTCCAGCTCGTCGGAGATTTCCTGCCAGACGTTCTTGTTCGGATCGAGATGGTCGCGGCTCTGGTCGACATAGCCGAGCTTCACCGTCGAGCCGACCTCGATGGTGCCGCTATCGGGCTGCTCCTGGCCGGTGATGAGCTTGAACAGCGTAGACTTGCCGGCGCCGTTGGGGCCGATCACGCCGACGATGCCGCCCGGCGGCAGCGTGAAGTCGAGCCCGTCGAACAGCAGCTTGTCACCATAGGCCTTGGTTAGCCCCTTGGCCTCGATCACCTTGCCGCCCAGGCGCTCAGGGAGCTGGATCAGGATCGCGGCCTTGCCCGCGACGCGGTTCTCCTGCTTCTCCATGAGCTCGTCGAAGGCGCGGATGCGGGCCTTGGACTTGGTCTGGCGAGCCTTGGGCGTCTGCCGCATCCAGGCGAGTTCGTCGGCGATCGCACGCTGCTTGCCCGCTTCATCGCGCTCTTCCTGTTCGAGGCGCTTGGCCTTCTTCTCCAGATAGCCGGAGTAGTTCGACTCATAGGTGTAGTAGCGGCCGCGATCGAGCTCGAGCACCCAGTTGACGACGTTGTCGAGGAAGTAGCGGTCGTGGGTGACGAGGATGACGTTGCCGGTATATTCCTTGAGGTAGTTCTCCAGCCACGACACGCTCTCGGCGTCCAAGTGGTTGGTCGGCTCGTCAAGGAGCAGGATGTCGGGCTTTTCGAGCAGCAGCTTGCACAAGGCGACGCGGCGCTTCTCACCGCCCGAAAGCCGCGTCACCTCGGCATCGCCGGGCGGGCAGCGCAGCGCTTCCATCGCCTGTTCGAGTTGGGAATCGAGGCTCCAGCCGTCGACCGCGTCGATCTTGGCCTGAAGCTCGCCCATCTCCTCCATCAGCGCGTCGAAGTCGGTGTCGTCCTGCGGATCGCCCATCTCGGCCGAGATCGCGTTGAAACGGTCGACGAGGTCGGCCACGGGGCGCACGCCGTCCTTGACGTTGCCCATCACGTCCTTGGCCGGGTCGAGCTGCGGCTCCTGCGCGAGATAACCGACGCGGACGCCTTCCGCCGCCCAGGCCTCGCCGGTGAAATCCGGGTCCATGCCGGCCATGATCTTCATCAGCGTCGACTTGCCGGCGCCGTTGGGGCCGATGATCGCGATCTTGGCGCCGGGAATAAACTGCAGGTGGATGTTGTTAAGCACCGGCTTGTTGGCGCCGGGGAAGGTCTTGGAGAGACCCTTCATCACATAGGTATACTGAACGGCCATGGTGCCGCGACGCTCCTGATCTGGCGGGATTTCCACGCCATGTAGCGATGCCCCCGGCGCGGCGCAAATTTGGTGGCGATCTCATCGGCGCTCTTGCCTCGCCGCCCCCGGGCCGCGACAAGACGCGCAACACGCTCAACGGGGGAACCTCCATGACCAAGCTCCTTGCGACCTGGCTGCTGGCGACCGCCGCCTATGCCGCCCCTGCCCTCGCCCAATCCGCTCCGCAGCCCCGCTCACTTCCCGCCCCGCCGCATGTGCGCAGCGCGCCGATCGCCGTGCCGGTCGATCCCAAGGTGGCGGCGCTCCGCGACCGGGCGCTCGACGACCGGGTCGCCTATAGCATCGTCGAGGGGCTCACCACCGAAGTGGGGCCCCGCCCCGACGGCAGCCCCACCGAAGAGCGCGCCCGGCAATGGGCGGTCGCCCGGCTCAAGGCGCTGGGGTTCCGCAACGTCCATGTCGAGCCGTACCAGCTCAACAACGTGTGGGAGCGCGGCGCGGAGACGGCAGAGGTGGTGTCGCCCTTCCCCCAGAAGCTGCGCCTCGCCGCGCTCGGCAACTCCGGGGCGACGCCGCCCGCGGGCGTGACGGCGCAGGTGGTCTACTTCCCGACCTTCAACGACCTGGTGCTGGCGCCGGAGGGTAGCCTTAGGGGCAAGATCGCCTTCGTCTCCAACCAGATGCAGCCGACCCAGGACGGATCGAGCTATGGCAAGGAGGGCGTCGCACGGTTCGTCGGGCCGGGCGTCGCGGCGCAAAAGGGGGCGATCGCCATCGTGATCCGCTCGATCGGCACCGATCACGGCCGCGGGCCGCATGCGGGCGGCACCAACTTCCCGGCCGGCGTCGCGCCGATCCCCGCGGCGGCGCTCTCTGTTGCCGATGCGGAGAACCTAGAGCGGATGGCGAAGCGTGGCACCCCGGTCACGCTGCACCTGACGCTGACGCCGCGCTTTGTCGGCACGCGCACCTCCGGCAACGTCGTCGCCGAGGTGCCGGGCACCGACAAGGCCGCGGGCGTGGTGTTGGTCGGGGGCCACCTCGACAGCTGGGACCTCGGCACCGGCGCGATCGACGATGCCTCCGGCGTGGCGATCACCACCGCGGCTGCCAAGCTGATCATGGATCAGCCGGGCAGCCCGCGCCGCACCATCCGCGTGGTGTGGTTCGGCGACGAGGAGACCGGCGGCTGGGGCGGCGCCGCCTACGCGAAGGCGCACGCCGGCGAGCGCCACGCCACGGCCAGCGAAAGCGACTTCGGCGCCGACCGGGTATGGCGGTTCGAGACCAACCTGCCCGTCAGCGCCAGGCCGGTCGGCGACCGGCTCGCGGCGGCGCTGGCGCCGCTCGGCATCGTGCGCGGCACGGGAATCGCCGGCGACGGCACCGATGTCGAGCCGACGCTGGCGCTGGGGGTCGCGGGAATCGACCTCAACCAGTCGGGCCTGCGCTATTTCGACTGGCACCACACGCCGGAGGATACGCTCGACCGGGTCGACCCCGAGCAGCTGGCGCAGAACGTCGCCGCCTGGACGACGATGCTTGCGGTGGTAGCCAATGCCCCCGAGGAGATCGGTGCGGTGCAACCCAAGCCTTGAGGCGCCGAGTCTGACGACCTTGATCTCGGTGAATTTTCGTTGACCCCCTGATTTGGTAGGGTATGTGGGCCGCTTCGCGACGGCAATCGGGTCGGCCGCGAAATGATGCTATCCTTGGAGCACCCGAATGAAGAAGATGACCTTTGTTCTCGCTGCGGCCGGCCTGATGTCCCTGGCTGCCTGCCACAAGTCGCCGGAAGCCGCTGCCGTTGAGAACAACGCGGACATGCTTGCCGACAACATGGAGTCGCAGGCCGACAACATGGACGCGATGGCGGACAACACCTCCAACGCGACCGCGTCTGCGGTGATGGAGAACGCCGCGGACAACATGAACGACGCCGCCGACAACGTCCGCGACGCCGCGAGCGCGCAGGCCGACAACATGCAGTAAGCATCGCTCGGGCCCAGGCTCGATGCGATTGCTGCAATCGAAAGGGCGTCCCCACCGGGGGCGCCCTTTTTCGTTGGCCGGCCTGCGGCGGTTCGCTAACAGCGTCGCGGCGTGGGCCTGTAGCTCAATTGGTTAGAGCTGGCCGCTCATAACGGCTAGGTTGCGGGTTCAAGTCCTGCCGGGCCCACCAGCCGCTCCGCCGATCATCGGTCCTGCTCCGGGCGAGTGCCGGCCTCGTCGCTCTCCAGCGCCGGCCGTTTGACGATGGTCTCCTCCTCGTTGATCGCGACGTCGGCGATCTGTTCGCTTTCGGGGCTGGTTGTCGTATCGGGCATGGCTGTCCTCCTGTGGACGATCAACGCACGAGCGGGATAGACGGAACATCGCCGCGCCCGTTGCGCTTAGCTGCCCACGGACGCGCATGTCGCGCAACAACGGGAGTGAGGCCATGGCTGCCAGGCTGGACATCGACAATTCCACCATCCTCGACAACATCGACGAACGCCAGGTCGAGTTCACCGGCGAGGTCGACGGCGACGAGTATGAATTCGCGGTGCAGTATGACGTGCTCGAAGCGCTGACGGGGGACGCGCCCGACGGCGACGCGGTGGACACGTTCAACCGCTATGTCGACCCGATCTCGGACGCGGCGCTCTCGGCGCTGTCGCGCAACAGCGACCAGGCAATGATCGTTGTGAGCGAGAACGACCTGGACTGACAGCGGGAGAATGACGTGACCGAAGCGACCTGGGGCGACGGCGCGCTGTCGCCCGACATCGATTGGACCATGAGCGCGGCGCTGGAGAACGTGCCGCGCGGCGGCGAGGAACTGGCCGAGGTCGCCAGCCTCGCCGGTGTGGTGCGCGCCTGGCTCGATCTCGATCCCGCGCATCAGGCCGCCGCTACGCTGACGCCCGAGCGGCCGATCACGATCGGCGGCGCCGCGCTGGAAACGCTGCATGGCGACGCCATCGCGGCGCTGGCGGAGCGGCTTCCGGGCTGAACCGTGTCACGGCGTGACGGTGGCACGCCAGCTTCCGCTTGCCCCGGGAGTGAAGCAGCGACTAAGGGCTTGGCGTAGTCGGGGAGTGGCGCAGGCTGGTAGCGCATCTGGTTTGGGACCAGAGGGTCGCAGGTTCGAATCCTGTCTCCCCGACCACGTTAGGCCGGATCGTGCTCGACACGCGCGAGCCCGGCTCGAGCATCAGTGTCGCGGGCAGACAATGCCCCGCCCGGGCGATGCCTTTTCTATGTTGATGACCACGGCGGCGTCGAGGCCATGTTCGGTCCACGCATGAAGTGGTGGAAATTCTGAGGCCATGGCCTGATCACGGCTCCAAGATGGGTCGTGCGAGCGTGCTGCCTTGATTCGGGTTGCGGCGGCCAGGCTCGGACTACGCCATCCACTCCGCTCCGTCCGGCTGCCGCGCGATCAGCGCCAGGCCGTGCGCGATGGACGTCAGCTCACCGCCGCTCTCGATCCGCTCAGGCCCGAACCGCTCGGTGAAGATCGCCCGCACTGCGGGAACGAGCGAGGTTCCGCCTGTCAGGAACACGCGATCGATGTCCCTTTCGGCGACGCCCGCGTTCGCCAGCGCGCGATCGACGGCGGAGGCGATCCGCGCGAGGTCGTCGACGATCCAGGTCTCGAAGTCGGCCCGCGCAACCTCCGCCTGTATTGCGATGTCGGCGCCGTGGAACGAGAAGACCGCGTGCTCGGCGGTGGACAGGGTTCGCTTCAGCCGCCCGACCGCGTCGTAGAGCGGGAAGCCGAGCTCGTTCTCGATCAACGCGATCATCCGCCCGATCGCCTCGGGATCGATGGCGCTGCGGCGCAGCCGGTCGAGTTCGGCAAGGGTTCGCCGGTTACGCATGAGGGCCAGCTTCGACCAGTCGCTGACATCGGCGAAATGGCCGTCGGGGATATCGAGCACCTTGTCGAACGAGCGATAGCGCCCGCCCTTGCCAAGGAAGGGCAGCACCAGCCGGTCGACGATCCGCGCGTCAAAGCGGTCGCCGGCGATGCCCACACCCGCATGGCCCAGCGGCACGCAACGCCGGGCGGCACCCGGCTCCGCCACGCGCACCACCGAGAAATCGCTGGTGCCGCCGCCGAAATCGGCAACGAGCAGCGTCGCGGGCTCGGCCAGCGTGGAAGCATGGCCGTACGCCGCGGCAAGCGGCTCGTAGACGTAGAGCACCTCGCGCGCGAAGCCGGCGAACATCGCGTCGTAGCGCCTCCTCGCCAGCGCCTCGTCCAGACGGTGCCCCGCCCATACGACGGGCCGGCCGACGACAATACGGTCGAGCCGGTCGAGCGCACCGCCGGCGTGAACGGCAAACTTCTCCAGGAACAGGCGGCCGAGCTCCTCGAAGCGGAAACGCCTGTCGAACACGGGCGCGGTATCGAAGGAGGCGCTCGCCGCGACCGACTTGAACGACTGGAGAAAGCGGCTGCCGGAGGGGAACTCCAGATATTCGCGGATCGCCGCCGGCCCCGCCTCCACCGCCAGGCCGCCGCGCACATCCTCGTCGTGCCAGAAACAGAGCGCCGTTCGGAACACCTGCTCGCCGCCATCGATCCGCACCAGTGCGGGTTCGCCCATGTCGCCAGCCAGGGCGGCAACGGTATTCGTCGTGCCGAAGTCGAGGCCGATGGCCCGGTGAGTGGTCGCGGTCATCTGGTCGGCTCCGGGCGGACGGACCGGCGGCTCTAGCGGGCACGCCCGCCGATGCAACCCGCCGGGTCAGTCCGCTGGCAGCGCGTCGAGCATCGCCGTCACGCGGCCACGCAGCTCTGCGTCGCGCGTGATCTCCAGCATGGCCCCGAGGCTGCGCCGCGCAGCCGCGATCTCTTGGTCCACAAGCTCGAGCCGGGCGCGCTCCCACCAGGTATGGGGGTATGCCGGCGCCATCGTCGTCATGCGCACATAAAGGTCGAGCGCGCGGCGCCCCTTGCCCGCCTGTTCGGCACGCGACGCCTGGTTCTGAAGAATGCGGACGAGCACCGCGCGGTTCGGCATCGCCGCGACGTGCGTCACCGCCCGGCCGGTGCCGGCGAACATCTCGATCAACGCTGCCAGCCGCTCGGCGCCGACCCGCACGCCCCCGGCGAACGGATCGACGATCACCGGCGTCGCTTCCGCTCCGATCAGGACGAGGACGTGTCCCGGGACGTCGAGCACGTCGGCGCTCCAGCCGAGCCGACGCGCCATCGCGACCCAGAGGATAGACAGGCTCACCGGCAGCCCGCGACGACGCTCCAGAACGCTGATCATGTCGGCATTGGCAGGATCGTCGTAGGTTTCGGCGTCGCCTGCGAAGCCGAACTCGCCGGCTAGCACCGCGGCCAGGGCATCGGCCCGCTCGCCCGGCGTCTCGGCGGCGCCCCCGATCAGGTCCAGCCGCGTCTCTATCGCGTCCAGCAGGTCGAGGTAGGTGGCGAGATCGGAACCGGGATGATCGAGCAAGGCTAACTGAAGAGATGCCTCGTCGAGGGCGATCTCTTCCTCGTCGATCAGGCCGAGGCGGGTAAGGTCTTCATCCATGCTGCTCCAGATGGGGATTGGAGACGGTCATGGGAACGGGTGGCCGCCGCGCCATGTGCCTGCGCATGGCTCAACTGGCTGGGTTGGAAGCCGATCCCGCCCACCCCCCCGCCGTGGCGACATACAGGCGCGCGACGTTGAGGAACTGTCGTGTCCGCGCGACGACGAGGCCGTTGCTGGACCGCTGGTACAGGCGCTCGGTCTCCAGCACCTGGATGATGCCCGAATTCCCGACCTGGAAGCTGCGGCGGGAAAGCTGGCGCGAGCGGTCCGCGACCGCCACCGACTCGCTCTGGACGGTGACGGAGCGGGTGTCGTTCTGGATGGCGGACAACAGATCGGCCACCTGACCGAAGGCGTTGAGCACGGTCTGCTGATAGGTCGCCTCGCTCGCCCGCGCGCGGTTGATCGCCGCGGCGCGCTCGGCCTTGAGCGTGCCGCCGTGGAAGATCGGTGCCGTCAGCCCGGCGAAGATGTCATAGCCGCGGAAAGCGTTCTTCACGAGGCCTCCCACGCCCGGTGCGCCTTGGGTCAAGGTCGCGCCCAGCGTGATGTCGGGATAAAGCCGCGCGGTGGCGACGCCGACGCCCGCCGCCGCGGCATGCAGGTCCGCCTCCGCCTGCAGGATGTCGGGCCGGCGGTGGACCAGTTCGGAAGGGAGAGCGACCGGGATCGACGCCGGGAGCGTCAGCCGCGAAAGGTCGAAATCGGTCGCCCCCAGGTCGGACGGCGCGACGCCGACCAGCGTGGCCAGCAGGTGCCGCGCTTCCGCCAGCTGCTGTTCGAGCTGCGGCAGGTCGCCGCGGTCGGCGGCATATTGGCTCTGCGCGTTCAACACCTCGACGAGCGTGCCTTCGCCGCCCCGGCGGCGCTTCTGCGTCAGGTCGACGTTGCGCAGGTCCTCGTTCAGCAGCGCGTTCGCCGTTGCGATCTGCGCGCGCAATGCGGCGATGGTGAGCACCTGATTGACGACCTGCCCGGCGATCGACAGGTGCGCGGCCTCCGTCTGGCGCTGCTGCGCCTCGGCCCGGGCGGTGCTTTGCTCGGCCTGCCGGCGCAGGCCGCCGAACAGGTCGAGGTCGTAGCTGATGCCGCCGCCCACCGAATAGAGGTGGAACTCCGGGTTGCCACCCGACGCGAGCGGATTGTTGCCGGAAAAGCCGAAGCCCGCGAGATTGACCTGCTCCTGATCGACCCGGGCGTTGACGTCGACCTGGACCTGGCGCCTGCCCGTAACACCACGCACCTCGTCCCGCGCGGCCGACAGCGTGGCGTTGCTCGCGGCGAGGCTATGGTTGTTGGCCATCGCACGCTCGACCAAGGCGTCGAGGTCGGGCGAGCCGAACGCCGCCCACCAGTGCGAAGCGGGCCCCGTGCCGAGAACGACCGAAGGTCCGCCGGTACGGAGCGGCGGCTGTTCGGCCGGCGGAAGATAGGCGGACGTACTCGGCGCAGCCGGACGGGTGAAATCGGGGCCGACGGTACAGCCGGCCAGCGCTGTCGCGGCAAGGAGAAGGGGAAGCAAGCGCATCGGATCAGTCCATGTGAACGGTCGGGCCCTCGCCGGCACCGGCGCGGGGTCCGCGCATCAGAAGCAGGAGGGGGATGATGACGAGGGTGAGGACGAACAGCAGCCAGAAGGCGTCGACATACGACACCATGGACGCCTGCCGGCTGATCTGCGCGTTCATCGCGGCGACGGCGCTTGGCAGGTCGAAATCGAAACCCTGCGTAAGCGCGGGATTGTCCGGCCGCACGCCCTCAACGAGCCGCGAGTGAACGGTGGCGGCGTTGCGGATGGTCATCGCCTGAAGCGCTGAGATGCCCACCGCCGAGCCGATGTTGCGCGTCAGCGTGAACATCGCGGCGCCCTCGTTGCGGTATTTAGCATCCAGCGTCGCGAACGCGAGCGTGGTCAGCGGCACAAACACGAGACCGGTGCCGATGCCCTGGATGAACCCGGACAGGATCACCGGGGCTTCGCCCATCGCCAACGAAAAGCCGGACATGATGTGCAGCGAGAAGGCGGCGATGCCGAAGCCGATGAAGATCAGCAGGCGCGCATCCACGCGCTTGATGATGCGCCCGACCACAATCATCGACACCAGCGTGCCGATGCCGCGCGGCGCGGTGACGAGGCCGGTCAGCACCACCGGATATCCCATCAGCGCCTCCAGCATCGTCGGCAGCAGGGCGAGCACGCCGAACAGCACCGTGCCGAGGAAAAATCCGAAAATCGATCCGATCAGGAAGTTGCGATCCTTGAACATGCCGACGTCGATGAACGGCTTGCGCGCCGTCAGCGTGTGGACGACGAACAGATAGCCGAAGAACAGACCCAGTGCGCCTTCGATGCAGATCTCCAGCGAGCTGAACCAGTCCTTGGTCTGGCCACGGTCGAGCATCAGCTGGATCGAGCCGATCGCAAGCGCGAGCATCGCAAAGCCGAACAGGTCGAGCCGCGGCTTCGCGGCGTCCTTGGTTTCGGTCAGAAACCCCGACAGGCCGGCAAAGGCGAGCGCCCCGATCGGCAGATTGATATAGAACACCCAGCGCCACGACAGATTGTCCGTCAGCCAGCCGCCCAGCGCCGGCCCGATAATCGGTCCCAGGATCGCGCCCATGCCCCACACCGCCATCGCTGGGCCGTGGCGTTCGGGCGGGTTGATATCGAGCAGAATGGCCTGGCTCATCGGCACCAGCGCCGCCCCGAAGATGCCCTGAAGCAGCCGGAAGCCGACCAGTTCGCCGAGACTGCTGGCAAGGCCGCACAGCCCCGATGCGGCCGTGAAGCCGACGATCGACCATAGCATCAGGCGTTTGCGCCCGAACCGCCCCGCCAGCCAGCCGGTCAGCGGCGTCATGATCGCCGCGGCGACGATATACGACGTCAGAACCCAGGTGATCTCCTCGCCCGACGCCGACACGCTGCCCTGGATGTGGGGCAACGCGACGTTGGCGATGGTGCTGTCCAGCGAGTTCATCACGGTCGCGGCCATCACCGACGCGGTGATGAACTGCCGCGCCGTCGGTTCCGGATAACCGTCGGTCATTTGGCTTGGGTCGCACCCCCGAACAGGTGGCGCTGGTAACCGGTATCGACGCTCACCTCGACGGACAGCCCGGCGTGCAGCGGCACGTCCTTGGGAAGCGCGTCGACCGTGAATTCGATCGGCAGGCGCTGCACCACCTTGACCCAATTGCCTGTCGCGTTTTCCGCCGGGAGCAGCGAGAAACTGTTGCCGGTGCCCGGGCTGAAGCTGGCGAGGCGGCCGGTGAGCTTCAAGTCGGGGAACGCGTCGACCTTGAACGTCGCGCGCTGGCCGATCCTCATGTGGTTGAGCTGGTCTTCCTTGAAGTTGCCCTCGACCCACAATCGCGTGCCGGCCAGCGTGAACACCGGCCGCGACGCCGACACATAGCTGCCGACCTGGAGCTGATCGACCTTGGTGACGATGCCGTCCTGCTTGGCGCGCACTACCGTGTAGCCGAGGTTCAGCCGCGCCCGCTCGAGCGCCGCCTGCGCGCGCTGCACGGCCGGCTGGCGCTCCGTCGGCGCGTTGACGCTGCCCGTCAGGGTCGCGGCGACGCCGGCATTCTGCTGAACCGACGTCTGGATCGCTTGGCGGGCGTTCTGCGCCGCCAGCACGGCCTGATCATACTGGTTCTGCGACGAGATGCCCTCGGCGAGCAGGCTCTTCTGCCGGGCCGCCTCGCGCACCGCATAGGCGAGCCTGTCCTGCGCCGCCTGCAGCGACGCTTCGCCCTCGCGATAGGTGGCGCGCAGCGACGACACCTGAGTGCGGGCATTGGCAAGCTCTGCCTGCGCCTCGTCCACCGCGGCCTGGAAGGGTGCCGGGTCGATGCGGAACAGGACGTCGCCCGCCTTCACGTGCTGGTTGTTGTGCACGGCAATCGCCACCACCGGCCCGCTGACGCTGGCGCTGACGGCGGCCAATCCCGACTGGAAATAGCCGTTGTCCGTTTCCTGATAGCGACCTCCGCTCAGGTAGAAGAACAGCCCGGCGGCAAGGGCGATCACCGGCGCGGCAAGCAGCAACACCGTGCGCAACCCCCTGCGCTTTACGGGCGGCTCGTCGACCGACTGCACCACCGGCGCAGGGTCCACGACCGGCGCCGAATCTTCCAAAGGCGGATAATCGGCCGCGCGGCCTCCCCTGTCATCCAAGCTCATAACACCTCGATCAATCGCGCCGTCGTCTGGCACCGAGTGGCTCCAGCACACCGCGTGGGCCGTACCATCGGCCTTGGTACGCCGCTATATAGAGCGGCGCATTATGGTAAGCTACTGTACGTTTACCCAATTTGTTGTAGCGTGCGCCCCGGCATGCACGTTGGTGATTGGGCCGGTTCGGGCATGTGTGAGGACCGGACGGTCGTCGGCCATCGGCGCGCCGTTCGCGGGTGATCGGGACAAGAGACAATGGATCAAGCAGCGTCGGCCGGGATCGGGCGGGATGTTTCGGCAACGCCATCGCGGCCCCCGGAGAAGCGTAGCTTCGCGTCCCAGGTATCGCTGATCACCCGATTGCTCCGCAAACGGTTCGACGAGCGCGCGCGGACGGTGGCGCTGTCGAATGGCGACACGCTGACACGGGCCCAGTGGCGCATGCTTGGCACCATTCACCTCCAGGAAGGATGCACGCAACGGGAGGTCGCCGAGCGGCTGGAGATCGGGCCGGTGGCCGCAGGGCAGACGATCGATCGCCTCGAGGACTCCAAGCTGGTCGAGCGACGAACCGACCGCGCGGACCGACGCGTCAGGCGCCTGTATGTCACCGACGAAGCGTTGCCGATCCTGGCTCGCCTGGGCTTGCTGGCGGACAGCGAAGATCAGAGCGCCATCGTCGGCATCCCCGCCGGAGACATGAAGCTCCTGAAAGGGTTGCTCGACGATGTCATCGAGAACCTGACCGCGACGGAGAAGTGACCTCTCCCAAATCGAACAGGTGACGCTGGGCGTTGCTGAACCGCCCGCTGTTCAGCTGACCGGGGGCGGACGCGGAATGCGGCTCCTCGCAGCCTGGCACCGTACGAGCCGGCGTGCCCGGAGGCTCAGCCCCGCTCCCGTGCAAGATTGCTCGCAGCGATCGTTTTACGTCCTTGGCTCCCCGAGCGCATTCGGCCAATTAGGCGGGGATGAACGTCTTTCTCGATTTCGAAGCCTCTTCGCTGTCCGACCAAAGCTATCCGATCGAGGTTGCCTGGGTGTTCCAGGACGGCCGGTCGGAGAGCCACCTGATCGCGCCCGCCCCGACGTGGGAAGACTGGGACGCCGAGGCCGAGGCGATCCACGGCATCACTCGGGCCGCGCTGATCGCGGACGGCGAGCCGCACGACGTGGTCGCGAACCGGATGGTGGAGGCGCTGTCGATCCACGACCTGTTCGCCAGCGCACCCTCGTGGGACGGCAAGTGGCTGAGCGCGCTCTTGAGGGCGGCCGGCCTGCCGCGCCACGCCTTGCGGTTGCGCGACACCGACGAGGCCCTCAGGAGCACCGCCGCGGAGATTCTGCGGCCGGTCGTCGCTCCGGCACGGCTCGATGTGGAGGTGCACAACATCGTTGCACAGGCGAGCGCGGCCAAGCCTTCGCAGCCGGCGCACCGGGCGCTGCCGGATGCGCAGGACGAATATGAGACCTGGCTGCGCGCCAGGGACGCGGCACGGGCCATGCTCGCCGCCGGATGACGGTGGCCCCAGCCGGTCCGGTCCTCTCTCGGGCTGCGCCCGGCGAGGTGCCTTGGCTGAGGCGGGTACGGTTCCAGAGGCCACCTGTCGGCCTGCGGTCGGTTCTGCCGCGCATTCTCGACGTTGAGTTGTCGCTGGGCGCCGTGCCACTGTGCAGCCGTCAGGAGCGACCGGGGTCGAAGACTCCTTCGGAAGGAAAGCGACATTGGCGAGCAAGCGTGAAAGGATGCCGCTTCAGGGCGACGGCCATCGTACCGCAATCCGCGCGAATATCGGCTGGATCGCGCTGGCGCTAGTGGGAGCGCTGGCGCTCGCGGTGGTGGCCGGGGCGCGAGGAGAGCCGGTCAACGCCGTCTGGGTGATCGTCGCGGCGGTGTCGGTGTATCTGATCGCCTACCGCTTCTATGCGCGCTTCATCGCGAGGCGCGTCCTCGGCATCGACCCTGCCCGGCCCACCCCCGCGGTGCGGCATCCCGATGGGCTCGACTTCGTTCCCACCGATCGCAAGGTCCTGTTCGGGCACCATTTCGCCGCGATCGCCGGTGCCGGCCCCCTGGTGGGACCGGTGCTCGCGGCGCAGATGGGCTATCTGCCGGGGACGCTGTGGATCCTTGCGGGCGTGGTGCTCGCCGGCGCGGTGCAGGACTTCATGGTCCTGTTCATGTCGATGCGCCGCGACGGCCGCTCGCTGGGCGAACTCATCCGCATGGAGATGGGCCCCGTGGCGGGCACGATCGCGCTGTTCGGCGCCTTCATGATCATGATCATCATCCTGGCGGTGCTGGCGCTGATCGTGGTTCGGGCGCTGGCCGGCAGCCCCTGGGGTTTCTTCACCGTCGCCGCGACCATTCCGCTCGCCGTTGTGATGGGCGTCTACACCCGATGGATCAGGCCGGGGAGGATCGGCGAAGTTTCGGTGCTCGGGCTGATCGGGCTGGTTCTCGCCATCGTCTATGGCCGCGATGTCGCGGCATCGCCCGCGCTTGCGGCGCTGTTCACCTACACGCCGGTCGAGCTGTGCTGGATCCTGATCGGCTACGGGGCAGTCGCCTCGGTGCTGCCGGTATGGCTGCTGCTCGCGCCGCGCGATTACCTGTCGACGTTTCTGAAGATCGGCGCGATCGCGGCGCTCGCGATCGGCATCGTGGTAGTCGCGCCGCCGCTGAAGATGCCGGCCCTCACCGCCTTCGCGGCCGGGTCCGGCCCGGTCTGGTCGGGCTCGCTCTTCCCCTTCCTGTTCATCACCATCGCGTGCGGGGCCGTGTCCGGCTTCCACGCGCTGATCGCCAGCGGCACCACGCCCAAGCTGATCGCCAGCGAGGCCGACGCGCCGTTTATCGGCTACGGCGCGATGCTGATGGAAAGCTTCGTCGCGATCATGGCGCTGGTCGCGGCGTCGATCATCGAGCCCGGCATCTATTTCGCGATGAACAGCCCGGCGGCGGTGGTCGGCACCGATCCCGCAAGCGCGTCAGCGGCGGTGAGCGCGATGGGGTTCCCGATTTCGCCGGACCTCATCTCCTCCACCGCCCGCGACGTCGGCGAGACCACCATCATCAGCCGCGCGGGCGGCGCGCCGACCCTGGCCGTGGGTATGGCACGCATCTTTGCCGAGTTGGCCGGCGGCAAGGCGATGATGGCGTTCTGGTATCATTTCGCCATTCTCTTCGAGGCGTTGTTCATCCTGACGGCGGTGGACGCCGGCACCCGTTCGGGACGGTTCATGATCCAGGACCTGATCGGGCTCGCCGTTCCCAGCTTCCGCAATTCCTCGTCGCTGGTGCCATCGCTGATCGGCACCGGCCTGTGCGTCGCGGCGTGGGGGTTCTTCCTCTATCAGGGCGTGACCGACCCGCTCGGCGGCGTGAATACGCTGTGGCCGCTGTTCGGCATATCCAACCAGATGCTGGCTGCCGTCGCGCTGGTGCTCGGCACCGTGGTGCTGTTCCGCATGAAGAGGGAGCGCTTCGCCTGGGTCACCGTCGTGCCTGCCGCCTGGCTCCTGGTCTGCACCGTCTCGGCGAGCCTGTTGAAGCTCTTCTCGGAAGACCCGGCGGTGGGCTTCCTCGCGCATGCTGCACGCTACGCCGACGCGGCGCAGAGCGGACGGCTGCTCGCGCCGGCCAAGACTCTCGCCGAAATGCGGCGGGTGGTCTTCAACGACCGGGTCGATGCCGGGCTGTGCGCGATCTTCCTGTTCGTGGTGGTCGCGACGCTGTTCTATGGCGTCCGCACCTGCGTTGCCGCGCGCCAGGTCCCGGAGCCGACGATGACGGAGCTGCCCGGCGCGGTTGCCGCGGAATAACCATGCGCGTCTCCCATCACCTCCGATGGCTGGCCGAGGCGGCGCGGCAGATGGTCGGGGTCCCGTCGTACGAGGCGTATTGCCGGCACGTGGCGCAACACCACCCCGGTCGGGACCCGATGACCGAGCGCGAGTTCTTCCGAAACCGGCAGGAGGCGCGCTACGGCGCGCGCGGCGGGGGACGCTGCTGTTAGGCCTGCCCGAGTCCATGCGGGGCGGCGGCCTCGGTGCTCGCCATGGCGCGATGCTCCGCGCTTGACGATCCAACGGCAGTGGCGAGCAGCGCCAATTCGGCTTGCAGGGCGTCGCGATCGTCGGGAAATTCGATATAGAGCGTCCAGACCAGGTCGCTGAGGGCCGCCGAGAGCAACCCGCGCTGCACCACCGGCGAGGACGCCAGCGCTTTGATACCACCGGCGAATTTCTCACCCAGCGCGGCGATCCGGCGATCGAGCTCGGTGTAGTCGGCCTCGTCCACGGGGCGCCTCCTTGTGATTCGAGACTGCTAGCCACCAAGCGTTACCGATTGGCCAATTGCCGCTTTCCGGGACAGCGGCCGACTCACCCCACCTTGCGCTCGCCGGCAGGGTCGCGCAGCCTGCTGGCGGTATCGGGGACGGAGTTGCGTGAATGCGGTGGTGGATTTGCCTGCTGGTGCTCGCGCCGCTTCCCGCTGCGGCGGCGCCCGCCGAGCAGGCGCGCTGGCGGGCGCATGCGGCCGCGACGACGATCACCCGCGACGACTGGGGCATCGCTCACGTCCACGGCCGCAGCGACGCGGACGCGGTGTTCGGGATGATCTATGCCCAGGCCGAAGACGACTTCAACCGGGTCGAGACCAACTACCTGACGGCGCTCGGCCGCCGCGCGGTAGCCGAGGGAGAAGCCGCGCTCTGGCAGGATTTGCGGCAGCGGCTGTTCATCGATCCGGCCGTGTTGAGGCGCGACTACCGACGCAGCGCACCGTGGCTGCGGACTCTGATGGATGCCTGGGCGGACGGGCTCAACTACTACCTTGCGAGCCACCCGGGCGTGCGCCCCAAGGTGCTGACGCGCTTCGAGCCATGGATGGCTCTGGCGTTCAGCGAAGGCTCGATCGGCGGCGACATCGAGCGCGCCTCGCTGCCGCGGCTGCAGGCGTTCTACGACGGCCGCGCCGTGGCGATGAGCGACGACGAGCGCGGCCTCGCCTTTCGCGAGCCGAAGGGCTCGAACGGCATCGCCATCGCTCCTGCGAACACCACCGGCGGGCACGCGCTGCTGCTGATCAACCCGCACACCTCGTTCTTCTTCCGCTCGGAGCAGCAGGTGACGAGCGATGCCGGCCTCGACGTCTATGGCGCCGCGACCTGGGGGCAGTTCTTCATCTACCAGGGCTGGAACCAGCACGCGGGATGGATGCACACCTCGAGCGGGGTCGACAATGTCGACGAGTTCGCGGAAACGATCGTGCGCCACCACGGTCGCCCCTTCTACCGCTACGGCACCCGCGAGCGGAAGGTAACGGTGTCCGCCGTCACCCTCGCTTATCGCCTTCCCGACGGAAGTATCGGCCACCGCACCTTCACAACTTACGCCACCCACCACGGGCCGATCGTGCGCGAGGCGGGCGGCAAGTGGATCGCGATGGCGCTGATGAACCGGCCAGTCGCGGCGCTGGAGCAGTCGTTCCTGCGCACCAAGGCGACCGACTTCGCCGCGTTCCGCGCGATAGCCGAGCGCCGCGCCAATTCGTCGAACAACACGGTGTTCGCGGACGATCACGGCACCATCGCGTTCCTGACGCCGCAGTTCATGCCGAGGCGCAGCCCCCGCTTCGACTACACCAAGCCGGTGGATGGCAGCGATCCGAACACGGACTGGCAGGGGCTCCACACCCTCGCCGAACTGCCGCAGGTCGTGAACCCACGCGCCGGCTGGATCGTCAACACCAACAACTGGCCCTGGTCGGTGGCCGGCCCCGACAGCCCGCAGGCGCGCAACTACCCGCGCTATTTCGATCAGGTCGGCGAGAACCCCCGCGGCTTGCACGCGATCATGCTGCTCGCCGACAAGCATGACTATACCCTCCCCCTCTTGATCGACCGCGCGTTCGACAGCTACCTGACGGCATTCCCCCGGCTGATCCCGTCGCTGCTCGCGAGCTATGACACGCTGCCCGACCGCGACCCGCGCCGCGCGGCGCTCGCGGGACCGGTCGAATTGCTGCGTGGCTGGAATTACCGCTGGGGCGCAGAGTCGGCCGCGACGTCGCTTGCGGTGTTCTGGGGTGAGGCGTTGTGGAAGGCCACGGCGGAAGGCGCGCCGGTCGGGCTGCCGCGCTACGACACGATGGCCGCGCCGGGCAGGGACGACGCACGGCTCGCTGCGCTGCAATCCGCCGCCGATCGGCTGACGCAGGACTTCGGCAGCTGGCGCGTGCCATGGGGGCAGATCAACCGCTTCCAGCGCACCACAGGCGACATCGACCAGCCATTCAGCGACGCCAGACCGAGCATCCCGGTGCCCTTCACCTCCGCGCAATGGGGCAGCCTCGCCTCGTTCGGCGCCGGCCGCAAGCCGGGGACGAAGCGCTATTACGGCACCAGCGGCAACAGCTTCGTCGCGGCGATCGAATTCGGTCCGCACATCACCGCCCGCGCCGTCACCGCCGGCGGCGAGAGCGGCGATCCCAAGTCACCGCACTTCATCGACCAAGCGGGGCGCTATGCGAGCGGCGCGCTGCGGCCGGTGTATTTCTACCCCGAGGACCTGAAGGGCCACGTCGAGCGCGTGTATCACCCCGGCTGATCGGCCGCGTCGATGATATCGTCGAGCGAGGCGTAGGTGACGCCGAGTTGGTCGAGCCGTGCCGCCATCGCGCGCCACCAGCCGTGGAAGCGCGCCAGGTCCCCGGCATCACGGACGTAAGGCGTGTTGCCAGGCGCTAGCGAAGGCGAATGGAAGGAGAAGGTGATCAGCCTGGCCCCCTCCCCGATCGCGACGTCGACGGCGGCGAGCGCCTCCCCTAGTGGCATGTCTTCCGGCGTCAGCGCCACTCGGTTGAGAAGGCCCGTTCGCGCAAACACGCCGCGGCCGCGCGGCACCCGGCCGAGGAGGTGGTGGAGCGCCGCGCCCCGCCCCCGCAAGCGCCCGGTGAACACGGTGGTGAGGGGTAGCTCGATGAGCCCGCCCGCGAGATAGGCCGCGCTGCCGACCGCGGTGAAGTCCGGCCCGCCGTCCGCGCTATAGTCATAGCCGGCGCGCACCGAGCTATCGAGGCGGTAGCCGCGCTCGGCGAGCAGTTGGATCGTATGGGGGCCGATACCGTAGCGGCCCGCGCGGTAGGCACACGGCGGATATCCGAACGCGGTGGTGATCGCGTGCGTCAGCGCATCGAGCTTCGCGGCTTCGAGCGCGCGCGGGAGGTTGCCGGCGTAGCTATTGAAGGGGGTGACCGCCTCGTCGTGGGGCGGATTGACCCAGGGATGGAGCTGCGTGCCGATGCTCGACCGCTCATCCTCGAGCACTCGGCCGAGGATGGCGACTGATGCGGGGTCGCAGGCGATCGGGTGATCGACCATGCAGGCAAGCCCGATGCCGAGGTCCGCGAAGCGGCGGTGCGCCTCCGGGAACGCGGCCATGGCCCGTGTGGAGCGTTCGGCGCGATCGAGCGGCGCGCGCCAGTCGAACTCCTCCTCGACGTCGCAGAAGACGGTGAACCGCGTGCCGAACGACTCCGGCCAGCGCACCAGGGTGGCCGGATCGGGAGGCGGCAGCCGATACGGCAGGCGCCTGGTCACATCAGTTGATTGCTTGCCCCACGTCCTGATCTACGGCCGTCGGAAGCCGCAATGTCAAGCAACCCTCGTCGATCGCAAGGCTGCCACCGAGTTCGGCGGCGAGATTGCGCGCCAGCCGCAGCGCGAAACCGGTGCCGAGCAGGGGAAGCCCCTCCCCGCCTTCCGCCTCGGCGTCGATCGACAGCAGCGCGCCGCCATCGCGCGCGCCCAGCGCGCGGGGGCGATCGAAGGTGACGGTGGCGAACCCTGCTTCGGTCGTGACGGCGATGCCGACCCGCTCGTCGCGCGTCGCCGCGGCGATCAGCACCGACAGCAGACGTCCGATCAGGCGCTCGACGGCGCGATCGTCGGCTTCCACCACCGTCTCTCCGGTGCCGTCGAAGCGCGTCGCCGCGCCGCGCAGGCGGACCAGCGGGTCGAGATCGGCGAGCAGGCGGTCGATCAGCGGCTCCAGCACCAGCGGACCGGGGCGCAGCTCGAGCGCATGGCCCTCGATTCGCGCAGCGGTGTCGAGATCCTCGATCGCGGCGAGCAGGCTCGCCGCTTGGGCGCGGATGGTGGCGGCACGATCACGATAGGTGCCGGCGACCGGCCCGAGCAGCTCGGTTTCGATCAGCTCGGCGAACCCGGCGATCGCGTTGGTGGGCGTGCGCAGCTCATGAACGAGCTGGCGCAACGAATCGGAGGCGGCGCGGGCCTGGCGCAGCGGCTCCGCCGTCTCGTCGGCGCGCGGGCGGCGGCCGGTGCCGCGAAAGCCAGTAAAGCGGCCGGTGGCGTGGTCGAACACCGGCACGCCCGACAGTCGCCAGCCGCCGGCCGCTTCCGAGTTGCCGCCGACCTGGAGGCGCGCGTCGGAGAAGCCCGAGCGGCGGCGGAAGGCGCCCGTGGCGACGCCGTCGATCTGTACCAACCCCTGAAGCGCGGCGTGGGTGAGCGATACGCCGATCAGGGGCGCCCGGGCGACGCCGTCGACCCAGCGGATCATGCCGGTCGCGTCGGCTTCGTAGCGGAAGGTGCCGGGCTCCACCCGTGTCGCGGCGTCGCCGGGTTCCGGGCGGCTACGGTTGAAAGCCTCGATCCGGGCGACGAGCTCGGCGATCTCGAAGGTGCCCGTCGAGGGCACGGGTTCCGCGGGTTCGACACCATTCGCCTCGCCCAGGGGCCGGCCTCGTTCCTCCCGGAAGGTCGCGGTCACCGGCGCCGCCGCAAGTTCTGTCGGCGCGACAACCTCGATCGCATCCGTCAACTCGAGCAGGTCGTCGTTCGTCGTGGGCGCAACGGCGGGAGGCGACGACACCACTTCGACGGGCATCACCGTGGCGGGCTGATGGCGCTGGTGCGGCGGCGTCGGGTCGCGATCGATCACGAAATCGACGCTGCCGAAGCTAGCCAGGCCACGGATGACATCGGGCGCCAGGTCGCGGCGCTGGCGCAGCACCGATCGGCCGGCGGGGGTAAGCCGCGGCAGAAGCGCCAGCCACTCGTCCCCCGTCAGCTCGGCCGTGCGCAGCACCGGCGCGGCGATTGCCAGCTCGTCCTCCGCGAACAACCCCACCAGCGGCGCCGGCGGCATCGCGAAGCCGAGCGCGCGGGCGCTGGCGGCGCGCACCGGCACCGGCACCGCCTGGCGGAGCAGGCGCAGTCGCGCGATCGCCGGTTCGTCCGCCGCCGCCCGCCCGCGTCCGATCAGGTCGACGAGCTGGCGCCACGCGGCCTGCGCGCCGTATCCCGGCGCGGCATCGGCGGCGAGCACCGTCCTCAGGCTGTCGTCGAAGCGCACCGGCATCCTCACAAAAGCAACGCGGCCAAGCCACGGCGGAAAGGATTCATTAACGCGGCGGGGCGCTCTGCGGAACCGTTGAAATGGCCACGTAGCAATGTGGGACAATTGCGTTGTGCCGCAATTTTAATATGCGCTAACGCGCCGCTGCGTTCCGTTTCAGCAGCGCCAGTGGAGTAATTTTCGCGCCATGTCGTTCGACCGCATTGACCGCCACATCCTGCAGCTCCTCCAGGAAGACGGGCGCATGACCAACGTCGAGCTCGCGGAGCGCGTCGGGCTGACGGCGCCGCCGTGCCTGCGCCGCGTCCGGGCTCTAGAGGAAGCCGGCGCAATCCGGGGCTATCATGCCGAACTCGACGGCGCGCAGCTCGGCTATCCGATCACCGTGTTCGCGATGGTCAGCCTGCGCAGCCAGGCGGAGCACGACCTCGCGGCGTTTGAGCAGCATGTCGCGGGAATCCCCGAGGTGCGCGAATGCCATATGCTCAATGGCGAGATCGACTTCATCCTGAAGATCGTCGCCACCGACCTCAAGGGCTTTCAGGACATCCTCACCACCCGCCTGACGCCTGCCCCGAACGTTGCCAGCGTAAAGACCTCGCTGACGATCCGCACTGCCAAAGAGGCGTCCGGCGTACCGGTGGCGCTCGACTGACGCAAAAAGGGCGGCATCGCTGCCGCCCTTTCGCTATCTTCGCCGTTCGCTCGTCCGGTCAGGCGGGCGTCGCGTCAAGCCAGGCGCTCCACAGCGCGGCGATGTTGGCGCGCGGCTGGCCTTGCACGGCCCCCAACGCCGCCTTCGCCCCGGCCTTGTCGCCGGTCCGCGAAAGAGCGATGCCGAGATGGGTGTTGACCTCGTCGGCATTCACCCCGCCCTTGGAGAGCGCGACGCGGTACAGGTCCGCCGCCTTGGCGCTCTGTCCCTGGGCGAGATAGGCGTCTGCGGTCTGCGAGGCGAGCTTGCCATCGGAGCTGGTGCGGGCCTTGGCGTCAAGCGGAGCAAGCGGGGCCTCCGTCCGTGCGGAGGCCGTCGCCGAAGACAGCAAGCCCGAACTCATCGCCGGCGTCAGCTTGCCAGAAGATTGCCCCTCGCGCAGGATCGTGACGGCCTCGGCGGGCAGCCCGCGCTTGATCGCCGTGTCGGCATATTGCTCGTAAATGCTCTGGTCCGACAACGAGTGAGTGTCGTGGAGCAGGCGGTAGAGATCAAGCTTCTGGACGTTGTCCAGCGTATCGATCGAGCCCTGCTGAAGGCCGTACATCACCACGATCGCGCGCCAGTTCTTGGGCGTCGGATAGGCGGCGCCATAACGGCCGAGCCATGTCAGGGTGCCCGCCTTGTCGTGTGCGCCGTTCGACCGGCCAATCGCGTAGCGGTAATAATCCTCCGGCGCCTTCTGCCCGGCCGCGTTCATCCGCGCGATCGCGGCCTGCAGGTCGGCGGAGCCGCCGGCGACGTCGCCGGTCTCCATCTTGGCCTTGATCACCTCAAGCTCGAGGTCCGGATCCGAATAGCCAAGCTGCTTGGCGTGGGCAAAATATTGTAGCGCCTGCGGATACTGACGGCCGTTGAACGCGAGCTGGCCGCGGAGGAAGGAATAGCGAGCGCGGGCCTCGGCGGGCGTGCGCGGGTTGGCGATCAGCACCTCCAGCGGCGCCGCGAGCGAGGTCTCGTTGACGGGCGCGTTGGGATTCGCAGCCTGCGCGGCGTGGAGCTGAGAGTTCGCATAGTCGAAGCGCAGCGCGGCAGCGAAATACTTCTCGTCATCCGTGGTAGCGACCGCCTCGGCCTGGGTGATCAGCGGCCCCGCGGTGGCATAATCCTTGGCGTTGACCGCCGTCTGGGCCGGCGCGGCCGCCTTGCGGAACGCTTCGCTGAGCTTCAGCCCGTCGGCCGGTGCCTGCTGCTTGTCCTTGGCCATCAGCGGCGCAGACGCCAGCGTGCCGGCGCCAAGCAGCGCGGCGGCGAAGGCGACCGTGGAAATCCTGTTCATTGCTGGAAAATCTCCCTTTCCGGCGCACCGGCCGGGCCGCGATCATCTAGAGCCGGGTGCCCATACGTTCAAGCGACCCGCCCTAGTTTTCAGCGTGCGGACCGGCGGCTGAACCCGGATTGAACGCATGGCGTCACGCCGCTACCCGCGTGCCATGATCGCCGTTCTCTCCCCTGCCAAGACGCTCGACTATCAGACACCCTTTCCAGCGATCGAGCCAAGCGCCCCGCGCTTTGCCGGCGAGGCGGCGACGCTGGCCCGCGCTGCGGCCAAGCTGCCCCGCAAGCGCCTTGCCGAGCTGATGCACATCTCGCCCACGCTCGCCGCGCTCAACGCCGACCGGTTCCGCGACTTCCCGGAGGCGCCGGAGCGGCCCGCGATCTACACCTTCGCCGGTGACGTCTACACCGGGTTCGACGTGCACTCGCTGGAGGAGGCCGGCGTCGCCTATGCGCAGGACCATGTCCGCATCCTGTCCGGGCTTTACGGGCTGCTGCGGCCGCTCGACACGATTCGGCCGCACCGGCTGGAGATGGGCACCCGTTGGGCACCGCGGCGAACACGGCTGACCGACTGGTGGCAGGGCAGGATTGCGGACCTGCTCGCCGGGGACCTCGCCGAGGAAGGTTCTGGCGTGGTGCTCAACCTCGCCAGCAAGGAATATTGGAGCGCGGTGGACGACCGCTTGCCGGCAGCCGTGCGCGTGGTCGCATGCGACTTTCGCGAAGGGCCCGAGCGCCGCTTCGTCACCTTCTGGGCCAAGCAGGCGCGCGGGCGCATGGCGCGCTGGATGGCGGAGCATCGCATCGATCAGCTCGACGCGATGCGCGGCTTCGACGCCGACGGCTATGCCTACGATGCGGAGCTCAGCGACGACGCGCGCTGGGTGTTCGTGCGCGCATGAGCGCGGCCGTGGTGATCGGCGCCACCGGCGGCCTCGGCGCGGCGCTGGCCGATGCGATCGAGGAGGAAGGCGCGTTCGATCGCGTCTGGCGCTTCGGCCGCTCGCTGTCCCGCGACGGGCACCTCGACGTAACGAACGAAGCCAGCATCGCCGCCGCAGCCCGGCGGATCGCGACCGGGCCAGCGCCAGCGCTGGTCTTCGTGGCGACGGGGCTCCTCCACCGCGAGGACATCGCGCCGGAGAAGACGATGCGCGACCTCGACGCCTCCGCCATGGCCGAACTGTTCGCGGTCAATGCCACTGGCCCTGCGTTGGTCGCCAAGCACCTCCTGCCGCTGATGCCAAAGACCGGCCGCTGCGTCTTCGCGGTGCTGTCGGCGCGCGTCGGCAGCATCGCCGACAACAAGCTCGGCGGATGGTACGGCTATCGCGCGAGCAAGGCAGCGCTCAACCAGTTGGTGCGCACACTCGCCATCGAGGAGAAGCGGCGCAACGACCGCAGCATCGTCGTGGCGCTGCACCCGGGCACCGTCGACACGGGGCTGTCCAAGCCGTTCCAGGCCACTGTCCGCGCCGACCAGCTGTTCGCGCCCGATCGCGCAGCGGTGCAGCTGCTCGACGTCATCGACGGGCTCAAGGCCCCCGACAGCGGCAAGCACTTTGCCTGGGACGGCGCCGAGATCGCGCCCTAGCGCTCTCGCGTACGCGCGCGTGACAATTGAGTGTCACAACCCTAGAGGGTGGGGCCAACCTCTTTCCAACCAAAGGCATCGCACTTGGCCGACGAGACCACGCTCGCCGAACCCTCAGACATTTCGACGATCTCCATCGTCGACGAAATGAAGTCGAGCTACCTCGACTATGCCATGTCGGTGATCGTCGCGCGCGCGCTGCCCGACGTGCGCGACGGCCTGAAGCCTGTGCACCGCCGCATTCTCTTCTCGGCGCAGGAAAGCGGGTTCTTCTTCAACAAGCCGTATCGCAAGTCGGCGCGCATCGTCGGCGACGTGATCGGTAAATACCACCCGCACGGCGACAGCTCGATCTACGAGGCGCTGGCGCGCATGACCCAGGATTGGGCGATGCGGCTGCCATTGATCGATGGTCAGGGCAATTTCGGCTCGATGGATCCCGATCCGGCCGCGGCGATGCGCTATACCGAGGCGCGGCTGGCACGTTCGGCCAACTACCTGATGGAGGATCTCGACAAGGATACCGTCGATTTCCAGCCCAATTACGACGGTTCGGAGAACGAACCGACGGTGTTGCCGGCGCGCTTTCCCAACCTCCTGGTCAACGGCGCAGGCGGCATCGCGGTGGGCATGGCCACCAACATCCCGCCGCACAATCTCGGCGAGGTTGTGGATGCCTGCATCGCGTATATCGACAATGGAGCCATCACGCTCGAAGAGCTGATGGAGATCGTGCCGGGGCCGGACTTCCCTACGGGGGGCATCATCCTCGGTCGCGCGGGCGCCAAGGCGGCGTACGAGACCGGCCGCGGCTCGATGATCGTCCGCTCGCGCCATAAGATCGAGGAAACCCGCGGCGACCGTCGTTCGATCGTGCTCACCGAGATCCCCTACCAGCAGGGCAAGAACGCGCTGGTAGAGAAGATCGCGGAAGCCGCCAAGGACAAGCGCATCGAGGGCGTCAGCGACATTCGCGACGAATCGAACCGCGAAGGCGTGCGCGTCGTCATCGACCTGAAGCGCGACGCGACGGCGGAAGTGGTGCTCAACCAATTGTGGCGGCACACGCCCGCGCAAGGCTCGTTTCCGGCCAACATGCTGGCGATCCGCGGCGGCCGGCCCGAAACGCTCAACCTGCGCGACATCATCGCCGCATTCATCACCTTCCGCGAGCAGGTCATCACCCGCCGTTCGAAGTTCGAGCTCAACAAGGCGCGCGACCGGGCACACATCTTGCTGGGCCTGGTGATCGCGGTCACCAACCTGGACGAGGTGGTGCGGATCGTCCGTGGGTCGAAATCCCCCGCTGAAGCGCGCACCGCGCTGCTGATGCGTGAATGGCCGATCGCCGAGATCGCGCCGTACCTACGGCTGGTCGAGGCGGTCGAGGGCGAGCAGATCGGCGACGGCTATCGCCTCTCCGACCTCCAGGTCCGCGCCATTCTCGACCTCCGGCTCCATCGCCTCACCGCGCTGGGGCGCGACGAGATCGGGGAGGAACTGGAAAAGCTCGCCGCGTCGATCGCCGAGCTGCTGGAAATCCTCGGCAATCGCGCCAAGCTCTACGCCGTCATGCGCGAAGAGCTGGTCGACGTCCGCTCGATCTTCGCGACGCCGCGGCGCACGGAGATCGCGAGCTTCGCGAGCGGCATCGACGACGAGGACCTGATCGAGCGCGAGGACATGGTCGTCACCGTGACGGTGGAAGGCTATATCAAGCGCACCAGCCTCGACACCTTCCGGGCGCAGCGGCGCGGTGGAAAAGGTCGCGCCGGCATGGCGACCAAGGACGAGGACGCCGTCACCAGCCTGTTCGTTACCTCCACCCACACCCCGGTGCTGTTCTTCTCGACCTTGGGCAAGGTGTACCGCATGAAAGTGTGGCGCCTGCCCGAGGGTGGGCCGGCGACGCGCGGGCGACCAATGGTCAATCTTCTGCCGCTGGCGCCGGGCGAGACGATCTCGACGGTGCTGCCGCTGCCGGAAGACGAGGCGCGCTGGAGCGACCTCCATGTGATGTTCGCGACAGCGGGCGGCACCGTGAGGCGGAATTCAATGGACGCATTCGCCAACGTGCCCAGCAACGGCAAGCTCGCGATGCGCTTCGATGAGGGCTCGGACGACCGGCTCGTCGGCGTCGCGCTGCTGACGGAGAGCGACGACGTGCTGCTCGCGACCCGGCAGGGCAAGGCGATCCGCTTCGCCGCCACCGAGGTGCGCGAATTCCAGAGCCGCACCGCCACGGGCGTGCGCGGCATCAGCCTTGCCGAGGGCGACGCGGTGATCTCCCTGTCGATCCTCGGCGGCGTCGCAGCGTCGATGGAGGAGCGCGAGGCGTATTTGCGCTCGGCCCCATGGAAGGAAGGGACCGACGAGAAGCCGGTGCCAGCCCCTACTCTGCCCGACGACCGCATGGCCGAGCTTCAGGCCGCGGAGCAGTTCATCCTGACGGTGACCGCCAATGGCTATGGCAAGCGCACCTCTGCCTACGAATATCGGCGCACCGGCCGCGGCGGTCAGGGCATCACCAACATCGTCTCGTCCGATCGCAACGGTCCGGTCGTGGCCAGCTTCCCCGCCCATGGAGGCGAGCAGCTGATGCTGGTCACCGACCAGGCCAAGCTGATCCGGCTGTCGGTGGGCGACACCCGCGTCACCGGCCGCAACACGCAAGGCGTCACCTTGTTCAGCGTCGCAAAGGACGAGCATGTCGTTTCCGCCGCGCGGATCGACGAGGAGGAGGAGCCCGAGAATGAGGCGGAGGCGATCGTCGCCGAGGAACGCTTCGAGGCTCCGTCGGACGCGGTGGCCCCGGACAAGCAGATCATCGTCAATGACGGCACCGGCCCTCAGACCATGAACGAACAGGTCGACGAGAGCGACGAGGGAGACAGCGAATGACCGATCTTGCGACCGATCGCCCCGTCACGGCGTTCAAGGTCCTGACCGGCGAGGAGATGCTGGCGCTTGAAAGCAACGGCATCTTTGAAGGCGCAGCCGTGGACCTTCAGGACGGCTTCATCCACCTGTCGACGCTGGAGCAGCTGACCGAAACGGTGGACAAGCATTTTGCCGGGCAGAACGACCTGCACGTCGCTGCGGTCGATCTCGCCGCCTATGAGGAGCAGGCGGTGCGGTGGGAGGAGTCACGGGGGGGGCAGTTGTTCCCGCACCTCTACGCGCCGCTGCTGCTTGAGACCGTGGTCGCTTATGGCGCGCTCAGCCGCAATGACGACGGCACCGTCCGCGAACCGTCCACCGGCTGACGCGAAAAGGGCGGCAGCCTCGCGGCCGCCGCCCCTTCTTCGATTATTCGCCCGACGATCAGCCGTGCATGCCGCGCAGCATGTCGAGGTGGCTCTGCACGATCGGCGTGATCTTGGCTGCTGTCATCTTCAGCGGCGCGGCCGTGCCGCGTTCCGAATAGGTGCGATGCAGGTCGAGCGCCATCTGGTGCGCCTGCTTCTGCTGCTGGACGTAAAGCCGGTCGCGGGCCGATCCGGAGGCCTGGCGCAGCTGCGAGACCATCCGGGTCTGCATCGCGTTCATATGCGGCGGGGCGGGATGAAGATGCGCGCGCATCGCCGCGGCCTTTACCTCGGCCGTGCTCTGCGTGTGGTCGCGGACCATCTGCTGCGCGAAATCGCGCACCTGCGGGTTGTGCGAGGTCATCACCAGCTTGCTGGAGGTGATCTCGTACAGGTCGCTGGCGCCCGCCTGGGCAACATAGCCGGTCGGCGAAGTCGTCGGGGCTGCCACCGCCGCGACGGGCAGGCTGAGGGCGGCAACAAGCGCGAGGTGACGTAACATGGGGCAAGCTCCTTCGGATTCTTGATGGTCGATACCCCGCAAGGTGGCGCAATGTTCCGCCTGCGTCGCAAAATCGTTGCACGGCAGGGCCGGAGTTCTATCGCCCGATCATGGAACATGATGTGCAAGTGGTGGGCGGCGGGCTCGCCGGGTCTGAAGCGGCGTGGCAGCTGGCAGAGGCGGGCCTCAAGGTAAGGCTGTCCGAAATGCGCGGCGGCGGCGAGCGGACCCCGGCGCATCACGGGGACTCGCTGGCGGAGCTGGTCTGCTCCAACAGTTTCCGCTCCGACGACGCCGACAGCAACGCCGTCGGCCTGCTTCACCAGGAGATGCGCGCCCTCGGCTCGGTCATCCTGCGCGAAGGCGACCGGCACCGGGTGCCGGCGGGATCGGCATTG
>Ga0210040_10001723_pt1 | contig 32346 bp, 35 predicted proteins | sample CryGeyCG12114_NA_FD_185462 | JGI IMG/M metagenome (GOLD analysis project Ga0210040, IMG submission 185462) | Groundwater microbial communities from aquifer - Crystal Geyser CG19_WC_8/21/14_NA (SPAdes) (version 2) | ecosystem: Environmental > Aquatic > Deep subsurface > Groundwater | place: USA...
ATAAATAGCAAACGACAGCAAAAAAAACAAGTCCCGGTAGATTCCCTGCCGGGACTTGTTTTTTATTGGCTTTGTTTAAAAAAGTGTAGCGCTTGCTGCGCCGGCCTTGCCCTCCGGTTTAGGTCTGGCGGGTTCTTCACAGCTTTCCTCGTTAAATACCTGGTCAATTGCTTTTTCTGCATTGCGCAGTTTATCCTTGCACAGCTTAATCAACTGCGAGGAGCGCTGTACTTTTTGCGTCAGCTCGTCAACATCTACCGCGTCGTTTTCGATGGCGCGTAATATTTCCTCCAACTCCTGTGTCGCCTCGCGGTACGTCAAATCTTTTAGCTCCTTATTTATCATCTTCATCAATATTTACAACCATACTATGGAGGGTGCCATCCTGCATCTTCGTCTGTATCACATCTCCGTTTTTTGTCTCTTTTATACTTTTGATAATTTTTCCATTTACAAGCGTCAGCGTAAAGCCCCGTAGCAGCAACCTTTCCGGGTTGTTAGCCTCGATGCTCATTTCCTGCAGCTTCAGGCGGTGGTTTTCGTGCTGTAGCTTGCGCTGTGCTTCGTATTGTAACCTATTGCTGGATTTAACGAAATGCAGCTGTTCCTGTTTTAGCTTATCTTTAGCCTCTGTTTCGAGGCAATGCACCAGATGGTTTAAATCATGCTCTTTTAAGTGCAGGTAACGCTGGCTTTTGCCCTCCACGCAAACTGAAAGCTCTTGCAGGTAAATTTCACGTTCGTGCAGCAGGTCTTTGGTATGAGCGCCGATGTCTTTTTCCAAATCGCTGGTGAGGCATTTCTGCGCTTCCAGGTAAATTTTAGGTTTCAGCAGCAGCCCCCGTGAGAGTTGTTCCAGCCGATCTTTGCTTGTTTGCAGCAGGGTCTTTATCTGGTTTGAGAAGCGCAGGCTCAGTCGTTCCAACCGGTCATCTGTCAGATTGAGCTGCTGCGCCGAAAACATGCGGATGCTGTCGTACAGGTTTTCGGCCATTTCTTCTGCTTCCCGAAAGGTATCCAGGAAAAAGCTGGCAACAGCCGTGGGTGTTTTCAGCTGGGTATGCGCCACTAGGTCTGCTATACTTTCATCGCGTTCGTGGCCGATACCAGTTAGTACCGGCAGCGGAGCGTGGCCAATGGCCGCAGCGATGCTGTAGTCATCAAAGCAACTCAGATCTGTTTGCGAGCCGCCACCCCGGATAATTACTATGGCATCAAAATTATTTTTATACTTCGCGATCAAAGACATAGCCCGTCTAACTGAATCCGGCGCTTCATTGCCCTGCATGGTAGCCGGGAAGAGCGTAGTTCCGAAAGTATAGCCGAAAGTATTGTGATGCAGTTGATGTATAAAATCCTGATAACCTGCGGCTGAGGCAGAGGAGATTATAGCCAGCCGTTGCGGCACCATCAGCAGTTCCAGCGCCTTATTGGCCTCCAGCAATCCTTCTACTTCCAGGCGTTTCAGGGTTTCCTGGCGTTGGCGGGCCAAATCACCAATGGTATAGTTGGGGTCGATGTTAGTAATGTCGAGGCTCAGGCCATACAGCTCATGGAAACGCACGGTAGCCTGCAGCAGGATTTTGAGACCTGCTTTTAACTGCTGCCCTGTTTTTTCCTCGAAGTAGCGGCTCAGTATCTGGTAGCGCGAATTCCAGATAGTTGCCCGCGCCTGCGCCAACATTTGCCGGGCATCGTCGCCTTTATCTACCAGCGTCAGGTAGCAATGGCCCTTGCGACGGTCTGCAGTTACCTGTGCTACCTCGGCCACCACCCAATAGCTCTCCGGAAACGCTACTTCCAGCTCTTCCCGAATCTGCTGGTGCAGCTGGTAGAGCGAAAGCGGCGTATGCAGCTCCTCATAAACAGTTGTCTGCCTGAAGTATAATTGAGCCATGTGTGTAGTGTTGCTGAAAGTTGTAACCAGAAGGGCAGGTGTTTCCACTTCCAAAGCACAAGATAAGGTTTTGTAAACGCATCACAAAAAGAAGCACAGGTGGTTTTAACTACTTTTATATAGCAAATGGCTATGTAAAGTGATTATCAGCAGCTTGATACATAAAAACGTTCGTATACCTGCTCACGGATTATCGTAGCTATATTATGCAGATCAGAGCAGGTTATGAGGATATCGCTTGTCATCAGGTGCATGGGCAAAGGGGAGCAGGCTTTCTGGTAGGGTGGTTGCTGATAAGGGAATCTGGCGTGAAGCACCAGTCCCAGGCGCTCGTAAAAAGTGATGCGCCTGCAACTGGCTTCGTCTGTGGGATGCTCTACCTCCAACACCAGTGGCCCTTTTGCCTGCGCTAACAGCCACTGCACCGCTTGCCGCCCCAACTGCTTTCCGCGCAGGGCCGGTGCTATGGCCAGATGCTCCAGAAAGTGAAAATTATCGAAAGGCCAGTGTATACTTAAACCCGCTACCTGGTCATCCAGCACTAAAGCATGAACATACATATCTGGCGCTGGCAGCAGTTGCAGGAACTGATTTATAGGCCGCCGCTCCTGAGCCGGAAACGAAGTCAGGTATAGCTGCCCCAGCGCAGCCAGGTGCCGGTGGCTGCTGTCCTGTATCCGGACCGGTTTTAGGAGTGGCATTATGTATTTGTTTTATGCTTGTGTTGCCGGCAAGAGTAGCGGATTTGTTCTGGAACTGTTGATAGATAACATTAAGCGAAATCACTCTTTGCTTTAGCGAAAGGTGCAAATGCGAAGCTTTCTCTTTATACGCCTGCTGTTTAATTTTTAACATTACCACTTAGCAAATAAGCCCGAACCGGCCACACCTTTTAGGAAAGAACCAGGCTGTATACTTATACTGCTATGCATCTTTTACTAAACATCTCTGAAAGTATAATCCAGGGCACAGTGCAAGAGGCACTAATGCACCACGCGCAGCACAGGCTTGTCCAGCGGCTGGTATGTTTCGTGGTCTATGGTGAAGTAACCTACAGAACTGGGGCCATAGCCAAGGTTAATTTCTACGAGTTTGTTTACGCCGGGCAGCAGGGCTATTATCTCCTGTTGCAGTTTCTCGTAATGCTGTACGAGTACGCTCAGTTGCATTTCCGTTTCGGCCAACTGGTCTTGTGGAAAATCCTCGTCCACATGTTGGTGCTGCATCGATAGCATATCTACTTCCAGCAGGCGGATGTTGCGCTCTAGCTCCAGGTATTGCTTTACTTTATTTTCCAGAGGCTCGCGTTCTTCTTCCAGGTACTCTGTCAGGTCTTCCATAGTGTGTAAGTGCGGTTAGTACAGCGAAATATACGCAGGCAAGAGGAATATATGTGTGTCCGTAGCTGATTTTCTCATTTTCTGTTTCTGCGCAAGTATGGCTGAAGCATCCGGCTATGCGGGCATCTGAAAGTATGGTAAGCTCATACGCTTTTACAAGCTTCATAAATTAGTATATTTGAGAAATGCCTTTTTGGGCAAGTACAGAAAACTGGGAAGTATAAAGGAGACAAAAACATGAAAATAATCGAGTGCCCGCGTGATGCCATGCAAGGCATCGGGGAATTTATACCTACCGAAACGAAAATTGCCTACATCAACCAATTGCTAAAAGTGGGCTTTGATATCATTGACTTCGGAAGTTTTGTTTCGCCTAAAGCTATTCCGCAGATGCGCGATACGGCTGAAGTGCTGGCAAACCTGGAGCTGGGTGAAACAAATTCCGGCTTGCTGGCTATTGTGGCTAACGTGCGTGGAGCCGCCGAGGCGGCGCAGCATCAGCAAATCGATTACCTTGGGTTTCCACTGTCGGTATCGGAAACATTTCAGCAGCGCAACACCAACAAAAGTATAGCCGAGGCCATGCAGCAACTGGCGCAGATACAGGATATTTGCTACAAGCACGGCAAAACACTTGTTACCTACATTTCGATGGGATTTGGCAACCCTTACAATGATCCCTGGAATGCCGAAACAGTGATACGGTTTGTGGAAGATTTACATAAACTCAGAGTGACGATTATTTCCCTTTCCGATACTATCGGCGTGTCTGATCCGGAAAATATCACATACCTTTTCGGCAGTCTGATACCTGCATTTAAAAATATAGAATTTGGAGCGCACCTGCACACAAACCCATTCGTATGGCGCGAAAAAGTGGCAGCCGCTTATCATGCCGGCTGCCGTCGCTTCGATGGAGCCATCCGCGGCTACGGCGGTTGCCCCATGGCCAAAGATGAGTTGGTAGGCAACATGGCTACAGAAAATTTGATCAGCTACTTCGAAAATATTGGCGTAAATTTGAACCTTAATAAGGCAGCTTTCGGAGAGGCTTTGAATCAGTCCGGCGCTGTATTTTCTTAACTTATGGCAAGCAGAAAAGTAGTAGATATATTTATTCCCTGTTTTGTAGACCAGCTTTTTCCTGAAACGGGTATGAGCATGGTGAAAGTGCTGGAGAGCGTGGGCTGCGAGATTAACTACAACACCAACCAAACCTGCTGCGGGCAACCTGCCTTTAACGCTGGTTTTTTTGATGAAGCCCGGGAGGTAGCCACCAAGTTTCTGGATGATTTCTCGAACGAAACGGCACATTATATTGTGGCACCTTCCGCGTCGTGTGTGGGGATGGTGCGCAATGCCTATCAGGATATTTTTGTCAAATCATCGAGCCTGGTTAAGTACAGAACCATGCAGAAAAAGGTATACGAGCTGACTGAATTCCTGACGGATGTGCTCGGTATTACGCATATACCAGGTGCCGCCCTGCGCGGCAAAGCCACTTACCACGATTCCTGCAACGCCCTGCGCGAATGTCAGATCAAAGCTGGTCCGCGTGCGCTGCTGGAAAATGTGCGTGGGCTGGAAATGGTGGAGATGGCGGATGTGGAAACCTGTTGTGGTTTTGGCGGCACCTTTGCGGTTAAGTTCGAGGCTATCTCCACAGCTATGGCCGAGCAGAAAGTAGATAATGCCATCGCCACCGGCGTCGATTTTATAGTATCAACAGATAGCAGCTGCCTGATGCATTTAGAGGCTTACATCCAGAAACAAAAGAAGCCGATTAAAACTATGCACATTGCCGATGTGCTGGCCAGCGGCTGGTAAGTATGGCAGGGGGCAAGTATAGTTAAAGTATAGAAGCACCATTAATCAAATAAGCTGCATGTTATCTTTATCCTGCCTTTCCTTACGTCAGATTTTACAGCTAAGGTTCTCTCCTGGCGACATAGCAGCGTATATTGCCGCATCAATCTATAGCACTGCGCCACATCAGGAAGCAGCAACATAAGAGTATGAAAAGACCAGTACACGAATCGCTGAAAGATTATGCACGCGGCTTAGCCGGCGGATTATTATTCAGTTTTCCGCTGCTGTACACGATGGAAATGTGGTGGGCTGGCTTTAGTGTTACATCGCTGCAGCTGCTCATACTGATAATAATAACCTATTTGCTGTTGCTGGGCTACAACCGCTTTGCCGGCATGCATCCTGACGCGACGTGGCGTGAAGTGGCCATAGACTCGGTAGAAGAAATGGGCTTAGGAATAATTATCGCCTTTGGCGTATTGCTGATGATCGGGCGCATTGATTTAACGCATATGGCACTGCGCGAGGCGTTGGGCAGAACAATAATTGAAGCCATGGCTGTTTCGATTGGCGTTTCTATCGGCAAATCACAATTGGACAGCGATGAGGGCGGCGGCGGCAAACAGCCAAAAGGAGCGTCGGGCAACAACTCTGGAAACGAGATGACTGATAAAACAGATAAGCTGGGAATGGCGGTACTGGCCATATGCGGCAGTGTGGTAGTAGGTGGCAATGTGGCACCCACTCAGGAGATTATAGTCATCGGCATAGAAGCGAAACCAGTGCATGTATTGCTAATGGCTCTTGCGTCGCTGCTGATGAGCATCTTAATTGTGTATTTCAGTGATTTTAAAGGAGCATCTGAAAAGTTTCCCAAAGACGTGCTCTACCACATTACTTTCGATACGTGCGTGTGCTATCTGCTGGCACTGGGCACATCCGCATTTATACTTTGGTTTTTTGGGCGATTCGAAAACGTGAATTTTGAGGTTGCCTTTGCACAATGTATTGTATTGGGCGTTATTTCCACTTTAGGTGCTTCAGCAGGGCGTCTGCTAATTAAGTAGATTTATACAAGACATACATCTGCCTATTCAACAGAACTGCCTGAGTATGCAATAATACCATAGAAGAATAACCACAGAATCGCCAAACGGGCTGATTTATCTGATAGAAATATAAGAAATATGATTGAAAAACCAGCTAATCAAAACGGGCAGGAGAATCAACAGCAGGGAGATGAGAAAAACTGGCTGGAGTGGGCTGTATTTGGCCTGAGCCTGTTGCTGGTGCTTACTATACTTGGCTATCTAGGCTTTAAAACCTTCACACAGCAGCCTTCCACACCGGATTTATACGTGGAATACCGGCACGATCCCTCGCCACATTCTCCTTACCGCTACCATGTGGCGGTGCACAACAAAGGAGGCGAGACGGCCGAAGCGGTGCAAATAGAACTGGTGCTGCAGCAAGGCGGCCAGGAAGTGGAAAAGGCAGAAATGCAGATCGACTTCTCGCCGCAAAAATCAACACGGGAGGGCTGGGTTTCTTTCTCAAAAGATCCTGCCCAAGCTGATTCTGTGGTAGCCAGGGTGGTAAGTTATAAAAGGCCCTAAGCGGATTTATCGTTATACCTGCTTTTAGCTTGGAGCACAAAAGAGGCAAGCTTTAAACTTGCGTGACCCAGTATAGAGGGCGTTTTATACTTGTGATGATTCCCAAGTTCATGTTATATCAAAAAGGCCCTACTTATGCAGGGCCTTTTTGATATGATTACTACACTTACTAAGCTTCTGGCATAATACGCAGCACCAGACCGTCGAGGTCCGGGGATACACGCAGCTGGCAGGAGAGGCGGCTGCTTTCGGTAGCATGCGGCAGCGACTCCAGCATGTAAGCTTCATCGTCGCTGGGTTCTGGTAGGGGCGGGCTTTGCAACACCTCCACGTGGCAGGTAGCACAAATAGCCATGCCGCCGCATAAAGCCTGCACCTCAAGCTCGTTTGCCTTAAGCACTTCCATCACCGACAAGTTCATATCTGTAGGTGCATCCAGGGCAATGCGCTTGCCGCCATCCTGTTGCACATAAATGTTGATGGTATCTTTCATGCTATAGTTCCTGTATACCGTTTACAGTGGTATACTTAAGTACAAATTTCTTGTTTGGGTAAACAATATTATAGGCGCTTTGTGCCATCAGTGCCGCCTCATGAAAACCGCATAGTATAAGTTTGAGCTTGCCAGGATAAGTGTTCATGTCGCCGATAGCATATACGCCCGGAATGTTGGTAGAGTAATCTAAAGTGTTTACTACAATGGCATTTTTCTCCAGCTTTAAGCCCCAGTTGTCAAGCGGCCCCAGCTTAGGCACCAGGCCGAACAGCGGAATAAAATAATCTGTTTCGATCTGTTGCGGCGTATTATTGTCGATCATGACTGTTACATGCTCCAGTTTTCCGTTGCCATGCACCTCCGATACATTGGATTTCAGGATGAGATTCAGCTGGCCCTCCTCAGCCATACTTGCTACTTTATCTGCAGATTCCGGTGCACCTCTAAACGTAGTGCCGCGGTGTACCAGCGTCAGTTCGCGGCACATGCCCGCCAGAAAAATGGCCCAGTCCAGGGCAGAGTCGCCGCCGCCGGCCAGCACCACGCGCTTGTCTCGGAACGTTTCGGGGTCGCGCACCATGTAGGTTACGCCATTCCCCTCATACTGCTCCAGGTTTTCAATAGCAGGTTTGCGCGGTTCAAATGATCCCAGGCCTCCGGCTATCACTACTACCTTGCAGGCTATACTAATACCAGCTATAGTCGTCAGAATAAAGGAACCGTCTTCCTGCTTATCCAGGTGCTCCACCCGATCTCCCAACGTGAAAGTAGGGTGAAAAGGCTCAATCTGTTTCTGCAGATTTTTCACCAAGTCGCCTGCCAGTATTTCGGGGAATCCAGGTATATCATAAATTGGTTTTTTCGGATAAATTTCGGTGAGCTGGCCTCCTACGGCAGGAAGTGCATCTACTACATGGCAACGCATTTTGAGAAGGCCTGCTTCAAATACAGCAAAAAGGCCCACCGGGCCAGCTCCAACAATGCATATGTCCGTTGTTATATTGTTCATGTATGTATATTAATAATAGAAATTGTTGCTGCAAAGATACAGCTGCTGCCACAGCATACATAATATTTTGCATTTTCTTGTCCTCATCGGGCAAGGCTGAGGCATTGAATTATAACAGTTAAGGCTACATGTTTTGTTCCTGTACCAGTTGTTGCAAACGCATCGCATTGAAGGCGGCATAACCCATTTGGTCATTGTCGAAATAGAAGTATACATCCAGCCCTGCCTGCTGCCAGGTCATGCATTGGTTTGCCCATCCTTGCAGGGCGCTTTCGCTGTAGCTGCCGGCATACTTTCCTTCCGGCCCATGCAAGCGCACATACACAAAATCAGCCGTAACCTCCAGCGGTGACAGATGATACTCCAGCTCATAAATACAAAAGGCGGCGTTGTGCTGCCGCAGCAAATCCAGCACTTCAGGAGTATACCAGCTGTGGTGCCTGAACTCAAAGGTATAGCGGTAATAAGGCGGAAGCAGTCGTAGCAAATCCCGGAGCCGTTCCAGGTTAAGCTTCCACATAGGCGGCAGTTGGAAGAGTATAGGTCCTAGTTTTTCCTCTAGTGCATTTATATTGTTAAACAGGCGCGACAAACCTTCCTGCGGCTCCTTCAGTTTTTTCATGTGGGTGATATAACGGCTGGCTTTCACGGCGAAGATAAAATCGTCGGGCACAGCGGCGCGCCAGTTAGCGAAAGTCTCAAAGGAAGGTAACTTATAAAAGGAATTGTTGATTTCCACGGTCCGGAAGAAGCGGATGTAGTAATCGGTAAAGCCCTTTGATTTTACGCCAGGCGGATAGAAGTTGTCCATCCAGTGCTTGTAGTGCCAGCCCGAAGTGCCGATGTATATCTTTTGCTCCATATGTTGCGCTTATTTCTCTCAAAGAATTAGAATTTATACTTGGTTCAGGCAAAATGAGTTAAGGTTGATACCAAAAGGGAGCACGCATATCGGTTGTAGTATAATTTATTTCTGTCTTATACTTATAGCAGAACTGTATTTCATAAGATTAAATAACATAATAAATGCACTGCACAGGTTACAGTTTTTTATCTGCAAAAATGGAAACAATGCCGTATTGATTAGAAGCATAGATGGAATTAATTCACAACAGTGCTTTTAACCGGTTTCGTGGAACAAGCCTGTAGCGCCTGCGTTAAAAAAGAGTGTTCGTTCTTAATCTTTAAACTACAAAGCTATGTCAGGATACTATCAGGATGATTACAATGCGCAGGATAACTATAACGCCCGGCGTTATGGAGGCAACCGCGACCGCAACGGCCAAAGCCGTATGAGCGACAGACAGAACCAGAACAGGCAATGGAATGACAACAGTCAGGATTTTGGCCACAACCGCAACGAAAGCGGGAGCAACAGCGACTATAACTCCACCGGCTATGGCACAACTCGCTACAATAACCGCGACATGGACAGAGAGCGAAGCGCCTCCCGTAATTACAGCTCCGGCAACCGCAACAATGACGAATATACGAGAAGCAGGTACCGCGACGACTATAACAGGGAATTATAGATATAACTAAATTCTGAGAGCCAACAAACAGACTGCTCTCAGAATTTGATTATATTTCTTTTTGGAAATACAGAATAAAATGGAGGGGTATGACCGTAACAGAGTAAAGCTGTGTCGCCCCAAGTATCGAGAATAAAGTATCCGGAAAAGATAAAATCAGCTTTATACTTCTGTCACTAATTACCTTTAATCCGACACAGTAATTCTCAGCGTAATTTAAGTAAACCTGATAAGTGTTTTATCCGAAGCTTTTATACTTATACCCTATCATATCTAACTATTAAAAACTATAAACTATGGAAAGAGATAATCAGGATTTATATTATCATGGCGGCCTGGGCGAAGAAAACCGCCACAACTATGGTCCCGCAGACCGAAACCGTGAAGACTTTGGCCGGGCATACGATCACCGCGACAAAGACCATACCTTCGACAGCGACCGCTTCAGAAATTACCAGCGCCGCGACTATGACATGGAGAACAGGTACTATGAAAATATGCGCGGAGGCCGACAGAACCTAAGCGATATCCGACAGGGGTATGGCGTTTCCAGCTTTAGTGGCAGCGGCTATGGCTATGATTCTGACCGTAACGGGAATCGTCAAAAACAGCAGCGCCACGATCAGCAGGGATATGGTTCCGGCAACATGGGCGGCTACAGCGGATCGGCATTCGGTGGTGCTAACTATAGCGCCCACGGCGACTTTGGCGGCTCCCCCGGATATGGCAACATGAGTGGCGGTGGCGGCAACATGAACGATGATGCTTCTTCGTCAGGCTATGGAAGCGGCAACCAGGGCGGCCACGACTCCGGCAACTACAATACTTACAGGGGCAAATCAGATCAAAACAATTACTCGGGCAGCTACGATAGGGGCGGTTACCGCAACTACGATCCAAACAACAGGTGGCGATAAGCTCCATTTTATCTATAAAAGAAAAGCCTGCTATATAGCAGGCTTTTCTTTTATAGATAAATAAGTATGATTTCATATTAACGCACCTCAGCAAAAATTCTAGGCGTCCTGATTTACAGCATGCAGGGCTTCTTTTTCCGTAGCGACTACCGGAATCACTTTCTCTAATCCCAGCATGCTAAGAACATTTTTAATTTTTGGCTGAAGACCATAAAGCAACAGTTGCACAGAACGATGGTTGCAATCGTGGTAAGTAGACAATACGGCACCCAGACCTGCTGACGAAATATAAGTTAAGGCGCTGCAGTCGATTAGTACAGCTTTAGACGTACTTTCCATGGCTTCTCCCATGGCAGTGTCAGCTACAGTAGAGGTGCTAGCATCTAATTCTCCTTTCAGGCGAACAATTGCAATTTCCCCGTGCTGTTCTGTTGTAACATCGAAGTGTTTCATAGCTCCCTCTGTTATAATTCGCGAAATTCTGCTGTATTGGTTTGATGCAATGCTTTCTGCAACTGTTACAGCTTAAGTATAAGTTAATTAAATATGATTCCCCGCTAGTGCGAAACAGGCGTTAATCATATTTTTATGATCGCTTCAGTAGAGGGGCAATAATATTGCAGTTATACTTATATTGCTTCTGCTGTTTAAGGTTCAGGGATTATTTTATCTTCGGATAAAAGTAGAAGATAAATAACGGAAACTTACTTCGGTAAATACTGATATTCTTGTATCAATGTTAAATTAAGCTATCTAAATTAGCTAAATTGCTATAGAAAGTATAATTATGTAATGCGCTTTTGCCAGATTGGCATTTAATCATACTATTCTTTTTAGATTAACACACATTTCTCTTGTGTTAATTGCTTTATACCTTAGTTATCTTTATCAATAATTTTAGGGCTTCATAGCGAATCTTAGTAGTAAGTGCCTGATTTGGTGATCCATAATAAGCTATAAATTGTACGGGTTTGTAAATAAAAAAATGATACGAGTTATACTCACGGATGATCATAAATTGATTAGAGAGGGATTGAAAGCAATATTCAATGAGTCAAGTTCTATTGATGTGGTGGGAGAGGCATCAGATGGAAATGAGTTGCTGGAACTGCTACAGAAAACACAGGCTGACGTAATCCTGCTGGACATCAACATGCCTGGAAAAAACGGTATAGAAACCACCAAAGAGCTACAATTGCTACACCCTGAAGTAAAAGTGCTGGTGCTGTCGATGCTGGATCACGAGCGGTATGTGCACCAAGTGATGGAGGCAGGCGCATCGGGTTATGTCCTGAAAAATGCCGGTAAGGAAGAGCTTACGTCAGCCATACAATTAGTGGCTGCCGGCGTTACATACATCAGCCCCGAAGTAGCCATTGACCTGCTTAAAAAGTCACAGCTGCCTGATTTGCAGAACTGCCACACCCCCGAAACAGATAGAATACCGCGGGAGCTGACAAGGCGGGAGCTGGAAGTGCTAATCCTGATATCAGAGGGATTTACGAATGCCGAGATTGCAGAGAAGCTATTTACAAGCAAACGCACTGTAGAAACCCACCGGCAGAACCTGCTTGAAAAAACGCAGACGAACAATACAGCTACGCTAATTAAGTTTGCCCTTAAGAACGGGATTATCTCTTAACCACCGCAAAGAAAAGCACCTCCCAAAGGAAGGTGCTTTTCTGGAACACTCTGTTTTCTTTTAAATCTTAAATCAGTCATTACTGTGTACAGCACCTAACTAGCACCATTAGGCTAGCAGAAATTGTACACTAACGTAGTAGTTTTGATAGCTTATCCATCCACCAGCTGCACATTATAGTTGCTAATGACCGGTGTTTATAATTTATAATAAGACATTGCCACCGCCAGCTTCAACTAATCTACGTCGTGCATCTGTCAGATGGATTTATACCTTCTAAAAATGTTGTGAAGTCGAAAAAATGTTGTTGAACGAAATGCAAATTATCTTTCGCATTTATACTTTAGCAGCTTGCTTACAAAGTATAATTATAATGTGGAGAGGTGAAAGGATGGGAGCAATTTACCGATACAGGCAGAGCAAGTAGATAGGATTACAACTCTTATTGCTGCAACCTTGTGCAGCGTAGCTACCGGATGGGCAGGATATATAGCTCAAAATGGCTTAATCTATCAAGTTTATCCAGTTAAGGGCAGCATCGAAGGACGTAAACTGGGCAAAAGCCGCTTTTACTAAAAACTGCTCAAAGGTCTTTTCTGCAATATTTTCATACGTCATATAAGTAAATACATCGCTATTGCCGATGCGGGCCAGCTTTCGGAGGTTAGAAGCCATTAGGGCTGGGGCCACTTCCTTCAGAATCCATTGCTGATCTTGGATGGAAGGGCTGCGTAACAGGCGGGCGTCCAGCAGCCAATAGTAAATATCCTCCTGCTGAATAACCTGCAGAAATTGAAGCACGCCTGCCCGTAGCTCCTCACTGCTGGTGTCCCGAAGCCAAATAGTATGCATCAGGCTCTTTTGGGTATTTACATTTATATGAATATATTCAGGCGCTTTCTCAGACATAGCTAAGACTAAAATCATGGTAACTGAGACAGATGTAGTGCAAGAAACTTAATTTCCTTTATTAAACAAAGGTGCTGAAAAAACCCATTTACCCGCCCCTGAACTGTTAGCTGAGCAGCTTGTAAGCCTTTCGGAACAGATTGATGAAGTATAAAGAAGCTCTTGCGCATACATATGAACTTTAACAGAGAATATAAAAGAAAATTATCTCATTCAAAAGCAACAAAAAACAACATGCGTAATAGCACTTATATCTATTTATGCCTTATTTTGCTTTCCCTGGAATGAATAAATGTTGGCCGGTTACTCCTGAAGTGCGAACCCATAACCTTTCAGGCACTGGTCTTCAGCTATATAAATTAAGTAAATCCTACCGGATAAAGTATAAATTCAGGGCTTATGCAATGCACGTGATCTTTAAAGGGAAAGACCGTAGTTGTGTCTTTTCACTGACAAATGTTAGTCAGAAGACGCATCAAGAGCGGCTTTGCGTATGTCCTAAAGTATAAAATTTGCCTCCACAGGATTCTCAAGTAATCGGACATATCCGGCCAGACACTTCATTATGAAATATAAGGTATTCTTAATCATTTTCAGAAATAGTCTGTATATGATATGTTAATATTTGTGTCTGTTAAGTTAGATTTGGAGCATTGATAAAAAATATGGACACGACGAAACTCTATATAAAAAACATGGTTTGCGACCGCTGTAAGCGCGTGGTAGCCGAAGAACTGACGAAACTGGGCTATGATGTGCGGGAAATAGATTTGGGTGAGGCCGACATTTCATCTGCCGGAGCGCCCGACCTGCAGGCAATACGGCATATGCTGGAAGAAAATGGCTTCGAGCTGTTGGATGATCGAAAAACAAAGCTAATTGAACAGGTAAAGCTTGCCGTCATCGCCCTTATCCACGATCGGCAGCATCAGGATGTGCACATAAATACCTCCGACTATATTGCCTTGAAAGTAGGATTGGATTATAATTATCTGAGTTCGCTTTTCTCTTCCTCAGAAGGTGTCACCATTGAGCGTTATATGATTTTGCAACGGGTGGAGAAAGCTAAGGAACTGCTGGTATACAACGAATTGAGCCTGAAAGAAATCGCGTACCAGTTAGGCTATAGCAGCGTAGCGCACCTGTCCGGCCAGTTTAAGAAAATAACCGGACTTACACCCAGCTATTTTAAGCAGGTGAAAGCACAAAAACGCAAAACAATAGACAAAGTGCAGGAATAGCGGCTAATCTATTTAGTGCCTGCGGCAGATATACTGGCTGCTGTTACATAAAAATTCGGATCTATTTTTATAGTTGCCTTGGGCGCTATGCCATTTAGATCTTGCCATGTGGTGGTAGGTTTCAGCCACTGCTCCTTGCCGCTTATCAGCACTTTTACGGGCATAGCAAAGTCTGTAACAGTGTTGGCCCATCTATACTTCAGGTTGCTTCCGGTTAGTTGGTACTCCAGTTCCGGAATTCGAACATCGCGCAGATACTGGTCAAAAAATGGCGACAGATCTATGCCAACGTGCGTGCTCAGGTAATCTTCTATTTGCCGGGTGGTTACAGTTTGGTGATAAAATTCCTTGTTGAGTCCGCGGAGTATGCTGCGCCATTTGGCATCGTCGTTCACGATCTGGCGGAGGGCGTGCAGCATGTTGGCCCCTTTGTAGTACATGTCGCCGGAGCCGCTGTTGTTTACATTGTAGTAGCCAATAATCGGGCGGTCGTTGCGGATATTTTTGCGCAGGCCGATTACGTATTCATTGGCCGCCTTGGTGCCATAGAAGTAATCCAGGAAGAGCGATTCGGAATAATCTGTAAAGCTCTCGTGGATCCACATATCGGCAATGTCTTTATAGGTGATGTTGTTGGCAAACCACTCGTGGCCCGACTCATGCACAATAATATAATCGAATTTCTGTCCCCAGCCGGTGCCGCTCAGGTCGCGGCCCAAGTATCCATTCTTAAAACCGTTGCCATAGGTAACCGAACTCTGGTGCTCCATGCCTAAATAGGGCACCTGCACCAGCTTATAGCTGTCTTCATAAAAGGGATAGGGGCCGAACCAGTGCTCGAAGGCGGTGAGCATGCGCTTTACTTCTTTAAACTGCTTTTTAGCTTTGCTTAGATCATCGCGCAGCACATAATAAACACAATCCAGCGGGCCTTTTTCGCCCTGAAATTTCTCGGAAAAGTGAACATAATCCCCCACATTCATATTCACGCCATAGTTGTTGATGGGGTTAGACACAAACCAATGGAAGGTTTTGGTGCCATTTTCGTTTTGATCTATTTTGCGGAGGCGGCCGTTGGAAACATCCATTAGTTTCTCCGGCACAGTTACACTAATCAGCATACTGTCCACTTCGTCGTACATATGGTCTTTGCAGGGCCACCACAGGCTGGCACCGTCGCCCTGATCGGTTGTGGCTATAAACGGATTGCCGTGCGCATCCTGCTTCCAGGTAAGGCCGCCGCTCCAGGGTGGATTTTCGCTTACCTGCGGTTTGCCACCGTAGTATACTTCCACCTCGTTTACATCGCCGGAGCGTTGCTGTGCCTCCAACTGAATAAAATAAGCATTCCCATCGCGGTTGTACGTTAATTCTTTGCCGTTTTGTGTTACCTTCTCTATAGCCATCGGCGGCTGCAGGTCAATCTGCATGCGCTGGTTTGGCAGGAGCACTTTATACTGCACCGTATTTACGCCGCGGATGCTGCTATCGGCCGGATTAACCTGAATGTTGAGGTGATAATATGTTAAATCCCACCAGGCACGTTCGGGGGTAACAGAACCGCGAAGTGTGTCCTGATGTGTAAAGGCAGGCACTTGCGCCGCGGCGACAACCGAAATGAAAGAAAGCAGGACAAGGAAAAGTGAACGAAGAAGCATGTATGAAGACGAATATTGTTTATGGTACTGATTTATACTTTAGGTTGAAGGGCAGCAAGTAACTTGCCAATCTGTTTGATATCGGCTTGCACATAAAGTGAGCGAGGCGCAGCAGAAGCTAAGCTTATGTGCCATATTAAGCATCTGCTTTTATTTATCCGTGAAATAAATTTCATACTCCAAGTCAATGTCAACAGGACTCACAATAATTGGAGATTCTTTTTTAGGATCAAAAAGAACGGTGAGCCATCCAGGATTGGCTTTGGATTTGGTGTCGAAGTTAAACTCTTTGCCTGTGGCAGTTTTAAATTTTAGATAGCGGGTTTTAGGATAAACTATTTTAATATTCTTTTGCTCGAGAAAATCACTTGCTTCAGATTCGTAATAGTTGTTATCGTCAGCTATAGTATAAAAGTCGTCTTCTCCGATTTCGCTTTTCAACTGCTCTATTTGAAGGTTATCAGGTCCAATGAATATGCCTGCTTTCTCACTTATAAGAGTTAAATCAGCAGTTGGAGCAGAAAAGACCAAAAACTTTCTAAATTCAGGGGAAGCAAAGGCTACTGAATCACTTACTTCTGTTTCAGTTGAAGGAGTTAGTTCTTCATCGCTAGCTAATCTTACAAGACTATTTTCTTCTACATTGGCAGTTTCTGAACAACTAAATATTACTAACGCCAAAGCCAAAAGGCATGAAGTTCTTTTCATTTCTGTTTTTTAAGCATTGCCTAACGTGCGCACAAGCTTAAAAGTATACTTAAAACCAAGTATACAGCAGCTGCAGCAAGATACATATTTGCTAAGGTACTGCCAAACACCTGTTTTCAAAGTGTAGCTATATCACTACAGCCCACATAAAAGCGCTGCCTCTCAGCTAAAGGGAGAAGCAGCGCTTTATAGTTCATGTGGAGTCAGTTTATACTTCCTTTACCAAATCCTGATACTCCGGATGCCGCTGCACAAAAGCTTCTACAACCGGGCATGAGGGTATAATTCTGTATTCCCGCGATTTAGCAAATTCTAATCCGGCTTTTACCAACTGGTCTGCTATGCCTTTTCCGCGATGCGATGGCGGCACGAAGGTATGGTCCAGATCTAGCACATCATCTTCGGTATAAGTATAAGTTAATTCTGCTTCTTCTCCGTCCAGCACGGCGTAAAATCGCAGGTCATCGTCATCATGTTTAATGTTAGCTTCCATAGGGATGTTTAGATTTCTGGCATATACGCAGTTGTAGGAGCGGTGTTTGGAATCAGCGGGTTCAGCAATAAATTTATGTGTTGCTGCAGGGCTTTCCGTTTCTGCATTTCTGCCGGGCATAATTATACTGCTTTTGTAAACTATATGAACGCAAATACTACTAAGAATAAATGTCTACGTGTTTATACATATACTTTATAAGTATATCTTTCTTTGCGCAACATAGTATGATTATCATGTAGTTCAGTGGATAAAACTGGCAGTGCGAATATCAATGTAAGGAAGCAAAAAAGACATACAATTTAACAGGTACTTCGGGAAAAATATATGTCTAAAAAGAAACAATCACTTAAGCATCAGCACCAACAGGAGAGCCCGGTGCCCAAAGGTCGCCTGCTGGCTATAGGCGGGCATGAAGACAAAGGTGTAAAGGAATTAACAGAAACACAGGAACGGAACCGTGACTTTGAAAGCCAGGAAATACTAAAGTTTCTGGTAAATGAACTGCGTGGCGAAGATCCTACGCTCGTTGTTATACCAACAGCCTCGACCATACCCGAAGAGGCCGCTCAGGATTATGTCAAGGTTTTTGGCGAGTTGGGAGTAAAAAAAGTGGAAGTAATGGATATCCGCGAACGGGCGGATGCCTGCAAACCTGAATTTCTTGAAATGGCGGAGCGTGCCGCGGGCATTATGTTTACGGGTGGAGATCAGCTGCGCCTGACTGCTATACTGGGTGGAACGCCCGTGCTGCAACTCATGAAAGAAAGGTATACGTACGAGAACATCCTTGTGGCAGGTACAAGCGCCGGAGCTGCTGCTCTCTCTACGCCTATGATTTATGAGGGCGAAACAAAAGGCGGCTACATTAAAGGTGATGTTCGTATTACGACCGGGCTGGAGTTCCTGAAGAATGTGGCGATAGACACGCATTTTATTGAGCGCGGGCGCATAGTGCGTATGGCGCAGGCCATTGCCACAAATCCAGGCTGTATCGGTATCGGGCTGGAGGAGGATACCGCCTTATTCGTAACTGAAGGAAAGGAGGCGGTTGTGGTTGGCAGCGGCCTGGTAACAGTAGTAGATGGTACAGGCATATCACGTACAAACCTGTATGAAATCAGCACCGGAGAACCTTTTACAGTATGTGATCTGAAGGTGCACCTCTTATCAAATGGCGAACATTATATCTTCCCTACTTACGACCAACTTCATCTCTAGTGCTTGCCAATGTCAGGCGCAGCCTGCTCCGCAAAGTATGACGATTCTATTTCCGGTGCCTGAGCTGCGCCTGCTTTCTGGCTTGCTACTACTGCGGCGCAATTGTTATCTATCAACCGGAGTTGCAGCATTTTGATCTCGTTTATAGTATAGCTATGCAATGGGCCTGCTATACTATAAACAAACATAATAGGTGCTTTTCTCCTGAAAAGCAGCACCCTTAAGCAGCCAACAGCTTCTGGTGCAGCGACATGTAAGCTTCATCCATTGTGGCAGCTTGCTGAAAAAGCGAATCAGGTTTCAGTAGCTTCAGCAGCCTATAGGTTGTGTTATCCAGACCGAACAATAGTATCTGTACCTGCTGAGCTCGTAAAATCAGTAATTTGCTTATAAAGCAACTGAAACCCGAGTTAGAGAGGATAATCTGTTGCAGACCCGAACAGTCCAGCCATAAATGCTTTGCATGGTGCGGCTGCAGTTTGTCAAGCGCATTCTTTATGTCGGCAAATGCTTTATCATTTAATGTGCCCTCCGCTATGGTTAAGCTTAAGTGGTTTTAAGTTTGAGTATATATTTCCATGGTATTTTCTTTGATAAATGCTGGTAAATTTTTCTGTAACAAGTGGCATTTTTTAGTTTATATATTTGTCCGCTATAGTTATTAGCGGTATTAATGCTTTAAGACTGAACGCATAAGACTGATATTAGGGAAAGTACGAATTACATTGATTTATAATTTTACCGCTTCCACACAGCGTGATCAGTACCTGGTTGTTGGCAAAATCAAATAAGTTTGAAGCTTGATATAACTTCTTCTAGCTCCTTAAATCACATCAGCGCCGGAGATAAATTAGAATCTATATTGTAAATTCAGAATCTGGATGAAAGCGCCGGTGTTATAAATAATCAATCTGATAACACCTTCTACTTTCAAAACAACATGAAACAGTTTGAAATGCAGAATTACTTACTTTAAAGTGCTTAGTACCGGATACTTAATGCTAAATCGGATGATTATTTAAACTTGCTATTCCTGAATTTTCTGAGTGCTCAAAAAACTCTTTAAGCTGATATAATCGAAGGAACTGTATTCTATTGCTTCTATTCCAACAAAAAATACCTTTAGCGGAATTAGGATCTCATCTAGTAAAGGTACCTCCTGTACCACATCTTCGTTGGCAGCTTTTATTTTGAGACCTCTCCGGTATAAGCTAACAGTAAACGATGCAATTTCTCCACTCGAAACCTGAGATTCAAAAATATTAAGTTTCTGAGTTACCTGATATGTCATAATACAACTACTATTAAAAGAGGTAACATGTACAACTAAACAAATAAACCTATTTTAAATGTAAATAAAAATAAGATAAATACCTATTTTATGTAAGTATTTATACTTAAAATTGTATAGGTGCTTATTTTATAAGTAGCTGTTAAATTATGCCTGTTAAAGCTCAGGTGAGGGTTTATAAGTCTTTTAGATAAAATTAATATAGTAAATGCCTGAATAATAATTTAAATAAGTAATAATGTTTTAAGTACTATTTTAATCGCTTAGATACTAAATTAATTACTTAATAAATGCCATATTTTTCGTGCAATTCGTATATTTGATTATAATTACAGGGGTAATTCAGAGGTTTAGGAAGTAGCACTAGAAATTAATGCAATTATGCTCACTGAAGAGAAATAAACAGGTTGCTTGCTGCTTAATAAGTTACCTGAAAATAAAAACAAAATTCTGACAGCCAGTAGCAGAAAATGTTGCGTGTCAGGTAACCTTTCTATGAAAACATGTTACAAGCAAAACAGGCAAACCAGAATAAAATTTGGGTGAAAACCCTGCGGGGAATATTTATGTATGCCCTTTACCAGAAGGATATTTTAGTGCATGTAGGCCAGTGCCAGGAGGTACAAGGTCGCATCGACCAGCACTTTAAAGATAAAGACGTCGCCTTCGATCGGTATACTTATGTCTTTGTGGAGGGTGTGCATCCGTTTTCCAGTGAGGCAAATTTGATGGAAGCCGTGGCAATTGCGCGCCTAAATCCTAAAACGGACACGTCGCCAGTAGTATCCAAGCTAACTGCTCCTGCTGCTCAAAAGTCCATTCGTCATGGGCATCTGGATACAAAAGGCAGACAGGCTGTAGCCTGAAATAGCAGCCTGTCATTTTGCTAGTAGTGCATCTTTAAGGCGCAGCTACTGATAAACAACAAAGTATGCTCTCTGACAAAATGCCCACAATAAGCGGCCTTGCAGTTCATTCCGAAAGTATAGAGGACAAGATGCTAATGTTGCCTGCTATAATGATAAGCTTCTTTTATAGTGGGCACAATACGCAATACACTGTCCAATCCTGAATTTTTGAAAGCGGTTTGCAACTGGGGCGAAACCTGATAAAATACAAGATTGATGCGTGCCTCATCGGCTTTGCTGCTGTGTTGCAGCATCATACGCAATACTTGTGTAGATACAGCAGTAGCCTGCTCGCAGTTAACCCATACATTTTTAAGTTTTGCTGCAATGGCATCATCTAAAATCTGCATCATTTGTCGGTAAGTATCGGTATCTAAATTACCGCTTGCTTCCACAAAACAGCAATCGTGCAAGAATAATGTGTTTAGCGGCATTTTTCTGTAGTTATACCTGTTGTTATCTAAATAAACTCAGGCGTACGATATCTCCCGGTGTTGTACAAAGCTATACTATTAAATAAATTTGCAGCTTAGGTAAATACTTAATTTTATCTGCAACAAATACTGAATTTATACTATTTAAGCTTGCAGCGGATTGGGAGAACCGGCAGCCTTTTAGCTTTATAAACAGTGCAAATTATAATTGAAATGAATTTGCATTAATTGAGAGCAGGAGGCAAGCTAAAAGCTTATACAAGAAAGCACTTTTAACTAAAATTAGATGCTACAAATAAGCGCTTGCTACGTATTAGAATAAAGGAAGCAGTTTAGTAAAAGAAGAGGTTATATTAAGAGAGCAGCACTAACCAGGCAAACGGACCATTTATTTGATGCAGTGATACTATAAATAACGTCCTATACCTACAAAGCCAGTATCCGGAGATTTTGTCTTTTTGAACCTATACTTAAATATAATTGCTCCAGCACCAGTTGCATGTATAAAAACTTTAACTGGTAGGAGCCAATCGTATAGCAAGTGGCAACAAGGAGGCTTTCTCAGATAGAGATCGTTAAACTGTCTTGGTTCAATGCTCGCCCTTTTCTGTTTTTGATGCGATAACAGTACGCATAATTATATAAACCTTTACTGATTAAAGCTTTGTTTCATTCCGGAAGATTAGCTTTAATCTTATATGCGTGCAGAATTTACCTGCACCGCGACACTTGCAACATAAGAAGATTACAAACGCTAATTTTTAAACCATGAAAACGCGAAATCAGCTTGAAAACGGGTATCCAAAATTACTTCGGATTGAGCCGGAAGATGAAAGCAGCAAAATGCAAAAATTCTTCCAGGACAAATCAACTAGCGGCTCCGTTCCGCAGAGAAATCCTATTATCCTCCCTGAGCGCATAAGTCCGCGTGGCATGGCACGACTATTGGATGCCGGCCGGGGCTTTGGCAATGCTGCTCCGATGCCGACTGGCTATAACCAGTCCAGCGGCAGTAATGGCTATGTGAGCTATAACTATGACCATGAGCAAAATTCATCTTATACTCCCTATCCTGTGTACGCCAGCCGTAATAATACAAAATCCGGGAGCAATACTAGTAGCGGCTCAAATATTTACCTGGGCGGACGTACAAGTTCTTATGGTCCTTCCGGCTGCGATGCAGTACAAAAGCAGTATAGCTTTGGCAGGTACAGTGCCGGCACCAGAACCGATGAAAGCTTTGGCAAACGCGGCAAAAAGGCATAATTAAAGTAACTGCTTGCCAAAGAAAAAGCTGCCGGTTGATCTGCTGCAAGTATAAATAAATTCAACTGCAAGTATAAAAACAGAGCCTGTAACATGTTACAGGCTCTGTTTTTATACTTGCAGTACAGCTTTTTATTCAGTCTTTTGCCCGCAGCGAATATTTGGTTGTCCTACTACGTAAATAACCTGGTAAATGAGCGGATATAATTTTCTTTCATGTTTTATGGCATTACTTTAGGACTTAAACCTTAACTACCTCTATGATATATAATGCTAACCCCGACCGCTATAATAGTATGGAATACCGCCGTTGCGGTAAAAGCGGCCTCAGGCTTCCTGCCTTGTCGCTGGGCCTGTGGCATAATTTCGGGCATGTAGACGTGCTGGAAAACAGCCGCAAAATTTTGCGTACTGCCTTTGATGCAGGTATCACCCACTTCGACCTGGCCAACAACTATGGGCCACCACCCGGCTCGGCAGAAGAAAATTTCGGAAAGATACTGCAGCAGGATTTTCTGACTTACCGCGACGAACTTATCATCTCTACCAAGGCAGGTTATGACATGTGGGAGGGACCTTACGGCAATTGGGGATCCAAAAAGTACCTGGTCTCCAGCCTGGATCAAAGCCTGCAGCGCATGAGGCTGTCTTATGTCGATATATTTTATCATCACCGCCCTGACCCCGAAACGCCTCTGGAAGAAACAATGAGCGCTCTGGATCTTATAGTGCGGCAGGGGAAAGCCTTGTATGTTGGCATCTCAAATTACCGGCCCGCCGAGGCTGCGAGGGCCATCGAAATACTGCGGCAGCTGGGCACGCCTTGTCTTATTCATCAGCCTAAATATTCTATGTTTGAGCGCTGGGTGGAAGATGGTTTGCTCGACTTACTGGAGCAGAAGGGGGTGAGCTGCATCCCGTTCTCGCCGCTGGCGCAGGGCTTGCTTACCAACAAATACCTGCATGGTATACCTGCAGATTCTCGTGCAGCCAAATCGCATGGGCACCTGCAGGAGAATGATATTACAGCCGATAAAATTGACAAGGTGCAGCAACTGAATGACTTCGCCGGACAGCGGCAGCAGTCGCTAGCCCAAATGGCGCTGGCCTGGCTCCTGAAAGATCCGCGTGTGACGTCTGTGCTGATTGGAGCCAGTTCGCCGGAACAACTGACGGATTCACTTCATTGCCTGCAAAACACACATTTCAGCGCCGGTGAACTGGAAAAAATAGAAAGTATATTGCTGATGGCTTGATGGTTAAATTGATAACGTTTGATGTGAGGTGCTATTTAATTGGAAGCTGAAAACAGAGCTTTATACTTGGTTTGCGTCTCTTTTTATACTTCACACAGTTCTGCCTTGGTATTTATACTTCTTATACTTCATTAATTTTATTACCATTAAGCAAGTCAACCATCAAGTCGTCAGCATATTAATTGATTAACTCTTCCTGCTATTTATCAAGTATAAAAAAGGCCCTGCAAGTATAAGTTGCAGGGCCTTTTTTATACTTGGTTAAGGATGGCTACACACGCTCGTTCAGGGCAGTGGCATCCACCTGTTTCACTTTAGATCCGAAGAAACCATAATATACAATATAGGCGTAGCATACCATCGGCACCAGGAAAGAGAGTTGTAGGTTATCTGTTACGTCGGCAATATAGCCTTGCAGAGGTGGAATGATGGCACCGCCCACAATGGCCATAACCAGCAGTGAGGAACCCTGGCTGGTGTGTACACCCAAGCCTTTGATGGCCAGGGTAAAAATAGTAGGGAACATAATAGAGTTAAAAAGACCAATGGCTATCACCGACCACATGGCAATATTGCCGGTAGCAAAGCACGTAATAAGCAGCAGCGCAATGACAGCAGCGGCAAAATATCCCAAAGTTCTGCTGGCAGAGAAACCGCCGATAAGCAGCACCAGGAAGTTAACAGCAATAAGTGCAAGTATAATTAGCGCCTGATCCAGCCCATAGATGCTGAACACAGCGATAAAAGCAACGGCGGCAATAACGGCAATGAGGAGAAATTTAGAGCCTTTGCTGCCGGAACCGGTTAAAGCGGCTGCTCCAAAGAAACGACCCACCATGGCGCCGCCCCAGTAAAATGCCAGGAAATGTTTGGCATCGGATTCGTCTAACCCTGCGATTTGGGGCAGTTTAAAGAAACTGATTAGCGTGCTGCCAATGGTTACTTCGCCGCCAACATACATGAAAATACAGATGATACCCAGCACCAGGTGACGGTACTTTAGCGCGCCGGCATCTGGTATAATTTTGCCTTCTCCGGCCACATGTGGCAGTCTGGCAATTTTAATCAGAACTGCAATAAGGATAAGTGCTCCGGCTAGGGCAAGGTATGGCATTTTTACAGAATCAGCCGAACCAGCTGTTTGCACACCCTCGAATATAAGGTAGCCACCTATTACGGGCGCCACCGTTGTGCCCAGTGAATTCAGGGCCTGCGTCAGGTTAAGGCGGCTGGCGGCACTGTCTGGCGGACCAAGTATGGTAACGTAGGGATTAGCGGCAATTTGGAGTACAGTTATGCCTGAAGCCAGCACAAACAGCGCCAGCAGAAACAATCCGTAGCTCTTGTAATCAGCCGCAGGGTAAAAGAGTACACACCCGATGGCAGCAATTAACAGCCCGACAATAATGCCGTTTTTATACCCGATGCGCATAATCGGGTCGCCTTTGGTCATCGAAAAAACAAAATAAAGCAGCGAAACGATAAAGTAAGCGCCAAAGAAGGCCGTTTGGATAAGCATGGCCTGCCAGTGCTGCAGCGTAAATACCTCCTGCAGCTTCGGTATCAGGATATCATTCATGCAGGTGATAAAGCCCCACATAAAAAACAGCAGTGTTACGACAATCAGGGGCCCCCTGTAACTCTGCGTATTATCATACCCGACATCAGACGACTCTGTTCTGGTAGAAGGTGAAATTCCTGCCATTTTAGTTTTTTGTTAAGATTTTATACATTATTTAAGTGCCAGGTAAGCACCCGCTTTTTCTGTAAAATGCTGCTGCTACCAAATAGCCTACAATGTAGTTAATTTAATTAGGATTATGCATAAAAGGCCTTCTTGCGTCTTCTTCCCAATAAGTTGTTGATGAAAATACTTGAGCAACGGCTCACTTCCGGCAGTTTCTGCAAGTCGTTTTGCTGCTACAAAATTTTTAAGCAGTAATTTTAATCTTTCAGGCTAATAGGCCATCGTAGTACAAATTATATACAGATTTATACTTGCATGGATTGAGAAACCAACCTTTGGTTTCTCAATCCATGCGGCAGATTCTTTCGGGATATGGTTGCAAACTATACAATTTTAAAATTGACCTAAGAAATTGACTGCTTATTTTTCGTGCTGTCTGACCATATTTCAGGCAGTTGAGTTATTGTATCAAACCGGCATTATATCTTTACCAGTACAAATTTGATTGCCTGCTGCTTATACATCTTATGATTACTTTTTATACTTGCCTGCCGTTCAGGTACCGTCCGAAAATACTTTACCGGCTACGCTCTAGGCACGTAGTACAGGAGTTGAATCTCCGGACCGGGCGCAGCGTCATAAATTTAAATATGATGAACAACTATAATGAACAATAAAGCACGCGAAATTCAATACTTTATTTATAGTCAGTATTTCTCCGATGGGTTGCGCATTACATTCGGGGTACTACTGCCTTCGCTGCTGTTCAGTTGGTTGGGGCAGCTTGAAACGGGGCTTACGCTCTCGCTAGGCGCGCTTTGCATCAGTATTGCCGATTCGCCGGGGCCGGTGGTGCACAAGCGCAACGGTATGCTGTACTGCAATCTATTCGTTTTTGCGGTAGCTATGCTCACCGGCTTCGCCCGAGCTAACATCTGGACAATGGGCCTGGAAGTGCTGCTGCTCAGCTTCTTTTTCTCGATGTTTGTAGTGTATGGCAACCGGGCCGCCGCGCTGGGCACTGCCGCCCTGCTGGTAATGATTCTGATGATGGACAAGCGCCTGGAGCCCGGGCAGGTGCCGGGTTATAGCGCGATTATACTTGGCGGCGGGGTGTGGTATATGGTTTTCAGCCTGTTGTCGTTCCGGATACGGCCCTACCGGCAGGCGCAGCAGGCGCTTGGAGAGTGTATACACGAGATAGCTAAGTTCCTGCGGTTGAAGGCAGAATTTTATACTTTAAAAACCAATCTGGAACAGGATTATGACAAAGTAGTGGCACAGCAGGTGGTTGTTAGCCAAAAGCAGGATGCTGTGCGTGAGTTGCTGTTCAAGAGCCGCCAACTGATGAAAGAATCTACGCCTGCTAGCCGCTCGCTGCTGCTGGCTTTTGTAGACGTGGTAGATTTGTATGAGCAAATTACCGCCAGCCACTACGATTATGCTACCATTCGGGCGCGTTTCGGGGCCACGGGTGTGCTGGAGCAGATTGCGCTCCTGATAAGGCAAACAGCTGAAGAACTGGACCAGGTGGGAGTGGCCATCCAGTCGAACACGCGGTACAGGCGAAGTGCGGATCTGAACTTAGCGCTTGAACAGCTAAAGATTAAAATTGATGCCGTAGGAGACCAGGTGCATGGCAGCAGTAACCTGTCGCTGAAAAAGATATTGATAAATCTGCGCAATCTTACGCAGCGGCTCAACAGCATAATGGCCTATTTCGATTCAAATACTCCTGCTGCTGCCACCATCACCGGAAGGAGTAATCTGGAGTATACCAGGTTTGTGTCGCATGAAGGTTTTGATGCAGGCAAATTTTTCGATAACCTCACGCTCAGTTCCTCTGTGTTCAAGCATGCCCTTCGGGTGGCAGTCCTTTGTCTTTTTGGCTTTGCCGTTACCAAGTTTATCACCTACGGGCATCATAGTTACTGGGTACTGCTCACCATTATCGTTATCCTAAAGCCGGGCTACAGCCTGACCAAGCAGCGCAACTACCAGCGCATGATTGGTACAGTGGCTGGCGGCTTTGTCGGCATCATCATTCTGTATTTTATTCCGGATAAAACTGTGCAGTTTGTGTTGCTGCTTTTTCTGATGATAGGCACCTATAGCTTTATCCGTATCAATTATGTTATCAGCGTTATTTTTATGACGCCCTACATCCTCATCCTTTTCAGCTTTTTAGGGATAGGGCATCTGGATTTGGTAGAGGAACGGATTGTAGACACATTGATTGGTTCCGCGATTGCTTTTACGGGCAGTTACCTTATTTTTCCGAGCTGGGAATCTGAAACAATTAAAGGATTGATGCACGATGTGCTCAAAGCGAACAGCAATTACCTGCGGCTGCTAGCAGAAAGCCTGTGGGGGAGAGAGGTGGAGGTACTGGATTACCGATTGGCCCGCAAGGAAGTATACGTGAGTGCAGCCAATCTTTCGGGAGCCTTTCAGCGCATGTTATCGGAGCCAAAAAGAACGCAGCGCAACAGCAAGGAAGTGCATAAATTTGTGGTGCTCAATCATATTCTCTCGTCTAACATTGCCACTCTCTCTTCTGCAATTCTTGATCAGGAACATCAGGTGGTACTTGCACCAGATAGCCTTCGCCCGGTCAGGCGGTCGCTGGCTATGTTAAACGAAGGTCTCCGCAGATTAGACAACGACGCTACGGATAACCAACCGGAAAGTATGGCAGTAACTTTAGAATTACAACAGATAAATATAGCTGAGACTGCAGACCCGGGGCTGCGGGAACAATTGGAATTTATTCAAAGGTTAAGCAGCGATATCCTTAAAATAACGGACAACTTTGCCGGCTAAGATTTTATGGGCTGAACAGCAGCCTGCCTACCTGCGTAGATTAGTTAATCATAAAAGGAAACCTATTGCTATGGATGTGAATAAGTATATGGAAGGCAATTTACATTGCTATAAGTTTGTGGCCGGTAAGCCGGCGGGAGATGCCGCAGCACTCACCGACAATTCGCAGGAGCGGCTGCATACTTATCTCGATTGGGCAAAGGTGCTGCTGGAGGGAAATGTCATTTATAGTTTGCTGCGCTACACCCCCGACCTTGTGGCCAAACCATTTACCGATAGCGTGACCAATGCCAACTGGATATACAACGTGGTTTCCAATGATTTTACCGGCCTTGGGGTGGACAAGGGATTTGAAGGATCAAGCGCTAACAAAGAGGCATCTGTTACCAGCCTGTTGTTCAAACTTTCGTCGCCAGAGCAGCTAAAAAACTTACCCGAAGATATGTTCGGAGATTTCGCCTCTCATGTTAGTTTCTTTGGTTTGAAAAGCGGGCGGGAAGAAAGCACAAAGCAATTCCTCTCAACTAACGACAGCCCTAATCTGAGCAAATGGCTGCAGCCCGATGAAATTTTTATACATATCACGGTGGGCAAGGAGCAGGGCTACTATGATGCTTTCCTTGTAAAATCCGGAAAAGACATCAGCGACAAACTGGATAAGCTGCAATTATAAGTATAGCACTAGTTTAAACTTATGCTGTACTTATACTTACTATAGATAGCGACAGAACTTATCAAAAACCACCCCTTACCCCTACTTGAAAAAAGGAGGGGAATTTAATTGGTATTCTTTGCTAAAGTTTTTCCGATAAGTTCTGTCACCATCTATAATAAAAAACTTTAGCTAACCCTGCACTATGTTTTTTCCGAAGTTTGGCGAAGTATAAAACACAGCTGGCAGGTAGTAATCTATTTATTTATTGGCGGTATACTTTACTTCCAGCAATACAGGAAAATGGTCTGAAGGGTATTTGCCGTCATTGTAGGTTTCTGTCAGAATTCCATAGCGCGGTACATCAAAACCCGAAGAGAGGAAAATATGATCTATCCGCTCATCTGACTTCCGGTTTATGTCGAAGCTGTTAAAAGTGCCATTGGGTGCAAATCTGATGTCTGCCAGCTGGTAAGCATCTTTTAAAAGCCCTGAAGAGTTCAGCAAAGTATAATTCTCATTCTGCTGGCCAAAGTTAAAATCGCCGGTAAATATAACGGGCGATGCACCGGCAATTTCTTTTATTTTGGACAGCACCAGTTTAGCGCTCTGCTGGCGAGCCTGTTCTCCCTTATGATCGAAATGGACATTAAACAAATAAAAGCTTAACCCCGAAGTTTTATCGTTGAACTGCCCCCAGGTGCACACGCGGGGCAGGGCAGCATCCCAACCTGTGCTTGGCTTGTCGGGCGTTTGCGAAAGCCAGAAAGTACCCTTCCGGAGCAGCTTATACTTGTTTTTGTTGTAAAAGATAGCAGCAAATTCTCCTTTCTGCTTTCCATCTTCTCTGCCCACGCCAATGTATTCATAGTCAGGCAGCCCTGCGGCCAACCCTTGCAGTTGGTGATGCAATCCTTCCTGCGTACCGAAAATATCGAACTGGTGAAACCTGATTAAATCCACCATAACCGGCAAGCGCTTGCTCCAGGCATTCAGCGTATCATCAGTGGCGTCGTAGCGAATGTTATAGGTTGCCACGCGCAGCGTTTGAGCCTGCATAGTTGCCATAACAGACAGCAACAGAAAACCGAGAAGTAGGATGCTTTTATACATAAGAAATGTGCTGATTTACAGGTGAATTTAATTTCTGGGAATTTAAAACTTAGATATCTGAAAAAATAGGAATCAATATAAAAGCTCACATAGATATAGCTAAAAATTATGCTAAGAAAAGGCTTTATACCTTAAGCCGACTTGTGTTTATACTTAACAAAACTGCCTCGCTGCTTAAAACTTCACACTTCCTTCTTTTTCGGCAGGAATAGCTAATATCTCAAAGTGCTTCCATTTCATCATGTCTTTTTGGTTCTCTATTTTAATTATTTTACTATCCTCCTCATGGCCTTCAATGTTGAACAGGTGATAGTTTTTTTCTGCTACAACATGATAAAGCTCGGTCCTTTCCTGGGGCGTTAGTTTTTTGTAACATTCCAAAAGCAGGTAAGGTCTGTACTTGTTAATAATTTGAGGAATTGTTTTGAGGATCTCCTTGTCAAAGCCTTCTGCATCAATTTTAATAAGGGAGACTCTTTCCAGTTCCTCTGCGTAATTGCTTTGTAAATAATCTTCTAAGTTTTCGCCCTTCACGGTAAGGGTATACTTGTGCCCATGCTTTTGATTTTTGATTTTAGTAAGGAAGCCGCCATTGCAGAAAGAGGCATCAGAATAATTAAAAATGAATTCCCCCTTTTTTTCAGTTGCAGCAAAACATAAAGGGATAATAGCCGTCTGTTTCTGGTTGAGTTGTGCATTTACTTCTAAGATCTTGAATACGTATGGATTGGGCTCTAAAGCAATAGCCAATCCTTCTGCACCTACTGCAAGCGCCATCGGAACGGTTGTATCTCCTGTATGCGCTCCAACATCAATGATGAGGTCACCTTTGCCAGCAAATTTTTTGTAGAAGTTAACTTTACTTTCCGTTATTGTTTTAGTCCCCTCAAATGGATGCAACCATTGGGCATATTCTACTTCTGCAGGAAGATGAAATTTATTTATTTTATATCCATACTCTCTAAACTCCTGCTTAAGCTTTCTTTTTTCTAATTTTCTTTTGATATAATCGAACATATATTAAATATATTTTATGTGAATTAATCTTTTTAACTTTAATCTTATTGAAAAATCTAAAAGATATTAAATGAAATTATTTCCCAATTTAAAGTACGTCATTATAATAATTTGTAATTCTTATATTCTCCAACTCTTTTTCCTGTTAGGCGTTCTATAAAAAACTTGATTTTATCCTTCATCTTGAGGCGATTACAGGATAGATCGTAATCAAATGTCCAATTTTATCAGCAATACGCTTAGTCATTACAGCAGGATGTGTTTCTTTGAAGAAGCTTAAAATATCTATTCCTGAATCATCGAATTCTTCGGCACTAGTTACATGTTGCTTCATATATTCATCTGAATGCCATAATTTACCAAAATTTTCCTGCTTTTTTTGCATTGCCTTTGGCTCCTTTACCCAACCATAATGATAAATATAAGCATCTATTAACTTCACCTGAAGCTTTTGGTTAATACTCTTTCTAAAACCTTGTGCATCACGATAAGAATAGATGTCCTGGCCATTACGAATAACCCTTATTTCATGACGATACCACTTAGCTGACTCACCTATATAATCATAGGAACCATAAAAATGCTTATACTTGAACAGTAGCCCATCTACTTCGGGAGAATTCTTATACTTGAACATAGCCTCCTTAATAGTGGTATAATACCTTTCATGAACAACTTCATCTCCCTGAATATAAAAAGCCCAATCTGAGTCTGAAGAAATAGCGTTAAAGGCTTTATCAGTTTCATTAGCCAACACTCGCCCTCCCTTGCGCAATGCATGATCCCATACAGTTTCTATTATCTTAATTTTTGGGGAGTTTATACCTTGAATAAGTAGCAGTGTATCATCTTCTGATTTACCCACAGCAACTATTAATTCATCGCATAGAGGCAGTATGGATTTGATGGCTTCTACTACTGGATAATCAAACTTAATGGCATTCTTTATAAAAGTAAATCCGCTAACTTTCATTGATAGTGATACTTATTTTAGAACAAATTTCTTGATTTTGATCACTGGATTAATTGATGTTTGAAGCTCTACATTAACAACGGGAGAGGCTAAAAGACAGCTTCGATAAAGATATAATTCTTCGACTTTCCTTGTATACTACTCAGCCATAATTATAAATATATTTTAAGTATAAGAAATAAAGAAAAGAAAATAGCTTCTTTAATTTCTTAAAAAAATATTTTTTAGCAAGTGACACTCATTTAACTTCACTAAATAAATAAATATATTTATTTAAGTTTTATATATTTGCCTTCTAAACTTAATATTGTTAAGTACAGGGACAGAATTATATTGCACTAAATTTTGTAGTCGGAAAAGTTAATAAACAGGTGCTTGCCTACGGCAGCGAGCGCCATCTTCACAGCATAAAAGAGGCTATCTGTCGAGAGGTAATCC
>Ga0210040_10001724_pt1 | contig 32332 bp, 31 predicted proteins | sample CryGeyCG12114_NA_FD_185462 | JGI IMG/M metagenome (GOLD analysis project Ga0210040, IMG submission 185462) | Groundwater microbial communities from aquifer - Crystal Geyser CG19_WC_8/21/14_NA (SPAdes) (version 2) | ecosystem: Environmental > Aquatic > Deep subsurface > Groundwater | place: USA...
TTTATTAGAAATAACTTTATCTTCGAAAGTATAAAATGCTAAACAACACTGATTTGTAAGATGCCAGTTAAAAAAGCTTTCAGGCGTTTAATTTTTGTTTAAGATATTGATTTTAAATACAATAAGCCTTTTTTGGTAACTATATATTGTTGTAAACCAGAACGGGGATTTTGCGGAATAGTATGCTGTAAATACCGGTCCTGAAATAAGCGTGCTATATATTTCTTATAATTATATGGCCTTGGTTCTAATTGTATATAATGAAGTATTTCTTCTTTGCGCCGGGGCTGCAAGCAAAATTCTAATACATCTTTTTTAATGTCTTCTACCGAAGGTGAAGTTTTACTTAAACTCAAATTTTCTGACATACTATCTATTTATATAAAATGAAACAACTTACGATTAAACCGATATTCCTGGATTTAGGGTTTAAATATTTTTAATCATAAGAAGATCAGTATAATACCCTTTTTAAAACAAGTTTGAGTTAAAAACCAGCAGAAGCTTTTTTTGTTTTAATTATTTTTAATTAATATTGAACGAACGTTCACTCATAGAAATGAAATCCAGGTTTGAAGAAAAGCGGGAAAAAAGTATGGCCCAAATTAGTGCGGCGGCCTTAAAAGTTTTTTCAGAAGTAGGTTATGATAAAGCCAGTATCCGGCTTATATCTAAAGAAGCTAATGTAGCGCTTGGCTTACTGTATAATTATTTCCCCAGCAAGGAAGCCTTACTCGAAAACATTCTCAGCTCTTGTTTTGGGGAAACTTTATTTTTGGCTATGCCGGAAGAAGAAAAAGAAAAATTAACCCTGCCGGACTTTATTCGGCAACTGGTAAAAAAGGTCAAATTAAATCAAAGTATTTGGAAGCTTTACTTTAATCTTAAGTTCCAGAATTCTATTACTAAAGAATTAGAGGAGATTACGCAAAAGCCACTACAATATACCTTACAATTACTGGAATATTTTTTAATGGAAGCTGCTGTTCCCTTTCCTAGTCTGGAAGCCAAATTAATTTGGGCCAGCTTAAACGGTTTAATTACCCAGTATATACTGGAAGATAATTATCCTCTAGATGACATGGCTTATCTGCTGATCTCTAAATATGAACGCCGTTAGAAGTAACTTAACATAATTTTACAACTGATGCAAGTCATAAGATGCCTACATTTGTCATCCCGGAAAGATTTAATTGGTTTAATCCCGATAGATCTTTTTGGAAGTCTTCGAATTCTGCAGCATGACAAATGTGGGCGCAGGAAAGTTGAAATTAATATGCTTCTGTTGCTTGCGTATAATCTCTTAGATAAAGAAAAGAAATGTACTTCAGCAATAACTTCCGTAAGTGATTATATATTTCGAAGATATTAATTAAGGTACATTAATCATGCACCATAATTAACGTCTAACGTTTGTTCTGATGCCGTTCTTCCAGCACTCCTATTATATCACTCAATTTTAAATCAGAAGCATTTAACAGCACGAGCAAGTGATACAACAGGTCGGCGGCTTCACCTTTCAAAGTTTCTTTTTTACCGGCTACGGCATCAATAACGGTTTCAACGGCCTCCTCACCTACTTTCTGGGCAATTTTCAATATTCCTTTCTCAAAGAGCGAATTGGTATAGGATGATTGATGGGGATTTTGCTTCCGGTCCTCAATCAGTCTTTCTAAGTATTCCAGAAAAGTTGCGCTGCCTTGAGCAGAGGCATAATTCTCTTTCTGTTCAGAAAAGCAAGATACCGCACCCGTATGGCAGGTTGGCCCTTGGGGGTTTACTTTTATTAATAAAGTATCCTGATCACAATCTTCCTGGATGCTAACTACTGACAAGAAATTACCGGAAGTTTCTCCTTTGGTCCAGAGGCGGTTTTTAGTGCGGGAAAAAAAAGTTACGACTTGCTCCTGTTGGGTTTTCTGTAAGGCTTCTTCGTTCATATAGCCCAGCATTAAAACCTGACCCGAGGTATTATCCTGAATAATAACCGGCAGTAAGCCGCCACTTTTTGCGAAATCTAAATTCATATACGAATAGGTAAATGCTGCGAAGCTAAGTAATTTTTTAAAAACGGAATCTGAATTTCGCCAAAATGGAAAATACTGGCAGCTAAAGCGGCATCGGCTTTAGCTTCGTTAAACACCTCCGAAAAGTGTTCCATCTGGCCAGCCCCACCGGAAGCTATCACGGGTATGGAGATCTGGCGTGATACTTCGCCGGTAATATCCAGGGCAAATCCGGCTTTGGTACCGTCGTTGCTCATAGAAGTCAGTAAAATTTCTCCGGCTCCTAAAGCGGCTACTTCCCGGGCCCAGTCCAGCGTAGTCCAGGTGGTTTCTACGGTGCCGGCCCGGCTAAAAACTTTCCAGCCGGTGGGCGTTAGTTTCGTATCAATGGCAACTGTTATACATTGGCTGCCGAAACGTTTGGCCAATTCGTACACCAGTTCCGGGGCATTAATGGCGGCGGAGTTAACCGATACTTTGTCGGCACCTTCGTGTAAAAGCAATTCTACATCGCTGATAGCACTAATGCCGCCGCCAACGGTAAAAGGGATATCTATATGCCGGGCAATATCGCGCACCAAAGCAGCAAAAGTTTTACGTTTTTCATTGGTGGCCGTAATATCCAAAAATACCAATTCGTCGGCTCCCTGGCGGGCGTATTCAGCGGCCAGATCTACCGGATCGCCGGCATCCCGGATATTCTCGAACATGACGCCTTTAACCGTACGTCCGTTTTTGATATCGAGGCAGGGAATAATACGTTTCGTTAACATAAATACGGTTTTAAATCCTGCAACAAAATGGTTCCTTCGTATAGGGCTTTGCCAATTATGACGCCGGATACCTCAGCGGCCTGTAGATCTTCGATATCCTGCACCGTGGTAACGCCCCCACTGGCAATAATATTTGCCGCCGGAAATTGCTGCACCAGTTCCTGGTAGGTTGTAGTAGCCGGCCCTTGTAACAGGCCATCTTTGCTCACATCGGTACAAATAAAGTTTTTAGCTCCTTCAGCCTGGTAACCCGAAATAAAATCGGCTAAAGTTAAACTGCTTTGTTCTGCCCAAGCATTAATAGAAATGGTATTATTTTTAAAATCCGCCCCCACAATAATACGCTCCGGACCATATTTTTGTAACCAGTTTTTTACCGTAGCGGGTTCTCTTACGGCAATGCTACCGGCCGTAATCTGGCTAGCGCCGGCATTAAAAGCACGCTCGATGGCTTCCTGGGATTGAATGCCACCACCAAAATCTATTTTTAGTTTAGTATTTACGGCAATACTTTCTAATACCGCCATATTAACAGGTTTACGCGCGCGGGCGCCATCCAGATCTACTACGTGCAAATGGGTAATGCCATTGGCTTCATAACGTTTGGCCACTTCTATTGGTGACGCATCATAAGTTTTCTGGCGCGAAAAATCACCTTCCGCCAGGCGCACACACTGGCCATTAATAATATCGATAGCGGGTATAATCCGAATCATAGTTGCAGAAAGTTTTGCAGGATTTTGGCGCCGGTGGGTCCGCTTTTTTCGGTATGGAACTGTACGGCGTAAAAATTTTCATATTGCACCGCCGCACTAAAAGGCTGCGGATAATCGGCCGCGGCAATGGTGTGTTCGCTTACTGGTACAAAATAGCTGTGCACAAAATAAACGTAATCCTGCTCTTCCAAGCCTTGCATCACCGGGCTTTTCAAATCATAGATATTGTTCCAGCCCATGTGTGGCACCTTTAAATCGGTTACGAAATGTTTTACATCTAAGGGTATAATATTGAGCATGGGCGTATCGTTTTCTTCGCTGTGGCGGCAAAGCAATTGCATGCCCAGGCAAATGCCCATAAAAGGTTGCTTTAAAGTCGGAATCAACACATCCAAACCATCGTTCTTTAATTGCCGCATAGCCGAATTAGCTTCTCCTTCTCCCGGAAAGATAACTTTATCGGCACTTTGAATTTCTTCTTTATCGGCAGTGAGTTTGGCTTGTACGCCCAGGCGCTCCAGCGCAAATTTTACCGATTGCACATTCCCGCCTTTATAATCAATAATGACTACTTTCATAATATTCCTTTGGTACTGGGTAAAACCATATTGCGGCTATCGCGGCTAATAGCCATTTTGATGCTCTTGGCTACGGCTTTAAAAATAGCTTCAATTTTATGGTGTTCGTTGGTGCCGTCGGCTTTTACGTTCAGGTTGCATTTAGCCGCATCGCTGAAAGATTTAAAGAAGTGGTAAAACATTTCGGTAGGCATATCGCCTACTTTTTCGCGTTTAAATTCGGCCTCCCAAACCAACCATGGGCGGCCCGAAAAATCCAGAGCTACCTGGGCCAGCACATCATCCATGGGTAATAAATAACCATAACGGCTAATGCCCATTTTGTTTCCCAAAGCTTGCAGAAAAGCTTCGCCTATAGCAATAGCGGTGTCTTCAATGGTATGATGTTCGTCGATGTGCAAATCGCCGTTTACCTGAATGCGCATATCCACGCCGGAATGTTTGCTTAATTGCTCCAACATGTGATCAAAAAAGCCCAGGCCGGTTTGGATATGCATATCGCCTTTACCGTCCAGGTTTAAGTCTACCTGAATTTTGGTCTCATTGGTATTGCGGGTAATGCTGGCCACGCGGTCCGGTAAGCGCAGGTAATTATATATTTCTTCCCAACTGGTAGTGGTAAGAGCCGCCCGGCTATTTTTTTCTACTTTTAAAAAAACACTTTTTGCTCCCAGGTTTTCCGCTAACCGAATATCCGTTACCCGATCGCCAATGACGTAAGAATTACCCAGATCGTAGTTATCCGAAAGATATTCCGACAACATGCCAATGCCCGGCTTACGGGTGGGCAGGTTTTCGTGTTCGAAGCTGCGGTCGATATGGATTTGCGTAAAATGAATATCTTCTCCGGCCAGTATTTCCAGCATTTTATTCTGGTAAGGCCAAAAAGTTTCTTCCGGGAAAGAATCTGTACCCAAGCCATCCTGGTTGGTTACCATTACCAGTTCGTAATCCAATTCGGTAGCTATTTTGTATAAATTGCGAATGACGCCCGGATAAAAGGTAAACTTCTCCCAGGAATCTACCTGAAAATCTGTGGGCGGCTCCAAGATGATGGTACCATCCCGATCAATAAATAAAACTTTCTTTTTTGGCGCTAAAGACATGTCTGCACAAAGTAAATGTAAACTATTCCGAAAAAGCGGCCAGTACCTGGACTAACTTCCTGTTTTCGGTTTGGGTGCCTACGGTTAAACGCAAGCAATTATAGCAGCCGGGTTGGGTAGTCCGGTTCCGCACCACAATTCCATTTTCTAACAAATACGCGTAAATTTTATTTGCATCGGTTACTTCTACCAACAGGAAATTAGCTTCTGAAGGATATACTTTTTTTACTTGGCTTAGTTGCGGCAAGGTCTCCTGCAAATATTGCCGGCCTTGGTTTATTTCGGAAATCAGGTTGCCTAATTTATCCGACTGCGCCAAAGCTTCTAAGGCTAATTGTTGGGTAGCGGCACTTATATTATAAGGTGGCTTGATTTTGTTCAGGAAACTAATTATCTCCGGGGAGGCAAATGCCATTCCCAGACGCAAAGCGGCTAATCCCCAGGCCTTGGAAAAAGTTTGCATCACCACTAAATTCGGAAACTCATTTAATCGGTTTATCCAACTGGGCTGATGGGCAAAGTCGATGTACGCCTCGTCAATAACTACTAAACCGTTAAATATTTTCAGTATATATTCAATACTTTGTGAGTCTAATAAATTACCGGTGGGATTATTGGGCGAACAAAGAAAGATGATCTTGGTATTGGCGTGAATCTGGCCTTGCAGTTTTTCTAATTTTATCTGAAAGTTTTCGTCTAAACCAATCTGGCGCAATACCACATCGTTTAAATTGGCTGATACATCGTACATGCCGTAGGTAGGACTAAAAGTAAGCACCTCATCAGAACCCGGTTTGCAAACCAAGCGGATGAGCAAATCGATGGCTTCATCGCTGCCGTTGCCTAAAAATATCTGGTTCGGATTTACTTTTTTTAAAGGCGCGATTTTTTCTTTCAGTTTGCGCTGATACGGATCGGGGTACCGGTTAAAGCTTTGGTTCGGAATCAGGCTTTCCAGGTTATTTTCGTTTGCATCAATAAAAATACTGGCTTCGCCTTTAAATTCATCACGTGCCGATGAATAAGGTTTCATAACTAATATATTGGCCCGCACTAAGTTTTTTATATCGAACATAGGTTTAACCCGGTTTATTTAAAGTATTTAAACGAATGGAAACCGCATTTTTATGCGCTCTTAAACCTTCCGCTTCGGCCATGGTTTCTACCGTGGCGCCAATATTTTTCAGACCGGCTTTTGAAATCTGCTGAAACGTTATTTTCTTCATAAACGAATCCAGGGAAACGCCGCTGTAAGCCCGGGCGTAAGCATTAGTGGGCAAGGTATGATTGGTGCCGGAAGCATAATCACCACAAGACTCCGGGGTATAATTGCCTAAGAAAACCGATCCGGCATTGGTTACTTGATCGGCCAGCACTTCCGGATTTTGCATTGCTATTATTAGGTGTTCCGGAGCGTATAAATTAGAAAAAGCTAACATCTGCTCCGTATCGGTTAAAACAATCCCTAAACTGTTGGCTAAAGATTTAGCGGTAATTTCTTTGCGTGGTAAATCTTCTATTTGCTTCGCGATAGCGGCTTCCACCTGCTTCAATAAAGACTCGGAATTGGTTACTACTACTACCTGGGAATCAGGGCCATGTTCAGCCTGAGCCAATAAATCCGATGCTACAAAATCCGGATCAGCCTGTTCATCGGCCAGCACCAAAACTTCGGAAGGCCCGGCTGGCATATCAATGGCTACGCCCAGTTTAGAAACCATTTGCTTGGCTACCGTTACGTATTGGTTGCCCGGACCAAAAATTTTGTAAACAGCCGGCACACTTTCGGTACCAAAAGCCATAGCGGCTACGGCCTGGGCGCCGCCAACTTTAAATATTTTTTCAATACCCAGTAAGTGCGCAGTATATAATATAGCCGGATGCACATTGCCACTTTTATCGGGCGGAGTACACAATATAATTTCGGGGCAACCGGCTACCTGGGCCGGAATACCTAACATTAACAAAGTAGAAAACAAAGGGGCCGAACCGCCCGGAATATACAAACCTACCCGGTCGATGGGCACGCTTTTACGCCAGCAGGTTACGCCCGGCATGGTTTCTACCACCCTAACAGGTTCGTATTGGCTCGTATGAAATTTCTTGATATTATCTGCGGCTACCTGAATGGCTTGCTGTAAATCCATAGAGATTAAATCTGCGGCAGCATTTATTTCTTCGGATTTTACAAATAAGTGCGTTAAGGTAACTTTATCTAAGCGGGCGGTTAAAGCTCTTAAACCAGCATCGCCTTCGGCTTTTACCTGGTCAAAAATCTGCTGAATAACGGGTTCGATGGTTTCCAGCTTTTGTACCGGCCTTTTGATATATTCGGGCCAGCGGCTTTTTTCTGGATATAAAACACTCCGGATCATAAAATCATTTTTTCAATTGGAACAACCAATATACCCTGCGCCCCAGCATCTCGTAGCTTCTGAATGATTTCCCAGAAATCATCTTCATTTACCACCGAATGCACCGAACTCCAGCCTTCATCGGCCAATGGCAAAATAGAAGGCGATTTCATACCGGGCAATAAAGCTTTAATTTGATCGATGGCGTGGTTGGGGGCATTTAAAAGAATGTACTTGGCTTTTTGCGCTCTTTTAACCGACTGTATCCGGAATAACAATTGCTCCAGGATTTGCTTTTTCTCAGCGGCTAAGTTCGGACCAGCTATTAAAACTGCTTCCGATTTAAATACCCGTTCAACTTCCCGTAAACCATTGCTGATTAAGGTACTACCGGAAGAAACAATATCGCAAATAGCATCGGCCAGGCCAATGCTGGGAGCAATTTCTACCGAACCACTTATAGTATGGATATTGGCCTGTACGCCATGTTCATCCAGGTAGGCCTGTAATAAATTGGGATAAGAAGTAGCCAGATTTTTATGTTGCAGGTCCTGTATACTTTGGTACTCGGTAGATTTAGGTACCGCAATGGAAAGCCGGCATTTGGAAAAACCTAATTTTTCTACGGTCAGGTGCTGATTAGCCGTTTCTACCAATACATTCTCCCCCACAATACCAATGTCGGCCACGCCATCAGCAACGTAACCCGGTATGTCATCGTCGCGCAGAAATAAAATTTCCAGCGGAAAATTAGTGGCTTCGGTTTTTAATTTTAACGAACTATTTATAAAAGATATGCCGCATTCCCGAATCAGGTTTAAGGAATCTTCACTTAAACGGCCGGACTTTTGAATGGCTAATCGTATCATGGTATAAAAATAAGATCAAAGATATAACCCAACACGCATATTGTGTTCGCAACAGGTTTCATCATCTTTTATGAAAAGAAATATTAATTTAATTCTCCGGATAAGGGTTGATGGAGAAATTGGGCAAGTATAGTATGAACACAATGGAGAACTTGGCCGGCAGTTACCGCAGCAATACCGATTTGAAACTGGTTTTGGTTCATCATGATGCGCGCAAAAGTACACTGGTTTTCTAAATATTAAAAGAATATAAACGTTAGTTGTTCTAAAAAGAACGAAAAATAATATATTTTTGATTTTAATTTAGACTTAAACCTCTAACTGGCATTATTTTTTCTGCTAATAGCCCGTAAGTATTTTATCCGTTTCATGCTTTGTCTTTCTTTATGCAGCTTATGAAGAAGCAATTTCTTTTCCTTTTTATTTTCTTAGCGCCGGTTCTACATGCATTAGGCCAATTACGTTTGCCTCAGGTAAGTCCCCAGGCCGTTATACAGCAAACCATTGGTCTGACGGATATAAAGATTATTTACCACACGCCGGGCGTTAAAGGTCGGGAAATATGGGGCAAATTGGTTCCTTACGGACAAGTTTGGCGTTGTGGGGCCAACGAAGCTACTTTAATTTCATTTACCGATAATGTAAAAATAAATGGCGAACCTTTACTGGCCGGCACTTATTCACTTTTTACTTTGCCCGAAAGTGCCGGTAAATGGCAGGTGATTTTTAATCGGGATACTACTTTATGGGGATCGGAAAAATATGATGCCGCCAAAGATGCCTTACGGGTGCCGATGCAAAGCCAGGCTACTTCTTTCCACGAAACTTTACAGTACGCTTTCTCCGATATACAGCCTAAAAGCGGGAAACTAAACCTTGCCTGGGAAAAACTCAGTTTAAGCTTTAATATTGCAGTGGAGCCCTTTGCCAAAGCCCTCAGTTATTTAAAAGCCGATTTAGCCCAGGTAAAACCGGATGACTGGAGTGCTTACGCGCAGGCCTCAGAGTATTTAGTACAAAACAATACCGAGCACGAATTAGCGCTGAGCTGGATAAATAAATCGTTGACGATAAAAGATACTTTTTACAATAACTGGGTAAAAGCACAGTTGCTGGCGCAAAAAGAAGAATATCTGGAAGCCATAAACCTGACCAAGAAAGCGATAAAACTGGGGCAAAGCGATCCGGCAAATTTCTCGCCGCTGGCGGCTTTAATGGAACGGTCAGTGGAAGAATGGCGGGTAAAATCGCTGGCCAGAAGTTAAAACCGGGCAATAAAACGCAGGTTTACCAAACGTGAAGAAAGATAATTCGGAACCGCATAGGTCATTTGATTTACGTCTTGTATGTAGTTATAAGAAATTACATTATTAGCCGCAATCAGGTTTAAAACTTCTAAACTTAGCCACAAACTTTCCAAGCCGTTTTTATATTGATTATTGTCCTGTAAGGAGATTAATTTAGAAAATCCAATATCTACCCTTTTGTAACTGGGCATGGTGTACTGGTTCCGGCTGCTTTCGTTTCCCGGAAAACCAAACGGCAAGCCCGAACCAAATACCAGATTTAAATACATTTTAAAAGAAGGATCGTTGGGCAGCTGATCCTGGAAAAAAACGCCAAAGTTAACGCGCTGATCGGTAGGCCGCCGGATATATCCGATAGATTGCTTTTCCAGAATAGCACTGTGATCCTGGTTATAAATAACCGCAGAGTCGCCGGCAATATCTTCTTTGGTAGATAAAATACCTAAACTAAACCACGACTCCGCTCCTTTTATAAATTCGCCGTTGATGCGGGTATCAAAACCTACTGCATAAGCTTTGGCGTTGTTTTGGGCAAAATAGCGCAGCCGCACATTATCTACTTCGTAAGGTATTACGTGGCTCAGGTTTTTATAATATACTTCGGAGGTCCATTTAAAACTCCGGTTCCAGGAAGTAAACCGGTACTCCTGGCCGGCAATCACGTGCAAAGATTGTTGCGCTTTGATATCCGGATTTAAATTTCCCTCGCGGTCGCGAAGCTCCCGGTAAAAAGGAGGCTGATGGTACAACCCCACCGCAAATTTGTAAGACAAGCGTTCGTTACGGGGAGCCGGCAAAGCAAACTGCACCCGGGGGCTGAAAGTAGTTTGCCCATTATAATCCCAATAATTCAGCCGCACACCGTAAGTAAGGGTTTTGCCGGCCGGAAATAAATGCGTATGCTGGGCGTAGCCCTGAAAACGTTGCGTACGTAAATTTAAGCTGGTTTGGTTTTGGCGCTGAAAAGAAACAAAATCGGCAGAATCAATAAAACTATACTCATCCAGCACATCCGAAATATTTTCGCGGCTATACTTTACACTCCACCGGAATGCATCATTATTGCTTTTCTGCCACAAATACCGGTTTTCTACGGAGAAAATTCTAGCTTCCAGGTTATTCCGCGAATATTCAAAATCAGTACCCACTTCGCGTTGGGTCAGGCACTGCTGATAAGTGGGCGAGTCCGGATCGGCATCTAATTCGCATAACAGATAGCCCGCTTCTACATTGCGGTATTCCCGCTCCCGCGAAAGCAAAGAAGATAATATAATTTCGGTAGAAACCTGGTTGGAAAACTGGTGCTGGAGGTTCAGGCCACCCTGGTACATATCATACTCCATTTGCTCCCGGCCCGCGTACGCTACTGATAAATGCAGGAAATTATTATAAGTACCAAAAGTTGTTTCGCGATTGGTAGGAATTAATAAGTACTTATTTTTAGCAAAACTGCCTAAGAAACTAAGACGGGTTTTATCGGGGTTATTTTTGTTCAGGCTATAAGTTAGGTAAGCTTGCAGATCACCGAATTTAGGCTGGTAATTACCACTAACTTCCAGAGCTTTGTTAAATAATAACTGCGCATTTTTATACCTGGCGCCCACCAGATAAGTTAATCTCTTATTTTTAGAAATTCCCTCCGCGTGCGCCGAACCGCCTAAAAATCCTCCCGAAACCGAAGCCGCAAATTTTTCGGGTGTTTTATAATCAATATTCAGTACCGAAGCTAATTTATCACCAAACTTAGGTTGCCAGCCTCCCGAAGAAAATTCAATATTTCCTACCAAATCTGGATTAATAAAACTTAAACCTTCCTGTTGGGCATTGGTTACTAAAAAAGGCCGGTAAATTTCTATGTTGTTTACATAAACCAAATTCTCATCGTAATTCCCGCCCCGTACCGAGTAGGTAGACGACAATTCGTTGTTACTAACCACACCCGGCAGCGTAGCCAGAATTTTATTAAAATCATTAAATGCCGAAGGAATAACTTTAGTCGTGCGCGGGTCTAAAAGCATGGTACTAACTTCAGCACGGGAGCTCTTAATACTCTTGCCTCTTACCGATACCATACTTAAGGCAGTTGTATCGGGTATTAAATATATACTGTTTAAATGCCGGATTTCACCTGCAGCAACTCTTAAATCAATGCTTTTCTCCCGATACCCTATATACCTGATTATTAAGATAATATTGGTGTTTATTGGAATGTTTAGATTAAATATTCCCTGAGCATTACTCTGCGTTGCTAGATCAGATTCCGGTACACCAATTGTGGCGGCTTCCAAAGGCACATTGTCCCAGCCCAGAATTTTTCCCGTTATGGTAGCCGATTGCCCGTAAGCTGCTGTTGCTCCTATAAACCAGAAAAACAGCATTACTAACTTGGCGGTGCTACTCATTAAAATATATTTATAATTAAAAAGAAACTTGTTTCAGATCGGCAATGGTCCGGATCGGATCGGGTGAACTGAAAACAAAATTACCGGCAACCAATGCGTCGGCTCCTTTCTGCAACAATTCCGGAGCGTTAGACATATTTACGCCGCCGTCTATTTCAATTAAAGCTTTGGCTTGCCGGGCACTAATCAGGTTTTTCAAAGCTTCTACTTTCCGGTAGGTATTCGGAATAAATTTCTGCCCGCCAAAGCCTGGGTTTACCGACATTATTAAAACCAAATCCACATCGGTGATAATATCTTCTAACAGCTGAACGGGCGTATGCGGATTTAAAGCTACGCCGGCCTTACAACCCGCGTCTTTTATTTGCTGTATGGTACGATGTAAATGCGTACAAGCTTCGTAATGTACCGTAATAGAATCCGCCCCCGATTTTTTAAAAGCTTCGATATAGCGCTCCGGTTCCTGGATCATTAAATGTACGTCCAGCATTTTTTCGGCATATTGCTTAACGGCTTCTAAAATCGGAAATCCAAAAGAAATATTCGGTACAAACATCCCGTCCATTACATCAAAATGTATCCAGTCGGCCTCACTGGCATTAATCATTTGAATTTCAGATTGGAGATTGGCAAAATTAGCAGCTAAAACAGAGGGAGCGATAAGGGGTTTCACAGGGTTATATTAAGTAAATTTTAGAAGAGCCGAAACTAAGTAAAAAAGAGAATCTGATTTAAAATACAGGTAAACTAATTTTCTAATTTAATTTATATCAAATCAAAACCAATAAGTAAGTTCAGGGTTAAGCAAAACGCAGTCAGCATTCTTTTACTTGATGCTAAAGCTTAACAAATTTAAAAGATTGCCGGGAGCTGATTCCTAAGACAGTGCAACCATACATACCCGGATTTAACGATGTAATATCTAAGGTTAGCAATTCCCGCTCCGGTTTACTCTGGAAAGTATGCGACAAAATGTGCTGAGCAATCATGTTATAAATAGTAACGGTCAGCTTTTGATTTAAGAACTCCCGCCCCATCCGGATATTAATTTTACCACTTGGCGCCGGGTTGGGGTAGAGTTTGGTTTTGTTCAGTTCTTCCCGGGCTTGTTCGTAAGCTTTATACCCGTTAGGCACACCATATCCAAATAAGTTATCCGGGCTGGAAGCTTTAGAAGCTGATTGTTGCAAAAACTGAATTACTTCCATATTGGTAAGTCCCGGCTGCGATTGCCAGAAACACGCCGCCATGCCGGCCAGAATCGGGCTCGAAAAAGAAGTACCATTGGCCCGGCTAACCGCACCGGAACGCGTTAAAACAGTGGCATAAACCCCTTGGGCCACCAGATTTGGTTTTAGCCGTCCGTCATACGTTGGCCCCACGGAACTGAACGAAGCTAAGCGGCCTAAGGAATCTACGGCGCCTACGGTCAGGACGGAATCGCCATCGGCGGGAGCGCTTATATAGCGCCATTCTTTATTGCCTTCGTTACCGGCACTGTTTACTACCAACATACCTGTACCGGCCGCAAAGTCAGCCGCTTTGGTAATAATGGCATTGCGCCCGTTCATGTCCTGGTAAGTATAGTCTACCGAAGGGTTATCAAAATCATTATAACCCAAAGAAGAGTTAATCACATCCACCCCCGCGCTATCTGCGTATTCGGCGGCCAATAACCAGTTTACTTCTTCTATGTGGTGTTCACTGCCGGAATCTTCGGTTATAAAAAGAAAGTAATTTGCTTCGTAAGCCGTACCGATAAAGGTGCCGGGTTGGTAAGCGGCCATCGTAGATAAAACATTGGCCCCATGGTTATCCCGTTCGAAAACATAAGTATCTCTCCCGACAAAATCATACGTTCCTTTTATCTTATTTTGGGCAAATAAATGGTTAAAAGCGGTAATACCATCTACGCCGGGAAAACCGCCGTCGAAAATGGCTACGTACATATTTTCTCCCCGGAACCCGGCAGTATGCAGGTCAATAGCGCCAATCATATTGGCCTGGTTAAAAGCCTTGCCATAATTAGTGCGGTCGTCGCCGGTTCTCAGGAGCGGATTTTTTAGTACTGGTTTCTTTTCCGCGGGTTGCTGACCTACTGCCCCCGTAACTTTGCGGCTTAAAGTCTGGTCGGATTTAACAAATGGTAACTGCAGTATATTCCGCAAAACCGCAGAATCGCAATAAACCACTGCTGCATTTAACCATTTAGAAGTATACCATACATTGGCGCCCTTGCTGTTTAAACTTTTAACGTAATCCGGATTAACGGGTAAGTCCCGGGCAACCACTGCAATACTTTGCTTGCGGCGGCGTTCCAAAGCACGTTCGGATAAATACTGTTTCGGATTACCCGTGGAATAAGGCGTATTCTGCTTATCTTTAAAATAAATTAAATGCTTGCGGGCGCCCCCTCCGGCATTGGTTTGAGCAGATACCGAGACCACACTGAATAACCAGAAAAAGCAAAGAAGATAAACCTTCATGTTATATAAATTATTCAGGTGAATAAAATTCTTTTAATGTAAAAATACGTTTGGTACCGTTAGCCACTTTGGTTAAATCCACTTCTCCATTTTTTTGCGCATAGGCATAAAACTGAATTTTTTTATAAATTATACCCGTGTTATAAGCATAAACTTCAAAACGATCGTCCAGCTCTATTTCGTTTGGTTGACCTTGAATTACCTTCATGGTTTTATCATAATTTCGGCCATTGATCGTTAAGGGTTGATTTACGTCTTCGTAGAAATATTCCTTTTCTTCCGCCGCATTAAACGCATTTACATTCCACTCTTTTCCTTTGTCTACCGGGAAAATCAATTTTATTGTTCTTTTGTTATTTCGGGTTTCCTGAACATTTTGCTTATTTATATTAATGGTATACAAAGAATCACTTCCCCAAGGTTGAGCAGCATCCGACCGACGCGATTTTAAAATCCTATAAGTAAGCTCATTGGCCTGGTTCGTGTAAACCGAATCTATCAGTTCTTTAACCTGGTAAGTAACCGAGTCGTACTGATTATCATATACTTTGGTTTCGGAAACATCATAAATCTGGTATTGACCAACTTTAACCGGCAAATAAGCTTGCCCCAGATCATCATCAGCTAATGAAATTTTTTCCTCACAGCCAAATAAAACCACTACTATAAACAGCAGAAATAAGGAATACTTCACGTTTTCGGCTAAGAAATATTATAACTTGATTCAATCCAGCCCCCACCAATTACGTCGTTGCCTTCGTAAAATACAGCGGCTTGACCGGGAGCAATAGCGTGGACACCTTGGTTAAACTGCACCAGCATTTTATCGTTTACCTGTTCTATAATCGCCGGGGTGCCCGGGTCGTTATAACGTACTTTGGTAATGCTTTCGGTGGGCCGGCCTAATAACTCAGCGTATTTACCCATATTGAGTTTGCCTACCTGCATCCCATTTTTAGCTAGGTTATCGTAATTGCCCAAAACTACCCGGTTTTTTTCTTTTTCGATGCGGGTTACATAAGCCGGAAAACCCAAAGCCACGCCCAATCCTTTGCGTTGCCCGATGGTATAAAACGGATACCCTTCGTGTTTTCCTACTACCGTACCATCTTCCATTACAAATTCTCCCCCGGCCACTTCGGCTTCCAGGTTGGTTACCCGGCGTTTCAGAAAACCACGGTAATCGTTATCCGGGATAAAACATATTTCGTACGACTCCGGCTTTTGCACGAGCTCGTGGAAACCGCGCTCCAGAGCCATTTGCCGGATCTCAGTTTTTCGCAGTCCGCCCAACGGGAAAATAGTACGGCTTAAACTTTTCTGCGAAATTCCCCACAAGGCGTAAGACTGATCTTTGTTTATATCTAAACCTTTTGAGATAACAAACCGCTCATTTTCTTGCCGGATATTGGCATAATGGCCGGTGGCAATAAGTTCACAATCCAATTGGTCGGCGCGGCGTAATAATGAATCCCATTTAATATGCGTATTACACAATACACACGGATTAGGTGTCCGGCCGGCAATATATTCATCAGTAAAATGATTAATAACAAAATCCCCAAATTCTTCGCGGATATCTATGATGTAATGCGGGAAACCAAGATTTACGGCTATATTACGGGCATCATTTATAGAATCGAGGCTACAGCAACCAGTTTCCTTTTTACTGCCACCCGCCGAAGCATAATCCCAGGTTTTCATGGTCATGCCGATTACTTCGTAACCTTGCTCGTGCAACATTACCGCTGCCACCGACGAATCGATGCCGCCGCTCATCGCAACCAATACCCTACCTAATTTGCTCATATATAAAAATAATTAAAAAATTCTGTTTGACTAAAATAATCTGCAAATATACCAACAACGAACGAGGATTATAGGTTTATTCCTATCTTTTTAAATTACCCTTAATTTAAATATGCAACTATAAACCCAAAATAATTTCAGGAATATAATTTCCCTTTTACCTTTACAGCAAATTATATAGCGTATACCATTAAACGCTTTTCAAACTTAAATCAGTGTTTATTTTATTTATTGTATTGATATGGCTTTAAATACTTTAACCTTAGTTTCCCAAATAAATAATTTAAGTGATGCCCGGTATTGCGCCGGTATGGGCGTTGATATTTTAAGTTTTGTGCTCACCGAAGGTCAGGCTGGATATTTAGCGCCGGATGCTATAAACGATATTGCAGGTTGGATAGCCGGTGTGCAGATAGCCGGTGAGTTTTACGATTCTCAGGCGGAAGAAATAAATCAGTTAGCCGAAATTTGTAATTTAAGCCAGGCTTTATTAACATCAATTTATTTAGTAGATGAACTAACCATGATAAAAGTTCCGGTTATTCAGCAATTAATTATTAATAAGGATACCATAGAAGAAGAATTTATCCGTAATCTGGAAGTGTATAAAGATTACGTGAGTTCTTTCTTAATTAATTCGGATGATTTTACCACGATTGACGAAACAATCATTCCTTTCCTGAAAGATATTGCTTCCCAATTTCCTATAATACTGGGTTTTGGTTTAAATAAAGAAAATGTTTTATTGGTTGCAGAACAAGTAAAGCCAATGGGAATAGCCTTACAGGGCGGCCAGGAAATAAAGCCGGGCTTAAAAAGTTTTGATGCTTTGGCGGACATTTTAGAACTCCTAGAAGAATAAATTCTGAGCCGCAACTCTTATTCTCTTTAATTAACCGGCAATTTATATTGATATAAAAGGAGAAGAAATCATGTTCCTGTAGCGTGGTAGTAATGCTATGATGCTACAGGAAAAGCGCAAAACCAAAATTATAGGCTTATTAATTCTATTGAAATTAATAAACAGGCAAAAGATTTACGTTAGCTGTTTAGGTACTGCAGGTACTTTATCTTGACTCCTTCCGCTAAAAAACGTTTTTCGTAGGTAGTTTGGATATTTAGCGTGTGATGCTGTAAATCGGAAGCGTATAAATCAAACGTATAAATCAGATTAGTTGCTTTTCTTTTTTGCAGTAATTCCAGGGTGTAAGTAAATAAATCTTCACTATCGGTTTTAAAGTGGATAATACCTGCCTTTTTAACCAGATCTTCGTACAAGTTCAGGAAACGTTCCGAAGTTAGGCGCCTTTTGGCATCACTTAATCTTGGCCGCGGATCGGGAAAGGTAATCCATAATTCATCTATTTCGCCGGGAGCAAAATTATCGTTCAGATTCTCTACGGCATTGCGCAAAAAAGCAGCGTTAGTAAGTCCGTTTTGATCGGCCAAAGTACTGCCTTTCCAAATGCGCGATCCTTTAATATCAATGCCAACAAAGTTCTTGTTCGAAAACAGATTAGCCATGCCGATGGTATACTCTCCTTTTCCGCAACCCACTTCGGCAATTAACTCATGATCGTTCCGGAAGAAATCGGTGCGCCAATTGCCTTTTACCCGCTGGAAAATTTCTTTACCCGGTTCAATTACATTGCGGCGTTCCGCTATTATTTGAAAACGTTGTAATTTAGTTCTGCCCATTCTACTTATAAATTCTCAATTTCAGCTACTACAAAGGTGCTGCCGCCAACAAATATAATATCGTTTTCGGCCGCACTTTGCCAAGCCGACCGGATTGCCGTATTTACATCCGGATAATACGCACCGTGCAGCTTATAATCTTCGGCCAATGTTTTTAGTTCTGCGGCCGGTAAAGCGCGCGGCAAAGAAGCCTGGCAAAAGTAGTATTTATAATCTTGCGGCAGTAAAGCCAAAACTTTGGTAATATCTTTATCTTTTACCATGCCAAATACCATGTGCACCTGCGGCGCATTTAAGCTTTTTAGCTGGGCAACTATTTGTTTAATACCGTCCTCATTATGGCCTGTATCGCAAATTGTTAAAGGTTTTTGATTTAGTATTTGCCATCGCCCTTTAAAGCCGGTAAAGCTGGTTATGTTTTTTAAACCTTTCCGGATATGCGCTTCCGTAATCCGAAACCCTAATGGGTTTAATAACTCCATTACGGCCAACACCCCCGGCAAATTATAGCGCTGGTACTGTCCGCCCAATGCTACTTCTAAACCGGATAAATATGGTTGGCCTTCTTTTACCACTTCAAACTGCTGATGGGTATTAGAATTTACGACCCCAGCTATTTCGTAGATTTGATCGGCAAAATAAAGCTCGGAATGGTTAACTTCGGCCGTTTCCTGAAATACCGTAACTATTTCGGATTGCGTTTTACTGATTACGACCGGCACGCCGCTTTTGATAATGCCGGCTTTTTCCCGCGCGATACTTTCTAAATCGTGACCTAATAAATCCTGGTGGTCGTAACTTATATTCGTAATTAAGCTGATCAGCGGGGTAATAATATTTGTAGAATCCAGCCGACCGCCCAAACCCACTTCTATTACGGCAATATCTACCTGCTCATCAGCAAAATACTTAAAAGCCAAAGCAACCGTCATTTCGAAAAAAGAAGGCTTAATATCTTCGAAAAGTCTTTGGTGTTTCCGGACAAAACTGATCAGGTAATCAGTGGGTATATCGACACCATTAATCTTGATGCGCTCGGTAAATTCTTTAAGATGAGGTGAAGTATATAAACCGGTTTTGTAACCTGCGGCCTGCAGCGTAGCCGCCAGCATATTAGAAGAACTACCTTTGCCATTCGTGCCGGCAATGTGCACAGATTTGAACTTGTAGTGCGGATTACCCAAAGCTTCGGCTAAGGCCAGCGTATTATCTAAGCCTTTTTTAAAAGCTTTACTACCTATCCGATGAAAAACCGGTAACTGGCTGTACAGATAAGCGATACATTCCTCGTAAGTCATGCGGGAAAAAGAACTACCGGGAACGAATAATGAAGGTAATGGTACCGGAAGCACCCTGATCAGGGGCAGCTTTATTGCTGGTACGGCTGAAAGTAGTTTTAAAAACCTGGTCGCGATACCATTTTACTACCTGAGGCGAAACATTACTTTCTACCGTTTTGATATTTTCGATGTCACCATTCGCATCGATGGTAATCCGGAAAACAATTTTACCGGCTTCGTTTTCGTAAGGGTCTTGTTTGGGTTGCACATCATAGCGCCAGCCCGGCATATCTAAACTGGCCCCGCCGCCACCACCGCCTGGCTTACCGTATAAACTTTTGGCATCAACTTTTCCGTTCGGGTCACCTTTATCTCCTACCGCATCGCCATCGTTCCCGTTATTATTACCGGTGGCATTGTTGCTGGTACCAGCGGTACCGTTGCCATTATTATCTGCTTTGGTTTTCCCGGGATATAAAGCTTTGGGTTTCTCTACTACTTTAACTTCTTCCTTGGGCGGCTCCGGCGTTGGTTTTACTACTTTTACTTCTTCTTTGGGCGGTTCGGGAGCTGGCTTTTCTTCTACTTTTTTAAACGCTACCGGATTATCGTTTTCGGTAGATAAAGCTTCCTGGGCTTGCGGCTGGGTTGCAGCTGGTGTAGGCGTAGGTTGTACTTCGGGTTTGGCCGGCTCCGGCGTAGTAGGCGCCGGACGGCTATCTTCCCGGTTAGGTGACTCATTGGCCTGCGCCAGCGTTTGCAAAGCGCCGCTGCCGGTTGCATCCATGCCAAAGTTTACTTCAATGCCGTATTCTTCTAAAGGAGGATTGGGCGCCCGCCAGGCCATTATAAAAAAGAAAAGCAATACCAGTAAAGCATGAAAAATCAAGCTTACGGCCATCGCAATCTTTTTATCTTTTTTTTCCTGACTGGTTTCTACTAACATATTATTCGGTTGGCAAGGTAGCCAAAGTTACTTTTGCTTTTAATTGGGTAGCTATACCGGCTACTTTTACCAGGTGCTCTACGGGTACGGTTTTATCTACGTGCAATACCACTACTCCTTCGCCCTGGGCTGTTCCGGACAATAAGCCTGCCAATTCTGATTCTATATTCTCAAAAGCAGTTGGTTTATCATTTACGAAATACTGCAGGTCGGGGGTAATGGTAACGCTTATTTTTTGCATTACAATAGTAGAGGACTTACTGGAAGGCAAACTTACCGGTAAACCCGACGGAGTAACGAAATTAGAAGTCAGCATAAAAAATATCAACAACAGAAATATAATATCGGTCATCGACGACATACTAAACTCCGGATTAATTCTATTCTTAGATCGGAAATTCATTATACCTGTGGTTCCTGCAATAAATCCATAAACTCAATAGCGCTGTATTCCATGGTATGCACAATCTTATCGGTTTTTGCTACCAAGTAGTTATAACCTACATACGCGGGCAAACCAATAATCAGACCGGCCGCCGTGGTAACCATTGCTTCGTAAATACCACTGGATAATAGTTTGGGGCTAACGGAACCTTCGGCCTGGGCAATGGCAATAAACGCCTGAATCATACCGGTAACCGTACCTAAAAAGCCCAGCATGGGGGCTGCCCCGGCAACGGTAGCCAAAGCCGATAAATTTTTCTCTAAACCGCTTACCTCTATTTTACCCACATTTTCGATGGAAGCTTCAATATCTTTTAGAGGATTGCCAATGCGAGAAATACCTTTTTGCAGCATCCGGGAAACAGGACTATTTGTTTTGGCACATAACATTTTAGCTCCGTTAATATCTCCGGCCAATACCATTTGCTTTATTTTATCTACAAAGGCAATAGAATTTGCACCCGCGGCTTTTTTAAGCGCCAGGTAGCGCTCCACAAAAATATAAATAGCCGCTACCGATAAAAGTAAAAGCGGAATCATGGCCCACCCCCCGGCCAATGCTAAATCAATAAGCGAAACAGATTCTGGGGTGGCGGTTGCACCCGGTGTAGTAGCCGTACTGTCGGGAGCGGCAGTGGTAATTTGTAAGAGAGTGAAAAGCATATTAGTAATTAAGTATCCAAAGATCAGGTCCGAATTTTTTGCGCAATGCCGGCAATTCCTGCAAGGCTTCTTCTCTGGTTGAGAAATCGGTTAGGGAAAGGCGGTGTAATTTATTATTACCAAAAGGTAAGATTATTTTGCCGGTTACACCATGGCGGGCATGTATGCGGCGGTAATAATTAGCTTTCTTTAAAGAAGAATAAGCCCCCGATATTACATAATAACGACCGGTGCTGTTTTTAATGGTCGCTGCATCAGCATTATTAACGGCTGCTTTCTCAACTTCTGAAGTCTTCGTTTCTTTTTTAAAAGCCGCAGTTTCCTCATTTTTAGCAATTTTTTCTTTCTCGGCTTCTTTTACCAGCGGAGTTACAGAATTAGGTGCAGCATTGAGATCCGGTGCTTTTACGGGTTCACTACCGGCCGGAACCGTTGTTTTATCTTCCGCTAGTATTTTTTCAATCTCCGATAATTCTGCCACTACATCCTTGGTTTCGGAAGGCGTAAAAGCTGGTATTTCTTCGGTCTGCACTGAGGCGGGTGCAGTAAAGTTATCTACCTCTTTTTCCGGAGAATCAGCATCACTGTTTAGGGCAAACGGGTTTAATGAACTAACATTATAGTCGGTTCGTTGCGAAATCAGGTAAAGTGCCGATATGGTTAAGCCAGTAATGGTTAAAACAGCTACCCGGTCGTAAATACGCCGTATTTTCCGGCGCAAAGTTGGTTTGCCCGTTGCAACCGGGGCCGCATTTTGTTTTTCTTTCAGTAAAGTTCTTAAGCCGGCCGCGGCATCGGGAGCTATTATTGGCCTTACCATTAACTCGGGCAAGCCAAAACTATCGCTCAGGAAATTATCGTTCTGAATATATTCAAATTCAATCCGCTGCTCTTGGTTTAACCGGAATAAACCCACTCCTTTCAGTTCAAACCGCTGCGTGGTAAACAATTCTTCCTGTAACTGCCGCACAAATTCCGCTACCTGCATCTGGGCTTCTTCCGACGAAATATGATGATCGTAGCCGTAGGTATTAATCAGCAGACCATCGTTAATTTTAAGTTTTTCGTTAAAGGCCACTCGTTTTGAGGGCGGCAGGAAAGCATGTTTTACCGGGTGGATACGGGCAGCTTCATAATGGGTTATTAATCCGCCGAAATCAGGGATGATAACACAATCATGATCAAACAATAACTTATGAATATGCGCCTGTATCATAATATTTATAAATTAAAATGAGTATGATATACCTAAAATTGCCTGCAAACCTTTGTTCGGGTAATTAACATACCGCTGGTAATTTTTCCCAAAGATATTGTTTGCCATTACAAATGTTGAAAATTTATCTGAAAAACGGTAATCTACTTTTAAATTTAAGTCTACAATGTCGTCAGTTTCTTTCAGCACCAGCTCCGGAATACCTAGTTGCGTTCGGACCACTTGCCCGTAAGTGCTGCTAAGATAGTAAAGTTCCGAATGCAGGAATATTTTATCGTAAAGGTTATAAGACCCGTAAAGGTTCATTTGCAGAGCCGGACGATGAAAAGGTTGGGTTAAACCATCCAGCGAATACCGGTTATAATCAGCTTTAATACCCAGGCGCAAACGCTCTGATTGATTATAACTTAAATCGCCGAAAAAGTTAAATACCGAAGTGGTTCCGTTATCGTAAAGCACATCAAATTTAGCCGAATCGGTGGGGCTGTTATTAAAGAAATACAAATTCCGGAAACTTTGCATGGCTACCTGAGCGGTAAATTTTACCGAGCGGCCCAGGTTACCGGTTAAGCCACCATAAAATTCCAATACTTTATTTACATCGGCTACGGCTACATTCTGGTTCAGATAAGGGTTTTCCTGGGTTAAACGGTTATAAGAATTTCTTTCCAGGTCACCATCTATACCTCCGTACAGCTCAATCTTATCGTCTATCAATTCGTATCCCACCCGCACATTTGGATATATATTTAAAGCCCGCGCAGTACTGATGGTATCGTTGGTATAAGCAATGTTGGCCCCTAAGGTAACATTAAATAAATCGGTTTTTTTAACGTAAGCCGGTTTTAACCGGAAATAAGTGCGCCCTACCGATCCGGCATCTTTGTAAGAGATGTACGAGAAATCGCCGTCTACATTAAAGTTTGCCGTTTCGTTAAGCGCGTAACCCAAACCCAGATTCAATTTAAAATTTGATTCGCGGGCATTGTAATCGTCTTTTACGTAATCGTAGCCCAGGCTGCCCCGGTATTGCAGCGGAGCTTTTCCTAGTTTATTATTAAAATAAAGCTCGGCTCCTAAGCGATTAAACGTTTGCTTAATGGTATCTAAGCTAACATTTTCAATATCATGGTTATAGCCGTAAAAATTATAACGATCGTAAGCATAACCTAACTTTCCGCCTACAGTAACATCGCCGCTGTATTGCTCACCATAAACGTTAATCGCCGAATTACTAACCCCGGAATTTTCTACCGGACCTTTAGAAGAAGATACGTGGCTTACATCGGCCCCGTACGAAACTTCGTTACTGCGTTTGTTATGGAAATATCCTTTCAGGTAAGGCGTACCATAGTTACCCAAGCCCAGCTTTACGTAATTGCCGTACAATTTTGTGAGTTCTTCGGGTTTAATGGTAAGCACCCGGATAGGCAGATTTAATTTAAGATCGGTTAAGCGGTAATCGGCAAAGCGGTAAGCTACCGGCTCTGATTTTTTTTCGGGAGGCGGAATCCGGAACTTTTCGTAATTGCGATTGGCTTCGGGCAATTGGTTTACCCGGTTCTTTTCCACCACAATTTCAGCATCTTCCAGCTTATTTTGTTCGCCCCAACCGGGCTGGGTGCCCTGGGCAGCAGCGGGCAAGCCTTTTATAAGTCCCAGGCCGCACAAGGCTAAAAATCCGGCTGATCTAAATATTTTTTTCATGTTTGTATTTTATACGCGCTGCGGGGTTATTTTTTTGCTGGATCTTCGGCGCCGGAAGTAGCATCCAAAGCCGCTAATTTGGTTTTAGCTTCCGTTACCAATTCGGTAATGGTAGCATTCTCGATAATGGAATTTAGGGTAGCCCGCGCCTGGAAATATTCTTTCTGAGCCGTATAATTATCGGCAATTAGCAAAAATGATTTTACCAGCCAATAATCGTAACTGGCAAACGTATCGGTTATTTTAAACGCCGTTTCATTCGATTCTTTGTATTTATTCTGCTTATTATAAATTTCGGCAACTAAATACTGCGCTTCCGCCCCGTTAACATCCGTAGCGGAAGCTACCGTGGCATTTAACTGCGTTAAAGCTTCGTCCAGGTTACCTAAGGCATAAGTAGCTTTTGCTTTATGCAGCAAAGCAGCATTATAAGCATTTAAAGAAGCATTACCCTGGGCAATTAATTCATCGGCAATCAGGCCGGTGTTGTTGTAATCACCGGCTAAATAATAGCTGCGCATCATGCCCATTAAAGCATTGGCCTGTTCTTTACGGTTGGCCGATACTTCCCGTAAACGCGAAAAGTATTTGATTGCTTCGGGGTAGTTGGCATTTTCAAACTCCATTTCGGCTACCCTTAAAATGGCCCGGTTTAAATATTCGGTTTTGTTTTCTTCTACTACTTCTTTAAAACGCGTCAGGGCCGTGGCTTTGTCATTTTGCTTCAGGTAAGAATCCGCTAAAAAGTAACGCGCATCGCTGGCGAAAGAAGTATTAGGATAAGTTTTTAAATAGCCTTCCAATTTAGTAATAGCCTGATCGTATTTTTCATTGAAATACAAAGCCTTAGCGGCTTCAAATTCAATACTTTCTAGAGCATCGCTTTGGGGATTGGCCGTTTTAAAGCGCGTTAAATAAGGCTCAAAAGATTCGCTCTGGTTTGTAGCGGCTAAAGTTTCCTGTAAGCTATAAAGCGCATTAGAAGCTGTTTTGGAAGTTGGATATTCGTCCAAAACCCGCTTAAAATCCGCAATAGCTTCGTTTTGTTTCCGGAGGTTATTGTAAGCCAATCCGCGTTTCTGCAAAGCGTTTGGTACGAGGCGGCTGGTAGAGCGGTTATCAATCAAATCTGAGAAACCGGCAATGGCGGTAGCGTAACTGCCACCTTCAAAATCCAATAAAGCTTTCTGGTAAACGGCTTCGTCAGCGTACTGTGATTTCGGGAACTTTGTTAATAAGGTACGCAAGTTCTCTACGGCCGCTTCCCGGTTGCCGTTCAGACCCAGAATTACGCCTTTCTGAAAATAAGCGTAATCCTGGCCTACTGCATTTTGGGCAATAGCTTTATCGTACAAGCTCATGGCCTGGTTGTAATCTTTCAAAATATAGTAGCAATCCGCTAACCGGATGGTAGCATCGTTCAGATTGGGATTGCTGGGTTTAATTTCATTATCGTTGACGTAGGCTTTAAAGTGCGTTAAAGCTTTATCGTATTCTTTGTTGTTGTAGTAGGCATAACCAATACCGTAGCGGGTTTTTACATAATATTCGGTTTTATTGGCGTTGGTCGTCCGGAATACGGCACCGTAAGCATTAATGGCATCATCGTAACGCTGGGCAATTGAATAAGCTTCGCCTTTAATAAAGTTACTACCTGCCCGCAGTTCGTTGTCGTAGGGGTGCTGCAATGATTTGTCGAGCATAACAACGGCTTCCTGAAAACGACTGTCGTTAAATAAATTTACGGCCTGGTAAAAAGTAACGCGCTGGTAAGTCCGGTTAATGCGTTCGCTGCGGTTGCTCAACGATTCGATGTGGCGAATGGCTTGGGGAAAATCGTTGGAATTAAGGTAAGCTTCGCTTAACAGATCATCCACTTCCGCATCCAGCTTCGACTTCGGAAATTTCTTGTTAAACTCGGCCAAAGCATTAATGGCTTCGCTGTATTTGCCCATTTCATAATTAAGCTGGGCATATTTAAACAACGAAGCTTCGGTTACGGGTTTGTCAAAATCTTGTTTCCGGCCCTGGTCGAAAGCGGCCAAAGCAAATTGTTTATTATTTTCTTTCAGGTAGCTCAAGCCCAAATGGTAAGCAGCATTCTGGCCTACCGCATCTTTTTGCGATGCTACATTTTTTAAATAAGTTATGGCACTTTTATAATCACCTACTTTATAATCAGAAAAACCGGTTTTGTATTCAATGGTATTCTCAATGGTCTTTTTGCCTTTCACATAATTTCGGAAATACGGATTGGCTTTTTTATAATCCTCTTGCTGAAAATATGCATCCGCTACTAATAACTGGATTTCGTCGGCATTCTGCGGCAAAGGTTTGGCACTTAACACCTGCTCCCCGTAAGAAATTACTTCGTCGAGGTTGCCTTCTTTGTAAGATATTTCGGTAAGCAGAAAAGGTACTACCTGGCGGTACGATTCATTTTTCTCCGCAATTCGTAAGTCTTTCTTGGCATTGGCATAGTCGCCGCTCCGGGAAGCTAAATAACCGGCATAATAATTAGAGGCGTACATGTAATTATGCTCACCGGTTTTATTGCGATCGAATAAAACTTTGGCTTTGTCGAAATCTTTCTGCGTGAAATAAGAATAGGCCAGCTTAAATTCGGCCTCTTTTAGTTGTTGGTTATCCAAACGGTCCGAAGGTACTTTTTCCAGGTACTCAATGGCCTTATCGTAGTGTTTCTGATTAAATTCGAATAAACCTAATTCATAGTAAGCCAGCGAAGCCTTGGGATGGGTAGGATGCGCAGAAGCAAAATTCAAGATTAGTTTTTCGGCATTGGCGTGTAATAAGTACAATCCGCTTACAGCGTAATAATATTGGGCATCGGTGGTCTTGGCGTCGTCGTGAAGCAAATCTACGTACTTTGCAAATGCCACCTGGGCTGCGCCGTATTTCTGCCGGTCAAACAATTCCAAACCTTCCTGGTAGTAGTGTTCAACTGAAGTAAAAACCTGCGTATGTTGGCCTTGTACAAAATGGGTACTCCCAACCAAAGCCGAGGTGATAATAATTTTATGAAATTTATTCATACCAAAATGTTAAGCTGATCCGGTTTAAAACCTTCAAGCTTTCAAAAATAATAAAAAACAGCAGCACGTCCGCACTTTTTTTTGACTTTCTCGTATTAGCCAAATCCAAATTCGAAACAATTTTTCAGGCATAAGGCACCCGCAGATTTACCGGCATAACGGATACTTCCGGATCAATATTGGCTAAGCCAGTAAAACTTCGGCGGGCACCGGGTGTAATATTTTGAAAACCAGTTCTCTTAAAATTTCGCCTTCGGATAAGTTGCCGCCCTCAATGCCTTTGCTTTGTAAATCCGCTACCCGGATAAAATGAATAATTTGGACAGTACGACCGTAATCATATATCCGTAGCGCCTGTACATATTCCCGCACCAGGAAACTCCGGTTTCCCAAACTCTTGCTAATGGCACTTTCTGATTTATCGGGCGAAGCATGCAAAACCAATAGCTTGGTAAAAAAAGAAAATAATAGCGTGATATTGGGTATCAGCGGATTACTTTTCGGATTCGCCTCGAAGTAATTTACAATGCGGTTTGCTTTAAGCACGTCCTGGTTTATCAGGGCAGTCTGTAATTCAAAAATATTGTATTCTTTGCTGATGCCGACGTTTTCCTGCACCAGGTTTTCGTCGATGGTCTGGCCGCCTTTTACATTTAGTACCAGTTTATCTATTTCGTTGGCTAACCTGGAAATATCGGCCCCGATGTATTCGCTCAGCAGCATTACTGCTTTTTGGTTGATCTGGAGATTTTTGGATTTAACGTAACTATTAATCCAGGCCGGCACCTGGTTTTCGTATAGTTTCTTAGTAGTTAACAAAACGGCGTGTTTACTTACCGTTTTGGCAAAAGCTTTGCGGCCGTCCAGTACTTTATGCTTATAACAAAATACCAGGATGGTAGATGGCAATGGGTGCTGAAAATAAGCTTCGAGTTGTTTTATACCCGATTCTTTTTCAATATCCGAAATAGCCTGGGCTTCTTTTATAATTACCACCTGGCGATCGGCCATCATCGGGTAGCGCTTGGCCTGCATCAGAATGGTACTTACTTCTACATCTTTGCCGTACAGCACTACCTGGTTAAAGCCTTTTTCGTGTTCCTGCAGCACATGTGTTTCAATGTAATCCGCAATCTGATCAATGAAATAAGGCTCTTCGCCCTGCAGAAAATAAATGGGGGCGTATTGCCGGTTCTTTAACTTAACTAAAATCTCTTCGGCCGTCATAAAACAAAAATACGGCAGGTTATCTGAAGGGACAAGTAAAGCCGGCACTTAAATGCATCTTCTTTTTAGTGGTTTATCGTTTCGAGGGCCGCCGTACTTACTTTGTTGTCCATTGGTAAATTTTTGTTTAAGGACCGGGCGGTAAGCAACAGGCTAATAAATGTAAGCAAAGCACCTAATAAAAATGGCGCGCCGGGAAAATAAACAGCACTTTGGTCGTTAGTATAAAAAGAGAAAAGATGGGTCATTAAAGGCGGGCCGATTATAGACGTAGCACTAACTAAACTGGTTAAAGCGCCTTGCAATTCGCCTTGTTCGTTAGGAGGCATCTGGCCCGATATTAAACCCTGAATGGCCGGACCCGCAATGCCGCTCAGGCAATAAGGAATAGTTATGGCAAACAACATCCAGGCTTCCGTGGCAAAAGCAAATAAAATAAAGCTTATAACGTACATCCCTAAGCCATAAATAATAGAGCGTTTAGTACCCAGTTTAGGATTAATATACCGGATTAATCCGCCTTGTACCAGCGCTACCATTAACCCGATAAAACCCAACGAATAACCCACCCAAGCTTCGTTCCAGTTAAATTTTTCCATGGTAAAGAAGGTCCAGGTACTTTGCGTAGCGTGCGCCGCGATGTAAATAAAAACCAGTGAACTTACCAAGCCTGCCACTACGGGGTATTTTTTCAACTGCAACAGGGAGCCCACCGGATTGGCCCGCTTCCAGTTAAAAGGCCGCCGGTTTTCTGCGGGCAAAGATTCGGGCAGAATGAAAAAGCCGTATAACCAATTTAAAAATGTTAACGCCGCGGCCGCATAAAAAGGAACCCGAGAACCATATTGCCCCAGCACTCCGCCAATTACAGGCCCAATAATAAAACCCAAACCAAAGGCCGCTCCTACCAAGCCAAAATTTTGTGCTCTTTTTTCCGGCGGCGTAATATCGGCAATATAGGCGGTAGCAGTCGTCATGCTGGCGCCGGTAATACCAGCTATAATACGCCCCACAAAAAGCCAGGCAATATTGGGCGCAAATACCAAAAACAAATAATCTAACCCAAACCCAAAAAGCGATATTAATAAAATCGGCCGCCGCCCGAAACGATCGCTAAGATTGCCCAGCACCGGGGAAAACATAAACTGGGCCGTAGAAAAAGCAAACATGAGCCAACCACTATAAACCGAAGCTTCACTCAGATTACCGTGGATTAACTCACTAATGAGTTTGGGAAAAACCGGAATAATAATCCCAAACCCGATTACATCTAATAACAGGGTAACGAATATAAATCCCAGAGCTGCTTTGCGTTGTTCGGCCATAACTTAAAATTTACGACACTAAGTTAAAGGAATTTACAGCTATATCAGTGATATATAATTCATCTATACATTAGGTTTGTCAGATCATAAAGCTAAGTAAAATATCAATGTGACTTATATACGTAAATTGAATACTAGCCGGAAGTATCTTGGAGAGAGCTGCTAAAATTTATCGGTTTATGATTATTCAGTATTAAATAAAAAATGAGCCACGATGAAAAGCAGCTTAACAAGCCAAGTAAATTTCTAATATCTTTGGGTTTAAATTGATTTTTATCATAACAGGAGCCGTAATTGCGGTATTTTACCTTAAAATATGAATTTAATTGAAGAATTACGTTGGCGGGGCATGTTGCACGATTTTATGCCCGGCACGGAAGAACAGTTAGCCAAAGAAATGACCACCGGTTATATTGGCTTCGACCCTACCGCGGTATCTTTGCACATTGGCAACCTGGCTACTATTATGCTGCTGGTACATTTACAGAAGGCCGGCCATAAACCCATTGCTTTGGTGGGCGGTGCCACGGGCATGATTGGCGATCCCTCGGGTAAATCGGCGGAGCGTAACTTGTTGTCGGAAGAAATATTAAGAGGCAACCAGGAAGGAATCCGGAGCCAATTAACTAAGTTCTTAAATTTTGATTGTGGCGCTAACTCCGCTGAAATTGTAAATAATTACGACTGGTTTAAAGAATTTAGTTTCTTAGACTTTTTGCGTGATGCCGGCAAGCACTTGACCGTAAATTACATGATCAAGAAAGAATCGGTGCAAAAACGGATTCATGCGGATGAAGATGGTGAAGGCCGTGCCGAAGGAATTTCTTTTACCGAATTTGCTTACCAGTTAATTCAAGGATACGACTTTTACCATTTGTACAAACATAAAAATGTTTTGCTGCAAATGGGCGCTTCGGACCAGTGGGGAAATATCACCACGGGCACCGAATTAATCCGGCGCATAGACGGCGGCAAAGCCTTTGCTTTGGTGGGTAAACTGGTTACGAAATCTGACGGTACTAAATTTGGAAAATCGGAAGGCGGAAATATCTGGTTAAACCCCACTATGACTTCCCCATATAAGTTTTACCAGTTCTGGCTAAACCTGACGGATGAAGAAGCCGAGAAACTAATAAAAGTTTACACGCTGTTGCCCCAGGACGAAATTATACGGTTAACGGCCGAACACAAAGAAGCGCCCCACCTGCGCACTTTACAAAAAGCCCTGGCCAAAGATGTAACCATCCGGGTGCATTCGGAAGAAGATTATATAGCGGCGGTTGAAGCCTCCGAAATACTATTTGGCAAAGGCACGCTCGAGAGTTTGCAAAAATTACCGGAAGAAATGCTGTTGGCAGTTTTTGAAGGCGTGCCTTTAATTGAGGTTTCGCCGGAATCTTTCTCCGCTGCTAGTTCGTTAGTAGAATTTTTGGCCGATACTACCGCTTTCCAGATTTTTGAATCGCGGGGCAAAGCCAAAAGTATGCTGCAGGATGGCGGCGTGAGCATTAACCGGCAAAAAATAAATGCCAATACCCATCCGGCTGAATTTGAAAAACTACATAATGCTTATTTGGTGGTGCAAAAAGGCAAGAAAAATTATTACCTGGTGCGCATTCGCTAAGCACATATATTTAAAATAAAAAAGTGACCTTTAGGGGTCACTTTTTTATTTTAAAGTATCATTCTTACAATTTATTTGGCAGCTTCTTCTTCACCGCTGCTATTCTTCATATCCTGTACTTCTTTTCTTAATTCCTGCGCCAGGTTTTTCAGATCCTGCATACCTTTACGTACCCGGGTACCGGCCGCAGAATTGCCTTTTTCGTAGAATTTCTCGAAATCACCTTCCAATGACATTACTAAATCGCGAACTTTACTAAACTTGTTCATTTGTGTTTTTTTTATTTGTGAAACAATGTATTTGGTCGCTCTAATATAGTAATTATTGAATTAGATGCAAAAAAATGGACCTTATTTGGCCCTATTTTAACATTTTTATTGCTAAACAGTCACCGCCGAGTTCGAATATTGTCCTTTATCAAGTTTTTCTGCTATTTTTTCGAAGGCGCTGATGGTTTCGGCTACATCTTCCAAGGTATGGGCAGCAGTTGGTATCAGGCGCAACATAATTATATCTTTAGGCACTACCGGATACACCACAATAGAGCAGAAAATATTATAATTTTCCCGTAAATCAAAAGTTAAAGCAGTAGCATCCGAAATCTGGCCTTTTAATAATACCGGCGTTACACAAGATTGCGTAGTGCCGATGTTAAAACCTCTTTCGCGCAAACCGCTCTGTAAAGCATGGGTTACTTCCCATAATTTATCTTTTAACTGTGGTTGGGTACGCAATAATTCTAA
>Ga0210040_10001725_pt1 | contig 32325 bp, 40 predicted proteins | sample CryGeyCG12114_NA_FD_185462 | JGI IMG/M metagenome (GOLD analysis project Ga0210040, IMG submission 185462) | Groundwater microbial communities from aquifer - Crystal Geyser CG19_WC_8/21/14_NA (SPAdes) (version 2) | ecosystem: Environmental > Aquatic > Deep subsurface > Groundwater | place: USA...
CGGCTCGTGACCGACAGTGCCTGGCGCCGTCACCAGATGCCCGCTTATCACCTGATGGCGCCCGATCGTACCGGCATCACGCTGGTAAACATCGGTGTCGGCCCCTCGAACGCAAAGACGATCTGCGACCACCTCGCCGTGCTGCGGCCCGAGGCATGGCTGATGATCGGCCACTGCGGCGGCCTGCGCCCCAGCCAGCGGATCGGCGACTATGTGCTCGCCCACGCCTATCTGCGCGACGACCATGTGCTTGATGACGTCCTGCCGCCCGAAATTCCGGTGCCGGCGATCGCGGAGATCCAGCAGGCGTTGGCGCGCGCCGCCGAAACCGTGTCGGGCCAGTCGGGGGAAGAGCTCAAGCGGCGCCTGCGCACCGGCACGATCGTCACCACCGACGATCGCAACTGGGAATTGCGCTATTCGCAATCGGCGCTGCGCTTTTCCTTGAGCCGCGCCGTCGCGATCGACATGGAGTCGGCGACCATCGCGGCGCAGGGCTATCGCTTTCGGGTGCCCTACGGCACGCTGCTGTGCGTGTCGGACAAGCCTCTCCACGGCGAGCTGAAGCTGCCGGGCCAGGCCAATCGCTTCTATGAACGGGCGATCAGCGAGCACATGCGGATCGGCATCGAAACCTGTGAGGAACTCCGCCGCGAAGGGCCCAAGCTGCATAGTCGCAAGCTGCGCGCGTTCGACGAGCCGCCGTTCCGCTGAGGTCCGCCAGCAGCGGCAAGGGAAACCATTGCGCGACCGTGCGTTACGCTTGCGCAATCATTCGCGGATCAACGGTCCGCCGTTCAGGGAGCATGAAATGGCCGACGACACCGACAACCCGCCCGCGGCCGCCAGCGAAAAGCCCGCACCCCGCCGCCGCGCGCCGCGCAAGACCAGCTCGCCCGCCGCAAGCGCCGCTCCTGCCGCGCGCAAACGGGCCGCCAAGGCGGCATCGGCGGTCGAGGACGCTGTCGCCAAGCCGGTCGAAGCGGTTGCCGAGGCGGCAAAGGGCGCTGCCAAGGCCGTGAAGCCGCGTGCTGCCAAGCGTGCCCCGGCGCGCACCTCTGGGGCGAAGAAACGCGCGCCCGCCAAGTCGGCGGTGACCCGCGCCACGGACAGGGTCGGCGGCAAATGGGGTGCAGCGGCCATCGCCGGCGGCCTTGCCGCAGCGGGCGCAGCCGCGGCGGCCCTGCTCTCGCTCAAGGGCTCGACGCCCAAGACCGGCAGCAAGCCAGACCCGGCCAAGGGTGCGCACCAGCCCGACGGCACCGATTCTTCCAAGTCATTCGAGGCGGGCATCGCCGACGAAGGCACGATCCCGAACGCCTGAGGCTGCGCAGGTCGTGGCAATATAGGCTTCACCTTCCTGGCTGGCCGGAAGGTGAAGCCAGCAACGGGCCGTGCCTTGGAAGCCGTCAGCCGCCCAGGAAGTCCGCGATCACCTGACCCAGTTCGGGCTTCACTACCGCGCTCATGTGGCCGCCCGGCACCTCGACGTAGCGTCCGCGTGGCAGCGCGTCGGCCAGCGCGGGGGCGGAGCCGTTATCCTCATCCTCGACACCCGCCACGACAAGTGCGGGCGCGGCGAACCGTTCGATCACCGCCAGCGGCGTGTCGGTGAACGTGTCGAGGATGTGGAGCAGCGCAATCGGGTCGCCGCCGGTGGTCTTCAGGAACGCCTCGGCCAGCCACTCCGGGCTGCCGCGCTCATGGCTACCTAGGTTCGATAGGATGTCGCGGAAATGGCCGGCGCGACGGCTGGTCGTGGTCAGCCCTTCCAGCCCCATGCCGGCAAGGATCACCCGCCCCGGAGTCGCGCCGGTCGCCAGCATCCGCGAGGTGGTGCGCGCGCCGAGCGAATAGCCGCCGAGGTCATAGTCGGTGAGACCGAGGTGCTCGACCAGCGCGTGCCCGTCACGCGTCAGCGCATCGGCGGGATAGGCAGCGGGATCGTGCGGCTTTGCGCTGTCGCCATGCGCGCGCAGGTCGGGCATGATCGCCCGGCAGCCCTTGGCCGCGATGGCGGCCGCATGACCGTAGCGCACCCAATTGGTCAGCGCGTTGGAGAAATAGCCGTGGATCAGCACCACCGGCCGCCCCTCCCCAACCTCGCGCCACGCCAGCTGCGTGCCGTCGAAGCTGTTGAAGAAGCGCGGTTCGGGAGGCGGTTCAGTCTGGGAGCTTGCCAACGGTTTTCATCCAACGGTCATGGGTGCTTGGGTTGTCCTCGCTCCTTTTGCCCGGCAACGCACGCGTGTCGAGCCACTGCGGGTGCCAGCTTTCGATGGCGAAATGACTGGTCGGCCGAAAGCGCGAAGGATCGTCGAAGCTGCCGACCGTCAGGTCCATGCCTGTTGAGTCGCTGTCGGCAAACTCAAAGGTCAGCGGCGTCCCGCACGCAGAGCAGAAGCCTCGCCATGCGATCGGCGATGAGCGAAAGCGGTCGGGCTCTTGCGTGGTCCAGCAAAGGTCGGCGCGCACGACGCCCTTGAACGCGATCGACACACCGCCAGTGGCGCGCTGGCACATACGGCAGTGGCACAGATACGCATCGTGATCGTCGATGCGAACGGCGTAGCGGATCCGCCCGCATTGACAGCCGCCCGTCATCGTTTCCGCCATGTCGTCCCTCCGCTGCGTCTGCCAGTTAACCGGGACGCATCGCCCTGTGCAAACTTTGCATCGGTCAGCGCTTCCGACTTATAAGCATGCTTACTATGTAGCGGTGGTGAGCACGAGTATAGGATTCCTGATCAGCGACATCTCGCGACTGCTGAGGCGGCGTTTCGACGAGCGGGCGCGGTCCATCGGCGTGACGCGGGCGCAGTGGCGCGCGTTGACGACGCTGTCGCGGCATGAGGGCCTGACTCAGGGTAAGTTCGCCGAGTTGCTGGAGGTGGAACCGATCTCGCTGTGCCGGATGGTCGACCGGCTCGAAGAGGCCGGCCACCTGGTGCGCCGTCGCGACCCTTCAGACCGACGCGCCTGGAACATCTTCCTTACCGAACGATCGCGGCCCTTGCTGCATCAGCTTCAGGCGATCGGCTCGGAAGTGGTCGATGGCGCGCTGGCCGGCTTGACCGACCAGGAGCGCGATGCCGTCACCGCGGGGCTGTCCCGTGTGCACCAGAACCTTTCCACATTGCCGAGCAAGGACCTAGCCTTCCATGGCTGATGCCGATCCCCAGCGCGACCTGCGCGATGCCCCGGCTCTAGCGCTCGAAGCGCCGAGCACGGCGGAGCCGCCCGCCGGCAAGCCTCGCCGGTGGCTGCGGCCGTTGCTGCTACTCAGCGTGCCCCTCATCATCATCGCCATCGCTGCCTATTTCTGGCTAACCGCGGGGCGGTTCGTGTCGACCGACAACGCTTATGTGCAGCAGGACCGGGTGTCGGTGTCGTCGGACGTCGCGGGGCGGATCGTTGAGGTCGCGGTTCGCGAGAACCAGCAGGTCAAGGCCGGCGACCTGCTGTTCCGCATCGACCCCGCTCCTTACCGGATCGCAGTCGACCAGGCGAATGCCGCGATCGCCAACGCGCAGGTCGCCCTCACCTCGCTGCGCGCCGACTATGCCGGCACCAACGCCGATATCCAAGCGGCACGCGACGCGATCGCCAACGCGCAGGAGGATTATGGCCGTCAGGCGGCGCTGATGCAGCGCGGCTTCACCACCCGTGCCCGCTTGCAGCAGTCCGAGCACGCGTTGCAGCAGGCACGCGCGCAGCTTGCCAACGCGCAGTCGAACGCGGCGGAGGCACGCGCCAAGCTCGCCACCGGCTCGGCCGTGCCCGGCGCCAACCCCGCCATCGCCGCCGCATCCGTGCAGCGCGAGCGGGCGGCGCTCGACCTTTCGCGCACGGCGGCACGGGCACCGGTCAGCGGCACGATCAGCCAGTCCGACCGGCTTCAGGTCGGCCAGCAGATGGTGACCGGGCTTCCCGCGGTCAGCATCGTGGTCAACGGCCGTTCGTGGGTGGAAGCGAACTTCAAGGAAACCGACCTCAACCACATGCGCGTCGGCCAGCCCGCCGAGGTCAGCTTCGACGCCTATCCGGGGCTCAAGCTGAAGGGCCACGTGCAGTCGATCGGCGCCGGCACCGGCAGCGAGTTCTCCGTGCTGCCCGCGCAAAACGCGACGGGCAACTGGGTCAAGGTGACGCAGCGCGTGCCGGTGCGGATCGCGATCGACGACAGCAGCCCGCGCCAGTTGATCGCGGGCCAGTCGGCGGACATTACCGTTGACGTGCGCAGTGCCCGCTGAACCGGCGGCGATCGGCGGCCGGCATCGCTAGCATTCCCGCAGGCAAAGGCGGCCTCGCCAAGGTGCCGGCGACCGAGGCACCCGAGCCGGTCGAGGATGCAGCCGCGCTGCACACCTCCAATCGCCCGCTGCTGACGATCGGCGTCATGGCGGCGACGATCATGCAGATCCTCGACTCCACCATCGCCAATGTCGCGCTGCCGCACATGCAGGCATCGCTGTCGGCGACGGCGGACACGGTCACTTGGGTGCTGACCAGCTACATCGTCGCGTCGGCGGTTGCCATCCCGATGACCGGCTGGCTCTCCGACCGGCTTGGCAGCCGGCGGTTGTTCCTGTTCGCGGTGGTTGGCTTCGTGCTCGCCTCCATGCTGTGCGGCCTTGCCACCAACCTTACCTCCATGGTGATCTTCCGGGTGCTACAAGGTGTGGCCGCGGCGTTCATGAACCCGCTCAGCCAGACGGTGATGATGGACATCAACCCCAAGTCGAGACAGGCGAGCGCCATGTCGATCTGGGGCATGGGCGTGATGGTCGGGCCGATCCTGGGGCCGGTGATCGGCGGCTGGCTGACCGACAACTACAACTGGCGCTGGTGCTTCTACGTCAACGTGCCGGTGGGGATCGGCTGCTTCGCGATCCTGTGGGCGCTGCTGCCTTCGCGCGAACTCAAGGATCGGCGCTTCGACATCTTCGGCTTTTCGATGCTGGCGGTGGCGATCAGCTTCTTCCAGCTGATGCTCGACCGGGGCCAGACGCAGGACTGGTTCTCAAGCTGGGAAGTGTGGAGCGAGGGCATGATCGCGCTTGCTGCTGCGTGGATGTTCATCGTCCATCTGTTCACGGCCAAGAACCCGATGTTCGAACGCAGCCTGTTCGCCAATCGCAACCTGATGACGGGCATCGGCTTCATGCTGGTGATCGGCGTGCTGATGACGGCGACGCTCGCGCTGCTGCCGCCGATGCTGCAAAGCCTGTATGACTATCCGGTACTGACCACGGGCCTGCTGCTGGTCCCGCGCGGCGTCGGCATCGTCGGCAGCATGGCGATCGCCGGGCGGCTGATCGGCAAGGGCGTGGACCCGCGACTGATGGTCGGCGGAGGTCTTGCGGTCGCGGCCTATTCGCTATGGGACATGACCGGCTGGAACCTTGCGATGAATTCCACGCCGTTCATCGTCACGGGGCTGGTGCAGGGCATCGGCCTCGGCTTCGTGTTCATTCCGCTCAACATCATGGCGTTCGGCACGCTGTCGCCGCACCAGCGCACGGAGGGCGCGAGCCTGATGAACCTGTCCCGCAACATCGGCGGGTCAGTCGGCATCTCGGTGGTGACGGCGCTGCTGGCCCGCAACATCCAGACCAGCCATCAGGTGCTCGGCGGGCACCTGACGGCAGCGGCGGGGATCACGGGCAATGACCCGCTGGTGACCTCGATCCTGGGCGGCAGCACAGACAGCGCGCTCGCGATGGCCGATGCGATCATCAACCAGCAGGCGGCGATGATCGCCTATCTAGACGACTTCAAGCTGATGATGATCCTGACGCTCGGCGCGATCCCGCTCGCGCTGTTGCTCAAGCGGCCCAAGCCGCCGGCGCCGGGCGAGAAGACCGAGGCGCCGGCCGTGCATTTCGACTAACATCAGGCCACGTCGGGGAAGACAATGTCGGGCGCATCGGCCGGCGTGTCGCATCCCACCAGGTCGAACAGGGACTGCGGCGGGCTGGAGCGGGTCGCGGGATCGTCGGCATAGTAAAAGGCATCGCCCAGGTCGGTGAGCAGGATGTGCGCGGGTGCCGGATCGCCGGCAAAAGGCGTCTTGTTGATCATCCCATGGCTGCCGTCGAACGCGAAGTAGCGCAGGTCGCCCAGATTGTAGGGGTAGCCCGCCTGCGCCTGCGCCTGCGCCTGCGCCTGCGGAGTGTCCTTCAAGGCCGTCCAGCGGAAGAAGCGCAGGTCGCTGGTGCCGTTCAGCGTCGGCAGCCACCACGACCTTCACCCCGTACCTCGCAGCCGCATCTCGGCAGTGAGCCTGGTCACCCAGTCCTCGGTCTTCGGAACGACGTGGAACGCCAGCGTGACGCTCGGGTCCTCTCGCAGCACGCAGCGTGCATGGTCGATCGCGCAGGGATGCGCGCTTGCGCCGAGCAGCAGCAGCGCCGCCAGCATCACTCCTTGTCGCTCGCGAACAGCAGCGCGTCGCTGTCGCCGCCCTTTTTGAGGTGCCGTCGACCGAGCAACTCGGCGATCTGGACCGCGTTGAGCGCGGCGCCCTTGCGCAGGTTGTCGGACACGCACCACAGTGACAGGCCGCTGTCGACGGTCGGGTCCTCGCGCACGCGGCTGACATAGGTTGCATATTCGCCGACGCACTCGATCGGCGTCACATAGCCGCCGTCCTCATGCTTATCGACCAGCATGATGCCGGGCGCCTCGCGCAGGATGGTCTTGGCCTGATCGGCGCTGATCTCGTCTTCGAATTCGACGTTGATCGCTTCGGAATGGCCGACGAACACCGGCACGCGGACGCAGGTGGCGCTGACCTTGATCTTTGCGCCCATGATCTTCTTGGTCTCCACAACCATCTTCCACTCTTCCTTGGTGGAGCCGTCCTCCAGGAAGCTGTCGATGTGCGGGATGACGTTGAAGGCGATCTGCTTGGTGAACTTCTTCGGCTCGGCGGGATCGCCGACGAAGATGTTGCGGCTCTGCTCGAACAATTCATCCATGCCCTGCTTGCCCGCGCCGGAGACGGACTGGTAGGTGGCTACGACCACCCGCTTGATCGTGGCGGCGTCGTGAAGCGGCTTCAGCGCCACCACCATTTGGGCGGTCGAGCAGTTGGGGTTGGCGATGATGTTGCGCGCGGTGAAGCCGTCGATCGCGTCCGGGTTCACTTCCGGCACGATCAGCGGCACGTCCGGGTCCATCCGGTACAGCGAGGAATTGTCGATCACCACGCAGCCGGCCGCGGCGAACTTCGGCGCATAGACCTTGGTCGCCTCCGAGCCGATCGCGAACAGCGCCATGTCCCAGCCAGCGGGATCGAAATGCTCGATGTTCTGGATTTTCAGCATGCGGCCGGTGTCGCCATACTCGATCTCGTCGCCCTGGCTGCGCGAGGAGGCGAGCACGGCGATCTCGTCGGCGGGAAACTCGCGCTCGGCGAGGATGTTGACCATTTCGCGCCCGACATTGCCGCTCGCGCCGGCGACCACCACCCGATAACCCATCGTTCCATCCTTCGCATTTGGAGGCGCCTTAGGCGCGGCGCCTCTCACCTGCCAAGCCAAGCTTTACTTGGCTGGCTTGTTCTTCACGTTCCGGTCTAGAAACGAGAAGATCGTGCCCCAGACATGCTCGCTGATCCCCGGCCCGCCGACGCGGTGGGTGTAGCCGGGGTAGAACATCATTTCGAACGGCGTGTCGGTCGCCTGCATGCGGGCAACGACCTTCAGCGAATTGTCGAGGAACACGTTGTCGTCGCTCATGCCGTGGATCAGCAGCAGCGGGTCCTTGATCTTGTCGGCATCCTGGAACGCCTGTGACGTCGCATAGCTCTGCGGGTCCTTGGCGGGGTCGCCGAGATACCGCTCCGTATAGTGCGTGTCATAGAGTTGCCAGTCGGTCACCGGCGCGCCGGAGACGGCGGCGGCGTACACGCCCGGCGTCTTTTCCAGCATCTTGAGGCTCATATAGCCGCCGTACGACCAGCCATAGGTCGCAACCTTGGCGGGATCGACAAACGGCTGCGACTTGATGAAGTTCGCGCCCGCGAGTTGGTCGGCCACTTCCACCGTGCCCATCGCGTGATAGATCTGATCCTCGAACGCCTTGCCGCGATTGTACGAGCCGCGGTTGTCGATCTGGAAGTAGATCCACCCCTGGCTTACCAGATACTGCGGCAACGCGCCCTGCCATCCGCGCGTCACCTGCTGGCCGGTCCCGGGGCCGCCATAGTGGATGTAGAATACCGGGTACTTCCTGCCCGGCTCCAGCTTGGGCGTGATCATCTCGTAATACAGGTCGGTGCCGTCGGCCGCCTTGATCGTGCCGAACTTCGTCGGCTGGTGGCTCGCCAGATACGGATAATAGGGATGGCCGGGCTGAATCGCATTCTCGTTGATCCACGACAGCCGCTTGCCGTCCGTGTCCGCCAAGTACACCTGCGTCGGCTGCGCGGGATTGGAGCGGTAGACGATCAGCCGGCTGGCGGCGTCGTCCATCGTCGCGCTGTTGGTCCAGCCGCGCTCGGTCAGCCGCGTGATCTTGCCGGGATGGGCGATGTCGACGCTGTAGACCTGGCTTTCGAGCACGTCGTCCTTGGTGCCGGTGAAGAACACCCGCCCCCTTCCCTCGTCGATGCCGACGACATTAGTAACCACCCAATTGCCGCTGGTCAGTTGCGTCCAGCGACCGTCCTTGAAGCGGTAAAGGTGCCCGTATCCTGTCCGCTCGGACCGCCAGATCAGGCTGCCGTCCTTGAGCGAGTGAACGTCCGACAGGTTGAGCCAGCTGCGCTCCCCCGAACGCTCGGTGAACAGCACCTTCGACCGGCCGGTGGCGGGATCGACGCTGAGCATGTCCAGCGTCTTCTGGTCGCGGCTCTCGCGCTGGACGAGCAGCGTCTTGCCGTCGGGCGTCCAGTCGACGCGAGCGAGATAAATGTCGGGGTCGCTGCCGATATCTACCTTCACCTGGCCGGTGCCATCGGGCCTGACCACGTACAGCTCGACCAGCGCATTGGGCGTGCCGGCGGCAGGGTAGCGCTGCTCAAAGGTCTTGGTCCCCGACGCGCCGATCGCCGCGCGGGTGAAGACGTGGACGGGCGCCTCGTCGAAGCGCTCCACCGCAATATGTCGGTCGTCCGGGCTCCACCAATAGCCGGTGCGCCGGTCCATCTCCTCCTGCGCAACGAACTCGGCCTCGCCCCAGTGGACGGTGCCGCCGCCACCGGCCGTGACCGCGCGCCCAGTGCTACCGCCGAGCGGCATGGCATAAAGGTTCTGGTCGCGCACGAAGCTGACAAAGCCGCCACGCGGGGAAACCACCGGGTTCAGCTCACCATCGGGCGTGTTGGTCAGCCGCCGCACCTGCCCGTCGAGCGCGGCGAGGTACAGGTCACCGTCGAGCGGCACCAGGATCGACCTGCCGTCGGGTGCCCAGTCATAGGCGACGATGCCCTTGGAGCCACCGATGCGCGCGCGCTCGCGCTGCATCTTCTCCGCTTCCGAAAGCTCGGCCCCGCTGCCGACCTTCTTGCTGTCCACCAGCATCCGCTCGGCGCCGGTGCGCGTGTCGCGCGCCCACAGGTCGAGCCGCTCCTTCTCGTCGGCGCGCGGCTTGAGATAGGTGAGCAGGGTGCCGTCGGGCGAGAGCTTCAGCGCGCGCGGCTGCGATCCCGACAGGTCGGGGTTGCCGAACACGCGGGCCAGCGTCAGCCGACCGGGCGCAGCGGGCGCTTCAGCGGCCATGGCGGCGGCTCCGGTCAGGGCCGTCGTCGCCGCCGTTGTGGAAAGGGCAAAAGCCAGCCATGCGCGCATCCCGTAAACTCCGAGGGTATGATCAGCGCCCGCGAAAGCAGGCGGTTTACAGCGTTATTGCGTTCCGACGACGGCACGTAAAGCGCCATGCGCGGCTTGCCGTCACGCTTCTGCAACAAAGCGTGGCACCATCTTGCCGCAAGCTCGTTCTCCCCCCGCAACGCACCATTGTTGGTGCCGGAGGAGAAGCACATGAACACCGACACGATCGACGGCAACGCAACGCAGCTCGGCGGCCAGGTCAAGGAAGTCGCGGGCAAGGTGACGGGCAACGAGCAGACGCAGGCTTCGGGCGTCGTCGATCAGATCAGCGGCTTTGCCCAAAAGAACCTCGGCTCGGCCAAGGATCTTGCAGCGCAGGCTGGCCCGCTCGCCGACAAGGCAAAGGGCTTCGCCAAGGCACGCCCGGCCGCAACGGCCGCACTCGTCGGCGTGATCGGCCTCGCGCTGTTCAACACGCTGCGCGGCCGCAGCAACGGCTGATCTGCCGAGATAGCGTCAAACAAAAGGGCGCGGGAAGATGCTTCCCGCGCCCTTCGTGTCTGGCGAGTGCGCCCGCTTATTCGGCGGCGGCGCTGCCCTTGGCCGTACGAGTGTCGCGACGCTCGGCAATACGAGCCGACTTACCGGTGCGGCCACGCAGATAATAGAGCTTGGCACGACGGACGGCGCCCTTGCGGACCACCTCGATCGAATCGATGTTCGGCGAATACAGCGGAAAAACGCGCTCGACGCCCTCGCCGAAGCTCATCTTGCGGACAGTGAAGCTGGAGCCCATGCCCTTGTTCGACCGCGCGATGCACACGCCTTCGTAGTTCTGAACGCGGGTACGTTCGCCTTCGACCACCTTGACGCCGACCTTCAGCGTGTCGCCGGGACGAAACTCCGGGATCGCGCGGGTGGCGGTGAGCTTGGCGATGTTCTCCGCCTCGATCTGCTGGATGAGGTTCATCTCATTCGTCCTTCTCTCGCCGCGCGCCAGAGGGCGACTGGACCCGAGCGCCGACATGGCGCTCCCAAAGGTCCGGCCGCCGTAGCCGTGTATCGATCTCGGCCTGTTGCTGTCGCCAGGCCGCGATCCGCGCATGATCCCCCGATCGCAGCACTTCGGGGATCGTGCGCCCTTCCCACATCGGGGGTCGGGTATAATGCGGATATTCGAGCAGCCCCATTTCGAAGCTCTCGTCGTCCCCACTTGAAGCCGCGCCCATTACGCCGGGGAGCAGCCGAATGCAAGCATCGAGCAGCACCAGCGCGCCCATCTCACCGCCGGACAACACGTAGTCGCCGATCGATACCTGTTCGATCGTCCGCGCCTCAAAAATTCGTTCGTCGAACCCTTCGAAACGCCCGCACAACAGCGTCACGCCGGGCCCGGCCGCAAGATCGCGCACCCGTGCCTGGGTAAGCGGGCGCCCGCGCGGCGTCATCGCCACCACCGGACATTCGGGCCGTACCGCCAGCGCGTGATCCACCGCGGCAGCGACGACATCGGCGCGCAGCACCATGCCTGCGCCGCCGCCCGCCGGCGTGTCGTCAACGGAGCGGTGCTTGTCCCTCGCGAATTCGCGGATGTTGATGGGATCGCACGTCCACCGCGCTTCGTTGAGCGCGCGGCCCGAGAGGCTGGCGCCCAGTGGTCCGGGGAACATTTCCGGGTAGAGTGTCAGGATCGTTGCGGCAAAAGGCATGGCGCGCTCATTCCCACCGGGGTGGGCGCTGGCAAGGGGGTTCGATGGACGACTGCATCATCATCGGCGCAGGACCGGCGGGGCTGACCGCAGCGATTTATCTCACGCGCTTTCACCTGTCGGTCCGCTTGTTCGATTGCGGATCAAGCCGCGCGGCGCTGATCCCGTGCACGCACAACCATGCCGGCTATCCGGAGGGGATCAAGGGCACCGAACTCCTGTCGCTGATGCTGGCGCAGGCGGAGAAGTACGGCGCCACCCGCGAGGCGGTGCGTGTCACCGCCATCGAGCGCGACGGCGATGATTTCGTGGTGAGGACCGATCACGGCCGCTTTCCCACCCGCTCGGTGCTGCTCGCGACGGGCGTGGTCAACAGGCGGCCCGGCATGCCGGACGAGGTGCACGATTCGGCACTGCAACGCGGCCTGCTGCGCTACTGCCCGATTTGCGACGGCTATGAGGTCACGGACAAGCGCGTTGGCGTGATCGGTACCGGCGACCATGGCATGCGCGAGGCACTGTTCCTGCGCGGCTATACAAAGGACGTGACGCTGGTCGCTCCCGGCGCGGCGCACGATCTGGACGACAACTGCCGCCGCAAGCTCGACGACGCGGGAATCGCGCATGTGGACGGACCGTGCGGCAATTACGCCATCGAAGGCGAGCGCTTTTCCTTCGATACCAAGGCCGGACGCCTGAGCTTCGACAGCGTTTATCCCGCCATGGGCTCACACATCCGCTCCGAGCTGGCCGTCCGTGCCGGCGCCAGGGCAAGCGAGGATGGCTGCATGGAGGTGGACGAGCACCAGCGCACCAGCGTGCCCGGCCTGTTCGCGGCCGGCGACGTCGTCAAGGGGCTGGACCAGATCAGCCACGCGATGGGCGAGGCGGGTGTGGCGGCGGTGACGATCCGCAACGACCTCGCCCAGCGGCAGCCGATCCGCCGCTGAGAAGGGGCTGTCTCGATTTGGTGATCGACTACCCGCGATAGCTCTTGAACGTCGCCTCACCTAACCTAGATTGATTAGCGGCGAGGCAGTCGCTTTCCCCCTTTTCCGACTGTCGGCGCCCCCGTCCTTCACTCCCTTGGGCGAGCGCGCGAGCAGGAACCCACCCACGCATCCTGCTCGCGCTGACGGGGTCAGGCCACCGCTATGATCATGGGTCGCCGGCGAAGTCCGCGGCAAGCAGCAGTCGCCGATCATTCCACTCGGGCACTGCCTCCGGGCGCATGGGCACCATGAAGCGCTTGCCGGTCGGACGTTCGATCTCGATCACGTCCCCCGCCCCGAAATTGTCGATCGCGACCACCGTCCCGATGGCCTCACCCTTGTCCGTGACGACCGCCAGCCCGAGCAGGTCGGCGTGATAGTATTCGCCGTCCTCCAGGGGCGGCAGCGCCCCCCGCGAAACGGTGAGTTCGGTGCCGCGAAGCGCTTCGGCGGCGGTGCGGTCGGCGATTTCGGCGAAGCGGGCAATGGTGCCATTGCCGCCGTGGCGCAACGCCTTCACCGTCAGCGCCCCGCCGTTGAACGATCGGTGCGCGTCCAGATCCTCGGCAAAGACCTTGAGCCGCACCTCGCCAGCAATGCCGTGGGCGCCGATGACCACCGCCAGGGTGATCGGCTGGTCAGCCTTGGGGGGAGCCGCTTTCACGCGGGGGGTCGCCTTCCTTGCCTTCCGCCGGCTCGGCCGTGGACACGCCCTGATTGGTGGCGTCCTCGCCGTCGTCTGCATCTGTGCGGGGATCCGGGTCGATAGCCATGGTGCGCTCCTTCAGCGGTTGAGCCGAATGGAACGCACCACGACGCGATTGGTGTCTTATTCGGCGGTCGCTTCCGCCTCAGCCGGCGCGTCTGCCTCGGGAGCCGGCGCCGCCGCTGCTGCTGCGGCTGCCTCTTCCTGCGCCTTCAGCTTCTCGGCACGCTCCTCTGCACGCTCGGTCGCCTTCTCGCCCGGCTTGCCCTTGTTGGGGTTGCTGCGCGCGGTGCGCTCGCGCACGCCGGCGGCGTCCAGGAAGCGGGCGACCCGGTCGGTCGGCTGCGCGCCGTTGCCCAGCCAATAGCGCGCACGCTCGGCGTCGAGCTGCACGCGCTGATCGCTGTCCTTGGCGAGGAGCGGGTTGTAGTTGCCGATCTTCTCGATGAACTTGCCATCGCGCGGGGACCGCGCGTCGGCAACGACGATGCGGTAGTAGGGACGCTTCTTAGAGCCGCCACGCGACAGGCGAATGCTGATTGCCATTGTTCTTCTCTTCTCTCGTTCGTCACTCCTGCGGAGGCAGGAGCCTATGCTCTTCGATCAGCCCGCTGCCCCATAAAGGAGAGCCACCGGCCCCTGCCTCCGCAGGGGCGACGGGCTATTTCTTCTTCTTGGCGAAGCCTGCGAGGCCGGGGGGAAGACCACCGCCACCGGGAAGCCCCGGCAGGCCGCCGCCGCCCATCCCCTTCATCGCTTCGCCCATGTCGGCGCCGCCGATCGCATTGCCGAGGCCACCCATGCCGCCCTTGCCCAGCATTGCCATCATGCCCTTGATGCCGCCCATCTTGCGGATCTTCTTCATGGCCGTGGCCATTTCCTGGTGCATTTTGAGCAGCTTGTTGATGTCCTGGACCGTGGTGCCCGAGCCCTTGGCGATGCGGATCTTGCGCTTGGCGTTGATCAGCTCGGGCTTGGCGCGCTCCTTGGCGGTCATAGAGGTGATCATCGCGTCCATGTGGACCAAAATCTTTTCGTCCATGCCGCTGCCGTTCATCGCGGCCTGCGCCTTCTTCATGCCCGGGATCATGCCGGCGAGCGCACCGATACCGCCCATGCGGCGCATCTGCTGAAGCTGGCCGCGCAGGTCGTTCATGTCGAACTGACCCTTAGCGAGCCGCCCCGCCATCCGCTCGGCATCTTCCTGCTGGATCGATTCCGCCGCGCGCTCGACCAGGCTGACGACGTCGCCCATGCCGAGAATGCGCCCGGCGACGCGGCCGGGGTGGAACGCTTCCAGCGCGTCGAGTTTCTCGCCGACGCCCGCGAACTTGATCGGCTTGCCGGTAACCGCGCGCATCGACAGCGCCGCACCGCCGCGTGCATCGCCGTCCATGCGGGTCAGCACCACGCCGGTCAGCGGCACCTGGTCGGAGAAGTTCTGCGCGACGTTGACCGCGTCCTGGCCCGTCAGCGCATCGACGACCAGCAGGATCTCTTGGGGGCTGGCGACGTCCGCCACCGCCTTCATCTCGTCCATCAGTGCCTGGTCGACGTGGAGGCGCCCGGCCGTATCGAGCATCAGCACGTCGAAACCCTGGAGCTTCGCGGCCTGGAGTGCGCGGCGAGCGATGTCGACCGGCTGCTGGCCGGCGACGATGGGGAGCGTCTGCACTTCGACTTGCGTGCCGAGCGTCGCCAACTGTTCCTGCGCATTCGGGCGGTTGACGTCGAGCGACGCCATCAACACCTTCCTGCGTTCGCGGCCCGCCTGCCCGTTCGACAAGCGCCGCGCGATCTTGGCTGTGGTAGTGGTCTTGCCCGAGCCTTGCAGGCCGACCATCATCACCACGGCCGGCGGCGTGGCATTGAGGTTCAGCTCCGCCGCAGCTTCGCCACCTTCGCCGCCGAGCATCTCAACCAGCGCATCGTTGACGATCTTGACGACCTGTTGCCCCGGCGTGACCGAGCGCAGCACGTTCTGCCCGACCGCTTCCTCGGTGACCTTGTCGACGAAGGAGCGGGCGACCGGCAGCGCGACGTCCGCCTCGAGCAGCGCCACGCGCACCTCGCGCATCGCCCCGCGCACGTCCGCTTCCGTCAGCGCACCACGGCCGCGCAGGCGATCGAAAACTCCGCCGAGCCGGTCGCTAAGACTGTCGAACATCACCTCAAACCCCACCAGCAGATCGCCAAACGCAAAAGCGCCGGCGGGCGAAACCTCGCCGGCCAGCGTGCGCCCGCAGACGCGTTGCTCATGCGTTCGCAATCGAACGTCCCTGGCCCCTAGCCGTCTTCGCTGCCAAAGGCAAGCTGCGCCGCCGTTAACGCCTTCTACATGCCCGCCGTGCGAGGCTGCAGGAAAGGGTAGCGCAAGGGGGAGTCGATGATGCCGCGGGTCGATACGCCCATGGGCCGCAAACAGCGACGCAGCAGCGAATTCGTGGTCGGCGCCGTGCTGGGCGGTGCGATCATCCTGTTCGTCGGCACCGGCAGCATGGTCCTCACCCCTGCCCTGCAGCGGATGCGCGGCGGCACGGGCCTGATCGATCAGGGCCTGCTTGCGGCGATGCTGCTTAACATCGCGATCATCCTGCTGGGCTGGATGCGCTACCGCTCCATGGCCGAGGAAGTGGTCGCGCTGACCGTCGCCGGCGAGCGGGCGGAGCACCTGGCCTCGCGCGACGTGCTGACCGGTTTTCTCAACCGCCGCAGCCTGTCGGACGAGGGCGCCGCGATGATGGCGCAGGCCGCCCGCCGTTCCAAGGCGATGGTGCTGCTGATGCTCGACGTCGACCATTTCAAGACCGTCAACGACATGCACGGCCACGCGACCGGCGACACGCTGCTGCGCAAGATCGCAGCGGAGATCAGCACGCTGCTGCCGCAGGTGTCGCTTGCCGCGAGGCTCGGCGGCGACGAGTTCGCCTGCGCGTTTCTGTTCGACCCCGCTCACCCCGACACGGTGGAGCGCATCGCCGACGGAATCGTGGCGCGGCTCGCCCAGCCGCTGCGCGCCGACGGCGTGCAGATCCACATCAGCGTGTCGGTGGGCATTGCCCGCTCCGACTTCGATTGCACCTCGTTCGAAGGACTGATGCGCGCCGCCGACATCGCCATGTACGAAGCCAAGGAGGCGGGCCGCAACCGCTTTGCCTGGTTCGACCGGTCGATGGAGCAGGCGTTGCAGGCACGCAATGACGTGGAAAGCGGCCTGCGCGCCGCGATTCCCAAGGGCGAGATCGTGCCTTATTTCGAGCAGCAGGTGGACCTCACCACCGGCCGGCTCAGCGGGTTCGAGGTGCTTGCCCGCTGGGAACACCCGACGCGCGGGCTGATCACGCCCGACGCGTTCATCGGCATCGCCGAGGAAACCGGCATGATCGCCGACCTCTCCTTGTCCGTGATGCGTCAGGCGTTCGCGGCCGCGCGCGACTGGGACGGCGCGCTCAGCCTCGCGATCAACATCTCGCCGTGGCAGCTGAAGGACCCTTGGCTGGCGCAGAAGATCATCAAGCTGCTGACCGAAACGGGGTTCCCGGCACGCCGGCTTGAGGTGGAGATCACCGAAAGCGCGTTGTTCGACAATCTGGCGCTCGCCCAATCGATCGTCGGCAGCCTCAAGAACCAGGGCATCCGCCTCGCATTGGACGACTTCGGTACCGGCTATTCCAGCCTCGCGCACCTGCGCGCGCTGCCGTTTGACCGGATCAAGATCGACCGGAGCTTCGTGGGATCGATCATCGACAATCCCGAAAGCGCGGCGATCGTCAACGCCATCGCGCGGCTGGGCGATAGCCTCAACCTGCCGACCACCGCCGAGGGCATCGAGGATGCGGCGGTGGAGGAACGGTTGCGGGCCATGGGCTGCACCAAGGGCCAGGGGTATCTCTATGGCCGGCCGCTCAACACGGCGGCGGTGCGAAGGTTGCTGGCCGAACGCCGCCTGCTCGCCGGCCAACCCGCTTCGGCCCCTGCGCCGGCGCCGCGCAGCGACCACAGGCGGCTGGCGGGATAGTACCGCCCGCGTGCAACCCCGGCGTGGACTTGCACGCGCCGGCACCTTAGACCCGCGCCCATGCTTGCTTCACTGCCCGAGGTCGTGACCCTCGGCTGCCGCCTCAACATCGCCGAAAGCGAAGCGATCCGCGCGATGCTGGGCGAACGCGACGTGGTGGTGGTCAACAGCTGCGCCGTCACGGCTGCGGCGGTCAAGGAAACGCGCGCGGCGATCCGGCGTCTGCGGCGCGCGCGACCGGACGCGGAGCTGGTCGTCACCGGTTGCGCCGCAACGATCGACCCGGCGGGCTTCGCCGCCATGGCCGAGGTGGACCGCGTCGTCGGCAACCTCGACAAGCTCGCCCCTCCTGCCTGGGGCGCCACCGGCGCACCACCGCTGGCGACCTTTGCCGGACACGCGCGCGCCTTCGTGGAGGTGCAGAACGGCTGCGACCATGCCTGCACGTTCTGCGCGATTCCCGCCGGGCGCGGCGCGAGCCGGTCGGTGCCGGCGGGCGCGGTGGTGGAGAGGATCGCCGGATTGGTGGCGGCGGGGCACCGCGAGGTGGTGCTGACCGGCGTCGATCTCACCAGCTATGGCCACGACCTGCCGGGTGCGCCGACACTGGGCATGCTCGTGGAGCGGATCCTGCGGCTGGTCCCCGACCTGCCCCGCCTCAGGCTGTCGTCACTCGACGCGATCGAGATCGACACGCGGCTGTTCGAGCTGCTGACGGCAGAAACGCGGATGATGCCCCACCTCCACCTCTCCCTTCAGGCGGGCAATGCCCTGATCCTGAAGCGGATGAAGCGCCGCCATTCGCGGCAGGAGGCGGTCAGCCTGGTCGAGCGGATCAAGGTCGCGCGTCCGGAAATCGCGATTGGCGCCGACCTGATCGCCGGCTTTCCGACCGAAACGGAGGCGATGTTCGCCGACACGCTGCGGCTGATCGACGATTGCGACATCGTCCACCCGCACGTCTTTCCCTACTCACCGCGCGAGGGGACGCCGGCTGCCCGCATGCCGCAGGTGCCCGCCGATGCCCGCCGCGATCGCGCCGCGCGGTTGCGCGAAGCGGCAGCCCGCCGCCGCCGCGCCTGGCTTGCGGGGCTGGTCGGCACGGCCCAACAGGTGCTGGTCGAACGTCCGGGCGACCACGGCCACGCCGGCAACTTCGCCGAGGTGCGGCTCGCCCAGTCCTTTCCGGTTGGCAGCGTGCAGGTGGCCACGGTCACCGGCTCCACCGACATTTATCTCACGGGCGCAGCAGCATGAGCACCACTCCTTCCTGGCACGAAAAGCTGCTGGGCGGCTTCCGCCGAACCTCCGACCGGTTGGTCGGCAACCTCGCCGGGCTCGGCGGGGCGCGGCTGAACGACGACACGCTGGACGAGATAGAGGAAGCGCTGATCGCGTCCGATCTTGGCCCGGAGACGGCCGGCCATATCCGCCACCGGCTGGCGGAAGGCACCTTTGAGCGCGACATGGAAGATCTCGGCATCCGCCTGGTCGTCGCCGAAGAGGTGGAAAAGACGCTCGCCAAGGTAGCGACGCCGCTCGAGATCGATGCCTTCCCCCGCCCGCAGGTGATCCTGGTCATCGGCGTCAACGGCTCGGGCAAGACCACCACCATCGCCAAGCTCGCGCATCTGCTGATGGAGCAGGACTATGGCGTCATGCTCGCGGCGGGCGACACCTTCCGCGCGGCGGCGATCGGCCAGCTCAGGACCTGGGCGGACCGCGTCGGCGTGCCGATCGTCACCGGACCCGAGGGCGGCGATGCCGCGGGCGTGGTGTGGGACGCGGTCAAGAAGGCGACTGAAACCGGCATCGACGTGCTGATTGTCGACACGGCGGGCCGCCTGCAGAACAAGCGCGAATTGATGGACGAACTCGCCAAGATCCGGCGCGTGCTCGGCCGCATCAACCCGCAATCGCCGCACGACGTGGTGCTGGTGCTCGATGCCACCACCGGCCAGAACGCGCTCTCGCAGATCGAGGTGTTCAAGGATGTCGCCGGGGTCACCGGCCTGGTGATGACCAAGCTCGACGGCACCGCGCGCGGCGGCGTGCTGGTCGCGGCGGCAGAAAAGTTCGGGTTGCCGATCCACGCGATCGGTGTGGGCGAGGGCATGACCGACCTCCGGCCCTTCGACGCCAACGAAGTCAGCCGCATCATCGCGGGCGTGGACACCGCCAGGAAGTAACGGCCGCCCGCCCCTGAGATAGCGGGATCGGAGCAATCCCGCATTCGTTTGCCGTTCAACACTTGACCACTCGCCCGCGGCGCCATGCTCCGCCGTCCGCACGCCGCCCAGGGTATCGGAGAATAGCTTGCCCACCAAAACGTCCTCGCCGACCCTGCGCATGGCATTGGATTACGGTCCGCTGGTCGTGTTCTTCGCCGCAAACTTTCTGGCGCACGGGCCCGCCATCGCTCGAATTATTGCCGCCACAATTGCGTTCATGGTCGCCATGGTCGTGGCGCTCGCTGTGTCGTGGATCAAGACGCGGCATGTCTCGCCGATGCTGCTGATCTCGGGCGCGCTGGTGCTGGTGTTCGGGGGGCTGACCATCTATTTCCACGACGATCAGTTCATCAAGATGAAGCCGACGTTCGTGTACGCGATCTTCGCCGCGACGCTGGGGTTTGGCCTCGCGACCGGCCGGCCGCTGCTCCAGTCGCTGCTGGAAACCGCCTACCCCGGGCTCGACGCGCTCGGCTGGCGCAAGCTGACGCGCAACTGGACGCTGTTCTTTGTCTTCATGGCGGTGCTCAACGAGGCGGTATGGCGGTCGACCACCACCGACTTCTGGGTTGGCTTCAAGTTGTGGGGGGCGATCCCGCTCACCTTGCTGTTCGCGGTCGCCAACGTGCCGATGCTGCTGCGGCACGGATTGCAGACGGGCGGCGACGCCGTTGCCGACGTGCCGCCCGCTGACTGAGCCTCCCCCGCTATGGGGAAGCGCGCTTACTCGGCCGCCGCCTCGAACCGCTGGCCGACCGTGTCCCAGTCAACCACGTCCCACCAGGCTTTGAGATAGCCAGGCCGGTCGTTCTTGTACGTCAGGTAATAGGCGTGTTCCCACACGTCGTTGCCCAGGATCGGCGTGCCGCGGTCGGACGCCACGTCCATCAGCGGGTTGTCCTGATTTGGCGTCGAGGTGACCTTCAGCGCGCCGCTGTCGTCGACGATCACCCAAGCCCAGCCGGAACCGAACTGGCCCGCGCCCTTGGTGTTGAAGTCTTCCTTGAGCTTGTCGAGCCCGCCATAAGCGTCGATCGCCTCGGCGAGTTTGCCGGACGGCGTGCCGCCGCCCTTCTTCATCGTCTTCCAGAAGAAGTCGTGGTTCCAGTAACCACCGCCATTGTTGCGCACCAGCGGCGGCTGGGTCGAGATGGTGGCAAGGATCTCCTCGATCGTCTTGCCCTGCAGCGCAGGGTCCTTCTCGACGCCCTCGTTGAGCTTGTCGGTATAGGCCTTGTGGTGCTTGTCGTGATGGAACGTCATCGTCTCCTTGGAGATGGTGGGTTCCAGCGCGTCATAATCGTACGGCAGCGGCGGCAGGTCGAAAGCCATCGGTTCCTCCGGGACTAATGTGGGCTCGCATGGTGAACGCGTGCCACCGCCAAATGGTCCCGGGCCAACCGTTACGCAAGCGTAGCTAAGCGGCGCCCGCGGCGACCAGGTCGTGGCGGCGCAGCGCGTGGCGAAGCTGGTCGTAACTGAGGCCCAGCGCCTCCGCCGTGGCGCGCTGGTTGAAGCGGTGCTCGGCAAGGCTGCGGGCCAGCAACTCGCGCTCGAACCGCGCAACCCGTGACTTGAAGTCGGACGGTCCCGCCTCGCAGGCGATCACCGGCTCGGTGCCTTCGCCGGGTGCGGGCTGCGGCGCCGGGCTCGACGGACCCGGCCTGGCCTGCGGCCGGTAGGGCGATTGAAAGGGATCGATCTCGATCCCGTCGATCGGCCCGCTCTGTTCCCAGCGATAGACGGCGCGCTCGACGACGTTGCGCAGTTCTCGGACGTTGCCGGGCCAGCGGTGGGAGGCCAGCGCGTCGAGCGCGGCGGGACCGAACCCAGGCCAGTTGTCCCGCCCAAGCTCCGCCGCCATTCGCCGGCCAAAATGATCGGCAAGCACGACGATGTCGTCCGGGCGGGCACGAAGCGGTGGCAGCGTCACCACCTCGAACGACAGCCGGTCGAGCAGGTCGGCGCGGAACTCGTTGGCATCCACCTTATCGGGCAGATGCTCGTTGGTGGCGGCGACGATACGCACGTCCACACGGCGCGGGCGCGACGAGCCCAGCCGCGTGATCTCGCCATATTCCACGGCGCGCAGCAGGCGTTCCTGCGCGCCCATCGACAAGGTGCCGAGTTCGTCGAGGAACAGCGTGCCGCCATCGGCTTCCTCGAAGCGGCCAGTGCGGCTCTTGGTGGCGCCGGTGAAGGCGCCCGCCTCGTGCCCGAACAGCTCCGCCTCGATCAGCGTCTCCGGAAGCGCAGCGCAGTTCATGATCACCAGCGGATGGTCCCACCGCGGGCTGAGGCGATGGAGGCGCTCGGCGACCAGTTCCTTGCCGGTGCCGCGCTCGCCGATCACCAGCACCGGACGGTCAAGCGCCGCCGCGCGGCTGGCACGCTCCAGCGCGTCGAGGAAGACGCCCGACTGACCGACAACCTGGCTGGTCCGCTCCATCCCCAAGGCTTGGCGCAAAATCCCAACGCTTGGCAAGGGCCCGGGAGGCTCAACAACGGAGCGTTTTCCTAAGCCCCTGCAAAAGCGTGCGAAATGCATTTGGCACGGGGAATGCAATGCATTGAGCAACCCGCCAACGAGCGGCTCCACACAAGACCAAAGGGAAATCAGCCATGTTCAAGTCCGACATCGTCCGCACCGTTTCCGCCATCGCCTGCACGCTCGTGATGAGCGCCACCTGCGTGCTCGGCGCGGTCGGCCCCGCGCAAGCCGGTGCCAGCAAGGCCCCGGTGGCGGCCACAGCCCCCCTGGTGGCATAAGGCGAGCCACGCCGCACTTTCCAGTTGGAGTATCGATTACATGGGCATTTTCAGCCGCACCCGAGACATCATCGCCGCCAACATGGCCGACCTCCTCGAGAAAGCGGAGGATCCGGCCAAGATGATCCGCATGATCATCCTGGAGATGGAAGAAACGCTGGTGGAGGTTCGCGCCTCTGCCGCCCGCACCATCGCCGACCAGAAGGAGATGCGCCGCCACATTGCCAAGCTCGACCAGTTGCAGATGAGCTGGACCGAAAAGGCCGAGCTGGCGCTGTCCAAGGATCGCGAGGACCTCGCAAAGGCGGCACTGATCGAGCGGCAGAAGGCAGCGGACATGGCCGACCAGCTGCGTGCCGAGGTCGGCGTGCTCGACGACGCGCTGCGCGCCTCCGAAGAGGATATCGCCAAGCTCCAGAAGAAGCTGACGGAAGCGCGCACCAAGCAGGCCAACGTCCAGACCCGTCTGGAAAGCGCGAACAACCGGGTCAAGCTGCGCGAGATGTACGCAGGCGCCAAGACCAACGACGCCTTCAGCCGCTTCGACGTGCTGGAGCGGCGCGTCGACGACGCCGAGGGTCGCGCCGAAGCACTCGGCCTGGGCGTCCCCAAGACGCTGGAGGAAGAGATCGCCGATCTGCGCGCCTCCGATAAGGTCGACGCCGAACTCGCCGCGCTCAAGGCGCGCATGAACAAGGAGGGTTGAGATGGGATCCGAAATCATCGTCATCCCCGCCATCTTCCTCGGTATGCCGTGGATCATCATGCACTATCTGACCAAGTGGAAGCAGGCGCCCAAGATCACGCAGGAGGACGAGAACCTGCTGGACGAGATGTACAATCTCGCTCGCCGGCTGGAAGAACGGATGATCACGGTGGAGCGGATCGTCGCCGCCGACCATCCCGACTTCAAGCCAGGCCTCGCCGCCCCCCAACCCGACTGGCAGCAGAGCGTCCCCGCTCGCGCCGGCTATTCACCCGATCGGAGGAATTGACATGCATTCCAGCCGCACGCGTTTCTACCTCGACAAGCAGAATGCCAAGTTCAAGGGCGTCTGCGCAGGCATCGCGGATTATACCGGCATCGAGGTGATGTGGGTTCGCATCGCGACGTTTCTGCTGCTCATCACCGGCGTCGGGCTTCCCTGGGTTCCGATTGCTTATGTGCTGATCGCCTGGATGGCCCCCAAAAAGCCGATCGACCTCTACGTGTCGGAAGCCGACGCCAAGTTCTGGCAGGGGGTCCGCTCCAACCCGAAGCGGTCCGCCACCGAGGTGCGCTCGAAGTTCCGGGACGTCGATCGCCGCCTCGCCGACATCGAGACCTTCTACACCAGCCGCAACACCAGCCTCGCGCACGAGATCGACAGCCTGCGCTGATCGCCGTCAACAAGGGGAACGATAGATGTCACAACTTGCCCTTCTGATCCCGATCGCCGCCATTACCGTCGGGCCGGTGAGCTGGGCCTTCAGCAACTGGGTGCGCGTCAAGCACGGCTATGCGCCCGAGAGCTTTCGGTCGCGCAAGCGGCGCGGCGGCAATGCCGACACCAGCCTGGAAGCCGAGCGCAAGATCATGCTGCTGAGCAACGAGAACGATAAGCTCCACGGCAAGATCGGACGGCTGGAGGAGCGGCTGGCGGTGCTGGAGCGGATCGCCACCGATCCCGCCGAGCGCACCGCTCGTGAAATCGACGCGTTGCGCGACCGTTAGAAAGGAAGCCCCATGAACCCGCTTCTCATCCCCGTCCTCGGCATCTGCTGCGGACTCCTGGCCATATTCGGCGGCGTGTTCGTCCGCCCTTGGTTCAAGCTTCAGGAGCGCCGAATGGAGCTGGAGGCTCAGAAAGTCGCCGAAAAGGCGGCACAGTACGCCGCCCACACCGAGCGGCTCGAACAGCGGGTACGCGTGCTAGAGCGGATCGCCACCGACAAGGGCGCAGACCTTACCGACCAGATCGAACAGCTGCGCGACGCGCGGCCGCTCAACTAATCCGTTCGAGGAGCCCTCCCCATGAACCCGTTCGAGCTGGTGATCGCGATCATTATCCTGGTGACGGTCGGCCGCATCGTCCAGACCCGCTTTCGTCAGCAGCAGGCGGACCGGGACCTGGCCGCCGAGGACACGGCGCGACTCGCACAGGAAGTGCACCAGTTGAAGCAGCGCATCCAGGTGCTGGAGCGCGTCATCACCGACAACCACGGCAGCGTCGATCTCGCGACAGAGATCGAGCGGCTGCGCGACCGCTAAGGAGGCGGAACCATGATCGATCCAAACGTTTCCCTGATCCTCGCGGTCGCGGCGCTGGCCGGGCTGGCAATGCTGGTCAGCGCAGGGCTGGCGGGCTGGCGCGGGTGGCTCGCGCTGAAGCGGACCGAGCTCGACAATGCGCATCAGCCGACGTTTGCGACGCCGACGGTCGGCACGCGGATCGAGATCGCCGACTTGAGGGAGCGGATCCGCAAGCTGGAAGCGATTGCCGCCGGCGTGGATCTTTGACATCGGCCGCGGTTGTCGGCGGCAGGCGCGCCCTGTAACCGCCGCCGGCATGACCGCCCCTTCCCTTGCAGAGATCCGCGACGAGTATGAGTTCCTTGAGGGGGACGATCGCTATCGGCTGCTGATCGATCTCGGGCGGGCGCTGGAACCGATGCCGGCCGCGCTTAAGACGGAGGCGACGCTGGTGCGGGGCTGCTCCGCCTCCGTGTGGGTGTACCCGGCGCGGCAGGCGGATGGGACACTGCACTTCCTCGCCGACTCGAATGCCGCGATTACAAAGGGGATCATCGCGCTGGTGCTGCTCGCGGTGCAGGACAGGACGCCCTCGGATATTCTCGTGACGCAGATCGAAGGCGAGCTTGCCCCGTTCGACCTCGGCAATCAGCTGAGTTCCAACCGGACCCAGGGCATTCCCAACATGATCGCGCTGATCCGCGAAACCGCCGCCCGCTATGCCTGACCGGCCCGACGGGCCTGAGCATCAGGCCGGGCGCCAAGCCTTGTTCTCTTCGGCCGCGCGCAGCACCTCATAGGCCGCCTGCACCGCCTGGAAGCGGACAGCCGCGGCAGGATCGTCGGGGCGGACGTCCGGATGGTTTTCCTTGGCAAGCCGCCGCCACGCAGTCCGCACGTCATCGAAGCTCGCGTCCGCGTCCAGCCCCAATGCGTCCAGGGCGTGCATCTCGTCGCGCGACCGGCTGCCGTCTCCCGGCCCGCCCCAGGCATAGTGCTTGGAATTGGCGTAACCAGAGGCGGTTTGCGTTTCCGCGGCTTCGCGCGCGGCGGCATCTTCGGCGCTGAGGCCTTCGAAGTAGTTCCAGCCGCGATTGTATTCGGCCGCATGCGCTTCGCAGAAATACCAGCGGTCGGGGCTGTTCGGGGATTTCGGCGCGGGACACTTGCCGGGCTCCTGGCAGCCGTGCCGATCGCACAAGCGCACCGTGACCGCTTCGCGCGCGGCACCATATTCGCGCCAGCGGGGAAATCCCCAATCATTCGAACGAGAAGTGCCGCGTGCCATCGCACCCGACATAGGTGCTGATGGCAGCAACCGCAAAGCTAAATGCCAGAGGGCCTGTAAGCCGGGTTCTGTCCTCCTCCCTTGCGGGAGAATGGGCGACCATTCCTCTCGGACGACGCTTGCGCGCCGCCTCCAGCAACCAACCCGGGCGACGAGCTGGAACAAAGCCCCGGATGCCATGGGCACCCTTGCCGCCCCTATTCGGTCTTGCTCCCGGTGGGGTTTACCATGCCGCTTGCCGTTACCGGAAGCGCGGTGCGCTCTTGCCGCACCCTTTCACCCTTGCCGCGCCCGCCGAAACGGACGTTGGCGGTCTGCTCTCTGTGGCACTGTCCCTGGAGTCGCCTCCGCCGGGCGTTACCCGGCACCGTTGTTCCGCGGAGCCCGGACTTTCCTCGGCGTGGAAATTCCACGACGCGGCCGCCCGGCCCTCTGGCGTGTTCGCCCTACTCGTCGCCCTGCGGTTTGGGAAGCAGCAACGCGAGCAGGATCATGCGGCATTCGGCATCCACCTCGCCGTCGATCAGTTCGGGGCGAAAGCGCCGCTGGAACGCCATGATCGCGGCCATCGGCTCCGACACGTCATAGCCGAAGCGTTCCAGCGCGAGCAGAAAGCCGCCCTGGGTCCATTGCGGGTCCATCAAATTCCTGGTGGGCCGTGGCAGCGCCAGCCGCAATCGTGCCAGCTGGTGCCAGGGAAACAGTTCGCCCGGATCACGCTTGCGAGTCGGAGCAATATCGGAATGGCCGACCACGTTGCCCCGCGTGATGCCGTGCCGCTGCTTGATGTCGGCAACCAGCGGCAGAAGCGCCGCCATCTGTGCGTCGGTGAAGGCGCGATAGCCGAACTCATGCCCCGGATTGACGATCTCGATGCCGACACTTGCGGAATTGACGTCGGTGATATCGCGCCAGTGAGAGGCGCCGGCATGCCAGGCGCGCTTATCCTCCGGCACCAGGCGGTGGATCGCACCGTCCTCCTCGACCAGATAATGCGCCGACACCTTGGCCGCCGGGTCGCGCAGGCGATCCAGCGCCGCCTTGCCGGTCTCCATGCCCGTGTAATGGAGCACAAGCATGGTCACGGGCAGCGTCCGCTCGTCAAGGTTCGGCGAAGGCGCCTCGATGATCGTCACTGCGGCCCCTGTCACCTGCCCTGCCCGCCCCTGTCCGCCGCCACCGTTGCCCAGCGGCGCGCCAGGGTCAACGGCCGTGGCGTCAGCCAACCCCCATGCCGCCGCGCGGGGCAGCATCGTAAAAGCCGCGATAGCGCTTGCTGGGCTCAAACACGCGGGTCTGGCCGATCACCGTTTCACCGGCCCCCAGCACCAGCGATCCGTCGCGCCGAAGCGCCGCGGCAAGTCGCTCGAACACACCGGGCTTCACCGCAGTGGAAAGGTACAGCAGCACGTTGCGGCACAGCACCACGTCGAACCGGCCTACCGGCCAGTCGGGCGCCACGAGGTTGAGCCGGCGAAAGGAGATCATCCGCAGCAGCTCGGGCTTGGCGACCCATTCGCCGCTGGTGGAGCCCTCGAACCATTTCAGCGCACGCCGGATGGGCAGCCCGCGCTGAATCTCGAACTGGTTGAACTGCCCCGTCCGGCAGCGCACGATGGTGGCTTCCGACACGTCGCTGGCGACGATCTCGGGCGGCGGGGCCCCCGTTTCCTCCTGCCGCTCGGCAAACAGCATGGCCAGCGACAGCGGCTCCTGACCGTTGGCGCATCCAGCGCTCCAGATCCGCGCCCGCCGGCCATCGGCCTCGGCGGCGGCAACGGCCTCCATGATCATTTCGAACACCGGCGGTTCGCGGAAGAACGAGGTCTCCTGGTTCACCAGCGCGTCGACGATGGCGTCCCCCAGCTGCGGTTCGTCGCCGTCCAGAAGCAGCTTCACGAGCTGATCCAGGCTGCGGAGATCCCGATCGCGCAGCAAGGGCTTCAAGGCGGTGTCGATGCGCCAGGAGCGATAGGCCGCAATCTGCTGCCCGGTCCGCTCCTCCAGCAGCGCCGTCAGCACGCCTGCCGATTTGGCGGACATCGGCGGCGAGGCGTGGTGCAGCGTCATCAAGGTCTCCGGCGGGCGGCCGCAAGCCGACCGATCGCGTCGGGGGGAAGAATGGCATCCGCGATGCCCTGGGCCGCCACCGAACCCGGCATGCCCCAGACCGCCGAACTCGACTGGTCCTGAACCACCACGCAGCCGCCCGCTTCGTGCACGCGGCGCGCGCCTTCCGCGCCATCGCGACCCATGCCGCTGAGCACCACGGCCAGCGCGCGTGTCCCGAACACCTGCGCGATCGACGCAAGCATCGGATCCACCGATGGCAGGCACCCGTTCGCGGCCGGCTCGTGTGACAGCTTGATCGCAGCGCCACCGTCGGGCAGCGCCATGCACGTCATGTGCGCGTCGCCCGGCGCCACGATCAGCCGGCCGGGCCGAATGCGCAGCCGATCGGTCGCGACGTCGCAAGGTCGCCCGGCAAGCACCGCCAGCTGGGCCGCGAAATAGGGCATGAACGACGCGGGAAGATGCTGGGTAACAAGGATCGGCAGGCGGAAGCTGCCGGGAATTTCGCGCAACAGTCCGCTGAGCGCGTGAATGCCGCCGGTCGAGGCGCCGATCCCCACCAGGTCGAACTCATCGCCGCCCGGCCGGGGCGAGGGGCGCCCGGCGGTAGCAGCTCGAACCGGCAGTGTCGGTGCGTCGATGCTGATAGCCGCCGATGCGCCGGCGGCCGTGCTGAGGCGCAGCAGCGAATCGGTCAGTGCCTTGGCGAAAGGCGCACTCACCTCGCCGGGTGCAGGCTTGGTCAGCGTATCGGCCGCACCCAGCGCTAGTGCCTGGACGCCGGCAGCGACCATCGAGGAGACCACGATGATCTTGGCGTGCGGGGCGGCGGCGGCCAGATCAGGCAGGGCCGTGATGCCGTCCACGCCCGGCATTTGGATGTCGAGCAGGATGAAATCGGCACGGTTCGCTGCCAGAAAGCGCAGGGCCTGTGCCGCCGTGGGCACGGCTCCGGTGACTTGGAAACCCGGGCAGGCGTTGATCACACGCGCCAGCACCGCCCGCGCTACCGCCGAATCGTCAACAATGACGACGTTCTGCGGGGCCGGCCCGACACTTGGGCCAGCAGCCGCGGCGGCTTGGGACGAAAGCGACATCCGCCAACCGCCCTCAGGCGACGCCGACGATCTGCAGCTTGCTATGCAGCGTGTCGCGATCGAACGGCTTCATGACATATTCGTCGGCACCTGCCTCAATGGCCGCGCGGATGTGCTCCATGCCGTTCTCGGTGGTGCAGAAAACAACCTTGGGACGCGGCGCGACGGGCGCGTCCCGCAACGCCCGCAGGAAATCCATGCCGCTCATCACCGGCATGTTCCAGTCGAGCAGGATGACATCGGGCACTTCCACCATGCAGCGCTCCATCGCTTCCTGCCCGTCCGCCGCCTCGCTGACGGTGAACTCAAGCGTTTCCAGGATGTGGCGGGCGACCTTGCGGATCACCTTGGAGTCATCGACGATCAAGCAGGTCTTCATGGCAGGCCTTCCAACACGAGCGGCAACCGTGTTTATGGCCGCCAACAGTAAGCGTGACGTTAATCGGAGGTTATCAGGCCGCCACCGGCAAGGCGGGGACCAGCGCGGCAAGGTCAAGCACGAGCAGCGGCTCGCCGTCGCGCTCGATGATCCCGGTGCCGACTCGCTGCCAGCCGCCATCAAGGGCAAGCCCCGCCGACAGAGGCTGCCGGTCAAAGGTGGCGACGTCCTCCAGCGAGTCGACAAGGATTGCGTAGAAATGCCCGTCCACGCGCGTGATCACGGCGCGGGTCGCGTCGTCCGGCATGGCCCCGACGCCCAGCGCGACGCCGGTATCGATCACGGTGATAACGCGGCTGCGCAAGGCGGTGAGGCCGCGCAACGCCGCTTCAGCCCGTGGCACCGCGACCGTTTCGCCGATGTCCACCACCGAGTCGATATCCGCGGTGGGAATGGCCACGCCGCGGCCGGCGATGTGCGCGATCAGGAACAATTCGGTCACAGCGCCGCCCTCCCCGCCAGCGTGCCGGCAACGGCCGCCATCAGCGCCGCGCGATCATAGCGATAGACGCTGGTGTCGTTCGCTCCTTGCGCCGCGCGCTGGCGGCGCAGCCGCACCACTGGCACCGGCGCGTCGACCGGATCGTCGTCCATCGCCAACGCGATCGCCGGCTGCTGGTCCGGCTGGATCGACGTCACGCAGCGATATCCCGCGGCCTCGAGCGCAGGACGAAGGAAGCTGTCCATCCACCCCTGCCCGTCCGCTTGCAGCAGGCACAGCGGCGCGCCGATCCTTGGCATCACTTCGTCGCCGAACAGCGCAAAAGCGTCGATCAGCTCCACCGGCTCGTCGTCGATGATCGCCACACCGGCGATCGCGCCGTCGCCGTCGGCCGGCGCGATCTCGCGCGGCAGGGCGACGATGTCGAGCGCCTCGGCAATGGCATAGCCGATCTCCGCATCGCCATCCGTCAGGCGCAGCACGGCGATGTCACGCCGCTGCGGCAGGTCCGCCGCGAGATGAAGGGGCACCAGCGTTCCCCCGATCGCCAGTCGCATGCGGCCGCCGGACATTCGGATCAGGTCGGTCGAGACCGTCTCAACCCGGTCGACCATAGCAAGCGGAATGGCGCGGCGGCGACCGTCGAGGTCGTCGAACAACAGCGCCGGTGTCGGCGGCACCACCATCACGGTGCCCTCCTGCTCGGTGGCTGCCACCTTGCGCGAAAACGACAGGCTCGCCGCAGCGGCGACGCCGGTGCCGTCCAGCAGCAACATCGGGCGGCCGCTGTCGGGCAGTGTCTGCCCGGCATAGAGCCCGGTCGCCATGACGGGCGGTGCCGCGGGCTTGACCACCAGTTCCTCCGTGTCGAGCACCGCATCGACACCCAGCGCGAAGACGCCCTCTCGGGTGCTGACAATGGCGAGCGTGCCGGCTACGCGGGTTTCGAGCCCCAGCACATGCCCCAGCATCACCAATGGCAACCTTTTGCCACGTACGGTGGCGATGGTGGCATCGCCGATCGTGTCGATCCGCACCGCGTCGCCGCGTACCGTGACGATTTCCTCCACCGTCTGACGCGGCAGAGCGAACTGCTGGCCGCCGACACCGACGATGATGGTGGAGATAATCGACAGCGTCAGCGGCACATGGATGGTGATGCCCAGCCCCTGGCCGGGGGTGTTGACCAGCTGGATGCGACCGCCGAGTTGCTCGATGTTGGAGCGAACCACATCCATGCCGACGCCGCGGCCGGAGATGTTGGTGGCGACGTCGCGGCTCGACAGCCCGGGTTCGAAGATCAGGTCGGTCTTTGCCGCCAGCGTCATGGACGCGATCTCGCGCTCCGAACGCAGGCCTGCCTGCACCGCCTTGGCGGCGACCCGGTCGACGTCGATGCCGCGGCCGTCGTCGGCGATCTCGATCAGAATCTGGTTGCCCGACTGACGCGCGCTGAGCGTCAGTCGCCCGGCTTCGCGCTTGCCGGCGGCGCGGCGCGCGTCGGCCGATTCGATGCCATGGTCGATGGCGTTGCGGATGATGTGCACGAGCGGGTCGCGCAGCAACTCCAGCATCTCGCGGTCGAGTTCCACGTCCGAACCCTCGATCGCCAGCGTCACCGTCTTGCCGACCTCAGCCGCGGTGTCGCGGACCATGCGCGGGATCGGCGAGAACAGTGCCTCGATCTTCTGCATGCGCGTGCGCGTGACCGTGTCGCGCATCTCCGCCACGGTGATCGACAGCCGTTCCAGCGATGCTTCGGTGCGCGGATCGATGGAACTGTCGCGCAACCGTCGGGCAAGCTCGTTGCGGGCCAGCACCATGTCGGACATGCCGCTCATCATGCGGTCCAGCAGGTCGACGTTGAGGCGGATGGTGCGGCTGGCCGCCCGCTGCTGCGACACGCTTACCTGCGGGCCGGGGGCGGCCGCGGGCACGGCGTCTTCTGCAAGCGCCGCGATCAGCAGATCCTCGGTGGTGTCATCCAGCGACGCGCCAGCGTCGATTGCTTCCACGATCTCGCCGATCCGGTCGACGATCGCGAGCACGCCGTTGACCAGCGCGGTGTTCGGCGTGCGGTTGCCGCTGCGCACCGCCGCCAATACGTCCTCGGCGGCATGGCTCAATCGCGCTAACCGAGGCAGGTCCAGGAAGCCGCAGCTGCCCTTCACCGTGTGAACAAAGCGGAAGATGGCATCGAGCCGCGGCCGGTCGGCGGGATCGGCCTCCCATGCCACGATCTCGCCGGAAAGCGCTTCCAGCGTTTCCCGGGTTTCGGCAACGAATTCCTGAAGCAGATCGTCCATGGGTCCCCGGAATGCGCATCATTCGCATCCCGGCATGGCCCGGCAGGAGTTAAAGCGGCGTTAGCCTTAGGGTCAGGACTCGTTGATCACAGCCAGAAGATTACGGTGGCAGCGAGGGCGACGGCGGAGAAGAAGACGGTCGGGCAGCGATCGTAGCGGGTGGCGACGCGTCGCCAGTCCTTGAGGCGGCCGAACATGATCTCGATGCGGCTGCGGCGCCGGTAGCGGCGCTTGTCGTACCTG
>Ga0210040_10001726_pt1 | contig 32309 bp, 21 predicted proteins | sample CryGeyCG12114_NA_FD_185462 | JGI IMG/M metagenome (GOLD analysis project Ga0210040, IMG submission 185462) | Groundwater microbial communities from aquifer - Crystal Geyser CG19_WC_8/21/14_NA (SPAdes) (version 2) | ecosystem: Environmental > Aquatic > Deep subsurface > Groundwater | place: USA...
ACACCTCGCCGCCGGACGTCGCGCAGGTCAAGGCGCAGGTCGAGGCCGGCGCGGTCAGCTGGGACGTGGTGGCGGTGGCGCCGGCGGCCGCGCAGCAGAACTGCGGCACGCTGTTCGAGAAGATCGACTACAGCGGGGTGCCGGAGAGCGACCTGGTCGACCAGGCGGTCGGTGACTGCTACGTCGGCGGGTTCATCAACTCCACGCCGCTGGCCTACCGCACCGATGCCTTCCCCGACCCGAGCAAGGCGCCGAAGACCGTCGAGGACTTCTTCGACACCAAGAAGTTCCCTGGTCAGCGCGGGTTCGTCACCAACGTGCAGAACGGCATCCTGGAGTACCCGCTGCTGGCCGACGGCGTGAAGCCCGACGACCTGTACCCGCTGGACGTCGACCGGGCGCTGGACAAGCTGGACACGATCCGCGACCAGACGACGTTCGCGCCCAACGTCGGTGCGCTGCAGCAGGCGGTCGGCTCCGGTCAGGTGGACATGTTCTTCCTGCCCGACTCGCGGCTGGTGCCGCTGCTGGACCAGGGGTCGGACATCACGGTGGTGTGGGACCAGACGGTGACCACGCTGAGCGCCTTCGCGGTGCCGAAGGGGGCGCCGCACGCCGCGGCCGCTGGCCGCTTCGTCTCCTCGCTCACCGACCCGACGGACGTCGCGGCGATCTCCGAGAGCCTGGGGACGGCGCCGGTGAACACCACCGCCAAGCCTGACCTGTCGGAGAACCAGCAGAAGGTGGAGGTGTACGGGCCGGTGAACAAGGGCGAGACCGTCATGCAGGACGTCCAGTGGTACGCCGACAACTACAACGACGTCACCGCCAAGGTGACCAACTGGTTGGCCGGCTGACCATTCCCCACTCCGGGTGCGGAACGGTCGAGAAGTGTCCCTGGTGAACTATTCTTCGCGCATGGCGAACTCCGAGGACGCGACGTCGACCGCCGACATCCGGGCGGTGGCCCGGGTCGGGCAGATCTGCTCGCTGTTCGGCCCGGGGGTGGTCGAGTTGTCCGCTGCGGACATCGCCGATGCCACCGGGCTCAACCGGACGACGGCCTACCGGTACTGCGCGTCGATGGCGGCGGCCGGGATCCTCGAGCGGGGGGTGCGGCGGGGGACGTTCGCGCTCGGCCGGCTGATGCTCGAGCTGGGGATCCAGGCGCTGGGCCGCAAGCGGATCGTGGAGATCGCCGGGCCCCACCTGCAGAAGCTGAGGACCGCCGTCCGGATGACGGCGGTCCTCAGCATCCGCGGCACCAGCGGACCGGTGGTGGCGCTGGCGGAGGAGGACACCAGTCGGGTGGTGGTGATGACGGTGCACCCGGGGACGAAGTTGGACCCGACGGCGGCGCAGTCGCTGCTGATGCTGGCCTACGGGGACGCCGCGGACATGGAGAACGCGTCGGCTGGTCTGCCGGCCGCGGCGCGGGCCCGGCTGGAGACCGACGTGTACTCGGCCCGGCGGCAGGGCTACGCGGTGGTGTGGAACGACAGCACGGTGGCGGTGGCGGCGCCGGTGTTCGACGACAAGGGGCTGGCTGCGACGGTGGCGTTGCTGGGGGCGGGGGAGCTGGACCTGGAGTCGACGCTGGAGCAACTGCTCGCGACGGCTCAGGCGTTGGGTGCGGAGCTCGGGGCGGGGGCGGCGGGTGCCGTTGTCTGACGAGCTCGAGCTGTTCGACCTGGTGCGGCGGGAGCGGTTCTCCCGCGACCAGCGGCGGTTCGCCGAGATGGCTGCGTGCTTTCACCCGGGGGCGTGGGTGCGGACGACCTGGTACGACGGGGTGGGCGGCTTGGCGTATGTGGAGGCCACCCGTTCGCTGCTGGGGGACGCGCCGGCCGGGCCGTACTCGGGGAAGCACTGGGTGTTCCCGGCATTTGCTTCTGTCGCTGGTGACCGGGCGACGGTGGAGAGCCCGGCGAAGATCTTCCTGCGGGACGTCGTGGGCGGGGTCGAGGTGGAAATCCACGCCTACTGCCGCTTCTTCTCCCGGGCCGTGCGGGTCGCGGGGGCGTGGAAGCTGCTGACGTTCCACGTGCTGTTCGAGTGGGACGAGCTCCGCCCGGTGCTGCCGGGCTCGGTGCCCGCGCTGGACGCTGAGCTGCTCGCTGGGCTGCGCCCGTCGTACCGATACCTGGGCTACATGCAGGTGCAGCGAGGGGTGAAGCTGAACCCCGACCTGCTCGGCGACGACCGCTGGCCCGAGCTGGTCGCCTTCCACGCCCGCGAAGCCGCCTGGCTCGTCGGCACCGGCTCCCTCGACGACCCGACGTAGGAACCGAAGGCTCAGGCAGCGACTGAGGGTTGCGCCGACATGGCCCGGTCGCTGCTCGAGGACGGTTTCCGTTAGGTCTGATCCAGAGCGGACTCGACGAGGGCTGCCCCCTCCGCTGGAGTTGAGTGCTCCCAGATGCGCACGACGCGCCAGCCCGCTGACCGGAGAGCTGCATCCGCTTGCCGATCCCGTTCAACGTTGCGCTTCAGCTTCGGCGTCCAATACCACTCATTGTGAGTCGGCTGGCGGCCGTGCACGGGGCACACATGCCAAAAGCAGCCGTCGACGAAGACGGCCACCCGGCTCCTGGTGAAGACCAGGTCCGGGCGGACCCGTGCGTCCGGCAGGTCCAGTCTGTAGTCCTTGCGGAAGCGTCGTCCGCGGCGGTGTAGCAGGGACCGCAGAGCAACCTCTGGCTTGGTGTTGTTCCGACGGATCGCCGACATGTTGCGGGCGCGGCCGCTCGTGATGGGCGTCGGCTGCCGCGCGCCCGCTGTGGCCCCAGGGGCCGGAGATGTCACTGGCACACGGTAGGACCTGCTTGTGGGGGCGCGCGTGCGGCCGTGGGGGAGGATGGCCTCATGGCGCATGCGGTTCCCTCGTACATCCAGGTCGACGAGGGAGAGCGGTCGTGACACATGAGGTCGTTGAGATCTGCGCGGGTGCCGGCGGTCAGGCGATCGGGCTGGAGCGAGCAGGCTTCCAGCATGCCTTGGCTGTCGAGATCGACTCCTACGCCTGCGCGACGCTTCGTCAGAACCGGCCCGGGTGGAAGGTCGCCGAGGGCGACGCGGCCGATCGTCAGCTCTGGACGCCGGCAGACTACGAGGGCGTAGCGCTCCTGGCGGGTGGAGTGCCCTGCCCGCCCTTCTCGATCGCTGGCAAGCAACTCGGCGCCAGCGACGAGCGAGACCTGTTCGCCTGGGCGGTCGAACTCGCCGTTAACGAGGTGAAGCCCCGGGCGCTGCTGCTGGAGAACGTGCGCGGACTCTCCATGCCGAGGTTCGCTGCCTACCGTCAGCACGTGCTTGACCGGCTGGCGGTGGCTGGCTACGTGGGCGACTGGCGGCTCCTCCATGCCTCCGACTTCGGCGTGGCTCAGCTGCGCCCACGCTTCGTCCTCGTCGCTTTAAGGGAGGAGGACGCCCCCTACTTCCGCTGGCCCGAGCCCGACACCACCCGACTGACGGTTGGTGAGGTACTGCGCGACCTCATGGGCGCCAACGGCTGGCCGCATGTTGATGACTGGGTGCAACTGGCGAATGACATCGCCCCCACGCTGGTCGGGGGTAGCAAGAAGCATGGTGGCGCAGACCTAGGGCCGACGCGGGCCAAGCGGGCTTGGCGTGAGCTCGGCGTCGATGCGCTGGGCGTGGCCGACGAAGCGCCGAGGCCGGAGAGCCCGCATCCCAACGTGAAGCTGCCCAAGCTCACAGTGCAGATGGTCGCGAGGCTACAGGGCTGGGACGACGCCGGGGGATGGCAGCTCGCCGGACGAAAGACAGCTCAGTACCGGCAGGTTGGAAATGCCTTCCCGCCTCCCCTGGCCGAGGCGGTCGGCCGATCGGTCATGCGTGCCCTTGAGCACGTCGGTCAGCCGCATGACATGCCCGAGCTGGCGAGCCCTTCGCTTCACGACCCCGTGTATCGGGTACTCAAGGAAGCGGACGACTATCTGACGCCTGCCGCGATTCTGCGCAAACTAACGGTCCCCTACGACTCCATCAAGCTCGAGCGACGCGTCGCTCACCTCAGCAAGGACTTCGTGATTGAACTTAAGGAAACGAAGGCCGGGCCGGCCTATAAGCTAGGCGAGTTCCGAGCCTTCATCGGTCAGGATAATCATGGTCGACACGAGGCGTTCGCGCATCGCGCAGGTCGCTCACGTATCAGCTGACACGCGCGAAACTATCGGACGGAGCGGCGGCTCGCTCGGGCTTCGTCGCCGTCGTTTGGCGTGTTCGTCGTGGAAGCGCGAGCCGCCGGCTACGTTCCGGAACCGTGACTGAGCAAAGGGCAATCGCCCCGCCAACACGCGGCGAGGATCGCGAGCTGGACGCCGTCGAAGACGAGCTCGTTCGATGTGACCCCTCGGGTGATGAGGTCGCCGAAGTCTTGCGCGACACCTTCGACCAGCTCTACGACGGTCAGCACAGCGGGCGTTGGAACTTTGCTCAGCTGTTCAAGACTGAGAAGACCCACATGGGCACGCTGGTGGAGATAAATCTCCAGCGACGCTTCAAGTTCGAGAGTGGCGCCGCCACCGATTATCGCATCGCAGGGGTTCAGGTCGACTGCAAGTACTCCATGCGAGAGGGTGGCTGGACACTCCCTCCAGAGGTTCTTGGCCATATTGCACTCGTGTTGACAGCCGATGACGCTACGAGTCGCTGGATGGCCGGCCTGATCCGTGTGGACGAGTCACTGATGAATCCTGGCCGTAACCGGGACGCGAAGGGAGTCCTCTCCCTCGCAGGGCGACTCCGCGTCCGCTGGCTTTGGCCGGAGCACGGCAGCCTAGCTCCCAACGTCTTCCTGCAGCTTGACGACGAGACGCGCAATCGCATCTTTTCAGCTGGAAGCGGGCAGGCGCGGGTGAACGAGCTCTTCCGCTCGGTCCAGGGACGGATCATTCGACGGGCCGAACTCGCCACTGTCGCGCAGCAGGATGACTTCATGAAGCGGGCCCGCGGGAACGGGGGAGCGCGCACCCACCTACAACCCAGCGGCATTCTGGTTCTGGGTCACCAGGAGAACGACCCGCTCGTTGCCCGCGACCTCGGTCTACCAGTCCCCAAGAAGGGCGAGTTCGTGTCGGCAAGAGTGGTCCCGTGCCAGCCGACTGACGGTATAGACGCCGCGGAAGTTTCGGGCACCTTCTGGCGGCTGGCGACAGCCGAGGACCCGGTGGTAACAGCGCCGACGATCCCGAGAAGGCAGGCGCACGGGTGAGGGCCTGTGGCGAAGGTGTTCGCTTTGGCTTCTGATTGTGGTGATCTAGTAACACCGAAGCCTGTACCACGGGGAGGGGGTCGTGGGAATGGCGGATACTGGCGGCCACAGTGATCGGCGAGGGGGCCTGGTCGACAAGTACTTGTCGCACCCGGTGGTGCGCTGGAGCAGTGCTTTGGCTAGTCACTTCTTCCGACCGGAGTTTGCAGGTCGGCCGGTGTGGGTGACGGTCACTGAGTCATTGCTGGCCGACGTCTCTTCCAAGGCTGACCTGCGGCGTGAGAACTTCGTGCGAGACCTCCTCCTCGGCCCGCCATGGGACTCAGGTCGAGGCAACATTTGCCAGCAGGCCTTACGGGCGAAAGATACTTGGCGGTCCCGTCAAGTTCCCTATCCTCCCTACTTCGCATACTTGTGCCTCTTCTCCTTAGCTGCCGCGACGGAGACGGGCGACAGGGCAAACGCCTACTACCCGCGCCTTCGCAAGCTGCTAGGAGAGCGCGAGCGCACTGGGACTGTTCCGGGTTTCCACGCCATGGCGGAACTCTGGGACGACCTTGAGAACTGGGCGGTGCACGACAAGCGCGGTGGTCTGGGTGTTTTTCATGCGACGCCGGTAGGGGCTCATCGCCACATCGGATATCCGATCGCGCAGCAACTCCTGACACCGAAGGAGCGAACGCACCTTCCTGACATCTTCGCTGCAGCGCGGCTCCAGGCGGGACCTGTTCCATCTCAGGAGGAATTAGCAGCGCAAATCCTTAACCATGCGGGTCGAACTCTCAGCTGGCAAACCATTGACCTGCTGAAGGTCGATGGCGACCCGCCTGACCGGCACACACTGCTTGACCAGGTATCGGACATCCTCATGTGGTGGCGGACTAGTGGCCGCGCCTTTGGAGCCGAGGATTCGAGCGGACACGCCCCGTCCGCGCGTCCGGCGTTACGGTTAACCCTTGCGATGGATCGCGTCGCCGAAACTGCCACTTTCGGTCTGAGGTTGCGCCTGCCCGAGGTGCCTTCGGGCGGCATCGCACTGCACACATCGACCGGAATCGCGACGGCAGGCCCTGCAGCCGTCGCGGGTTGGAGTGAGCTCTTTAGGCTTGAGGGAGGGAGCGCGCTTCCGGCGGAACCTGCTGCTGGGTGGCTGAACGGTCGCACGATGGCGTCGGTTGATGGCGTGGCGGCTTATCGACTTCCGGGTGGGGCGCTACGGGCATTCGGTGAAATCCCAGGCCTCCGCGGGCGAACTGAGGTCGAGACCGCTGCATGGCCGGGTGTACTCTTTCTCGTTCATGCGCACCTCCGACACGATGTCGAGACGCTCGCTGAACAGCAAGGTGCTCGCACGTCTTATCTAGAACTCAGTGGACTGCCCGCGGATTGGCGCCTCGCGAATATTCAGGAGATAACCGACCCCGATCCGTTCACCGACCTACTGCCGCGGCGCGCGGGGCGCGTCTCGGCGCGTCTGCTTCCCGCCGGGGGACTGGCGAGCGCGCCTGGGCGGCGCTCCTACTTTTCTTTCGCTCCACCGTTCTTGCGTCTCGTTAGCGCGCCGGACGGCGCGCGCGTTGTGGTCGGGAGAAAACAGCTCGGGGAGGGGCCGGCTGGCGAGCTGCCTCTGCCCGAACGCCACGAGGCTGGTCCCGTCGTGGCTGTCGCCTGGGCAGGGGACGAAGCGATCGCCGAGTGCAGACTCGAAATCCACGACGGTCAGGACTGGCGAAACAGACAGCTGCCGACGCCTCCTAAGGCTTCCGGACGGCGACAGCGACGCGATGCCCTACTCGCCCCTGGCGTGCGGCTGCCCGCGCATGGTGCCCTCCTTGTCGGACGGATCCCCGGGCAAGCCTGCGATGCGGGTACCAGTCCAGACTGGGACCCCATTTGGGTTCTTCCGCGTGTCGGCCCACCGGTGTACTGCGGCAGCGGCACACCCAGCAATGACCGTCCGGGAGCCGTAGTTCACGATCACATCGCTCGCCGCCTCTGGAGCAGGGCTCTAGCTGAACGGAACCGCCCCATGCCTTCATCTCCGATGATTCGCGAACTGTGGGAGGAGTACCAAGCCGCGGCAAGAGGGGAGACGGGGGAGCTCCGTTACAACTTAAGATCTCTTTTCGCGGGGCCAAGGCGAGTCTCGCAGCAACCGACTCAGCCGGAGAGATCTCCAGGTGACCTTCTGCTGTGGGCTGTTACTGGGTGGGGAGGCGCCGGCGAGGGGAGATGGCGAGACGCAGTCAAGTCGCTAGCCGAAAACGGCAGCCCCGATGGTCGCGTCGAACCTTCCGCAGTCGTCCGCGACCGGGCGCGCCGCTGGATGCTTGGGCTTGGGCACTGCGAGGATGAGGGTGTGCGGACGCTGTCACCGCTAGTCCCTTACCTTGCGACCTTGCCAGCGCCCGGCTTGCCCCAGGCGGTGCTCTGTGGAGCCAGGAGCCCCCGGACCCTCATGGAACTTCACGATGCGGCGGAAACGGCAGGCGCCAGTATCTCCATTGAGCCCCAGTCGGACCGGCTTGGCCCAGCTAGGTTTCTTGTGACAGCCAACGAGCGCGAGGTCCTCAGTGGGCTGGCCCTGCAGTTGGGGTTAGCGTATCGCGGTCAGGGCTTCGCCGCGGTTGCCGCCGAACTCGCCCCCGACCTGCGTCAGGTTCTAGCGCAGTGCGAGCCATTCGGCCAGCCGGAGCCGTCTTGGCAACGCAGGGACTTCGATCCAGACCAGGCGTCGTTCGTGCAGTCCGGGCGTGCAAACGCTGGGCCTCTAAGGCTGAGCGAATACACTAATCCACGGGACCAGCAGCGGACTTACCTGTTGTGGGACGGGGGGAAAGCCTGCCGCATCGACCGTGATTGGGGTCGACTGGCGGCAGCCTGCGCAGCGGGTCGATGCGTCCTGCAGTACAACCGATCGCTCCGCGCTGTTCGCTTCCCGGCGACGGCGTTCCCTCCTTGGCAGGTCATGCGTCCACTGATGCTGTGCACCGGGCTGGTGCCGGAGATGAACGGCATGGACTGGGCTGCTTGCGCCGGAGTGCCTCCCTGGTTGTTCGACGTTCTAGTAAGAAAGACTTGCTTGAACGATTCTCCCTGTGTCTGATCACGATCTGGATTCATGTCCCTTGACCTGTTGGAGTTGACGTGCGAGACCCCGTAGGCGCACATGAGCAAGTGCGCGAGGCCTTGATCCGTTACGTCGAAACCGCCTTTGCCACGCAGTTTCCATCCGTAGAAGCGGAACGCCTCCAGCTACTCCGACAGCCCGGGACTCTGAGTCAAGAACCATTCATTGAGCCGATGCCTCAGTACGAGACGAGCGGCCTAGGGCTGGGTGACCTCAGGGAAGAGCACTTGCCCGGGTTATCCGCGTTGGATCGCGTGGACTTTGCGGGTCTGGCGTCCGGGCTCATGGCGACCTATCCACTTCGCGAACATCAGCTGCAAATGCTCACGCGCGTTGTGTCTGGACGAAATGCAGTTGTCACCGCAGGAACTGGCAGTGGAAAGACTGAAGCTTTCTTATTGCCCCTGTTGGCTTATCTGGCCAAGGAGAGCGCGTCGTGGGAGGCTCCAGGGGAGAAGCCTGAGCATTGGGGCGACTGGTGGTCGAACAGTGACTGGATGGACAGGTGTGCTCCGCGAACCGGCAATCGGCGCAACTGGCAGCGTCCTCTGCGCGTCTCCCAGCGAGGCCACGAACGGCGGCCGGCCGCGGTACGAGCGCTGATCCTGTATCCAATGAACGCTCTTGTCGAGGACCAGCTGAGCCGCCTCCGGCGGGCCCTAGACGGTCCCATCGCCAGGGCTTGGTACAACGACCGCCGTGCCGGGAATCGTGTCTACTTCGGGCGATACAACAGCAGCACCCCGGTCCCAGGCCACGAGCTGAGAGCTCCGAATGCCGCCGGCACCCAGGCCGTGGATACACAGCGCAACAAGCGCCTAGCGGAAGCGCTTGGGGCTGCTGAACAGGCGGCCACGCTAGCTGCAGAGCACGGCGGTGACGCGGTCGACTTTTTCCCACGCCTGGACGGCTCTGAAATGCGATCCCGATGGGACATGCAGGAGGCGCCGCCGGACATCCTCATCACCAACCATTCGATGCTATCGATCATGCTCATGCGTGAAGCGGATGAGTCAATCTTTGAGGCCACCCGCCAGTGGCTAAAGCGTGACGAAAGCGTCTTCCACCTCGTGGTGGATGAGCTGCATCTGCAGCGAGGCACGGCTGGAACGGAGGTCGCCTACCTCATACGCTTGCTGCTCCATCGGCTCGGTCTAGCGCCGACTAGCCCGAAACTCCGGATCCTCGCCAGCAGTGCTTCGTTGGAGCCAGGTGACGACGAAAGCCTGCAGTACCTGAGTGGGTTCTTTGGTGCCCCATTCGTCCCGGACGACATCGTTGAGGGCCGACTACTGAAGGCACCCGAGTGCCCAGAGTCTGAACTCGCGGCGGAACCGTTCCTGCGGATTGCGCGGGCTGCCGATGTGCCGGGGGACCTTCCTGGCGTCGTCGAGAGCGTGGCTGCGGCGCTGCTTCCAGGAAAACCGGGTGTGACGCTGGCGGAAGCTCTGCAGACGGGCGCGCAACTGAGCGCCCGGACGGCCTTGGCCTGCGCCGACGAGAATGGGACGCCGCGTGCGGTCCCTCTAGACGCGTTCGCCAAAGCCCTGTTCCCGTCCGCGGGCGAGGATGCTCGGAATGCCGCGCGTGGACTCCTGTTCGCGCGCGGTCTGGCGGAGGAGGAGCAGGGACTGCCGTCGTTCCGCCTGCATTGGTTCTTCCGGAACGTGGAAGGTCTATGGGCGTGCACGCAAGGTGACTGCCGCTCTGAGCCAGAGCGCGAAGGTGAGGGCCGCACCGCGGGGCGCCTCTACAGTGACACGCGATTGCTCTGCGACGGGAAAACTAGCCACCGGGTGCTGGAGCTGCTCTATTGCGAACAGTGCGGCACAACGATGTTTGGAGGCGCTCGGCAAACGCTGGTTGACGGCTCGGGCTGGGAATTGCTTGCGACCGATCCGGACCTGGAAGGCCTGCCTGACCGGCAGGCGGCCCGCTTCTTGGACCAGCGCGCATACAACGACTATGGGATCTTTTGGCCTCACGGGCTGGCGCAGTTGCACCGCGACGCGAGCCGGTTCTCTCAGCCACTTGTCGGCCCGAACGGCACCGTCCCAGGGCACTGGCTTCCCGCCGAGCTTGACCCCCGGTCCGGCCGGGTGGAGCTGTCGGATGGTGCTCCCGTTGGCGCACGCCGAATCTCCGGCTTCATCTTCGTCGCGCCCCAAGTGCCAGCAGTCGGAGATCAGGTGAGCGCGCTGCCTGGCACCTGTCCGCGCTGTGCACGGGACTACGCGAACCGGATATCTCGGCGGTCACCGATTCGGGGGTTCCGGACCGGCTTCGGGAAGCTCAGTCAGCTCCTGAGCAAGGAGCTGATGTATCAGCTTCCAGACACTGCCGACGCTCGGAAGCTGGTCGTCTTCAGCGATAGTCGGGAAGACGCCGCCAGCATCGCCAATGGGGTGGAGCGCAATCACTACCCCGATCTTCTGCGTGAGCTGCTGTACGACGAGCTGAGGCACCAGGCCATCGCGATCCCGGGGCTCCTACGGGACCTCATGCGACACGGTGAGCCCCTTAGCGCCGCTGCTGTCGCCGTCGCCGACAAGAATGAGCAGCTCGTAGCAGAATTGCTCGGCGATATGGAGCTGGCTACCAGCCCCTTGCCTGAGGGGCTGCCCCCCGCAATGCGGCAGGCGATTCAACAGCAGCAGAACGAGGCTGGCGCGCGTATCCAGCGCATCGAGCAAGTCGGACGCGAACGCCTCGTCCCCCTGCAGCCGCTGCTTGATGGGGACACTCAGGACGCGCCGGGCCTCCTGATTCAGCGGCTCGCAAGCCTTGGGACTAACCCGGGCGGGTCGGACGTCCAGTACCAGGAATATAGATGGGACGGCCGATACCAGCGCTGGGACCAGCTCTTCGATCTGGAAGCGCGCCCGATCAGCTGGCGTTCTGGGTTGTCGGCGGATAGCGGGGAGGCGCGGAATAAGCTGCGTGCGAAGGTGTCAAGCGAAGCGTCGCAGGTCCTCTTCAGCCGCCTCTACTTCGGCTTCGAGAGTGCTGGCTTGGGCTACCCCGAACTTGACCTCACTGAGCCCGCATGGCGTCGAAATGCAGACGCCGCTGGGGTCACTGTTCCCGAAATGCGGAGCATCTGCTCAGCTACTCTCCGGGTAATGGGATCGCTCTACCGGTACCCGCAGGAGCCTGAAACCTTCCCGCAGAGGCCCTGGGGCAGCTGGGCTGACGCCCGCGCAGTCTTGCGAAACTACGTGATCGAGATGGCCTCCGCATACGGCGTGAGCGACACCCGATTGCTTGATGCCGTGTGGCAGGCGGTGGTACATGACGGCGGCCATGCCGAAGGAAAAATTCTTCCCCGACGACTACTTGTGCGAGTCGCCGATCCTGCCGACCCCGCATGGGAATGCGTCATATGTCGGCGCGGGCACCTCCACAATCCGCGCGTGTGCACCAACTGTGGTGAGCTAATGCCCCATGCGCCCAACCTCAGCGTGCTGGAACTAGTCGATCGGAACTACTACGCGACCGAGGCTGCGGTTGGCCGGCGCGCCATCCGGCTTCACTGTGAAGAGCTTACCGCCCAGACTGACGACCAAGCTGCTCGCCAACGTCTTTTCCGGGGCCTCGTGATCGACTTGCCGGGTCAAGACGTGCCGCTCAACAGGCTTGTGGATGAAATCGACTTGCTCAGCGTAACCACGACTATGGAGGTCGGTGTCGATATTGGTGCCTTGCAAGCAGTGGTGCTGGCCAATATGCCTCCAATGCGCTTCAACTATCAGCAGCGCGCGGGCCGCGCAGGGCGGAGAGGTCAACCGTTTGCCACCGTCCTCACCCTCGCACGTGGGCGAAGCCACGACGAGCACTACTTCCGTAATCCCGACGCCATCACAAACGATCGGCCACCCACGCCCTTCCTCTCTCTCGATCGGCCTGAAATCGTCCGCAGGCTCGTGGCGAAGGAGGCGCTGCGTCTTGCCTTCCGCGCTGCAGGGGTGCGTTGGTGGCACAACCCGATTCCGAGCGACAGTCACGGGGAGTTCGGAGCCGTAACTGATTGGCTCGTGGAGCCGGATCGTCGGCAGGCTGTCGAGAGTTGGCTGCGGTCCGACGGAGAACTGGAGGACGTCTCAATGGCCCTCGCCATCGGTACAGCCCACCGAGGCGTGGATCTGGCGCGATGGGCGCGCCACGAAGTTGGCCCAGCCTTGACCTCGGCCGCGCACAACGACGAGCTAACTGCAGCGGGAATGGCCGAGCGTCTTGCAGAGGCGGCCGTTCTTCCCATGTATGGCATGCCCAGCCGCGTGCGTCAGCTTTATCACGGCCTCAGTGAGCAGGGCACGCCCCACACGATCGAGCGGGACCTCGATCTCGCGATCACCCACTTCGCACCCGGGGCCAGTCGCACGAAGGACAAGCGCGTGCTGACTCCGGTCGGCTTCACTTCCGACCTGCTCTACCGCCAGGGGCGCTGGCAGCCTGCCGACGGCGATCCGCTCGGTAATCAGCGGTGGATGGAGCGGTGCGACAACTGCCATCGGGCAGTCACCCACGCCCTGAACAACAGGCCATCCGAGGGGCCATGCCCTGATTGTGGTGCCCGTCACGACGCTCCGGCCGGAGCGCTGGCTCACCGGCTGTTTCTGACCGCGGTTCCGAAGGGTTTCCGCACGAACTTCACCCGGGGCACGGACGCCCGCGTGGAGGAGCTCGAGGAGATGGGGGTGGCGGGAACCAGCAGCATGGCCGAGCCTTCGTCCGACGCGTGCCAGATGATTCCGGGTACCAACACCGCGGCTGCAGTGGCGTCCGGTCGCACGTATCGGGTCAACGACCGCGGGCGTCGGCTTTTTCAGGGTGCTACCGGAACTGCGATCTCGAACAGAATCCAGCTGTCTGGCCAGTGGATTGACCAGCGTTTTCAGCAGCAGCCTCCGCCCACGGGCGTCTGGAGCATCACGCCGACTCAGCCTCCGCTAGAGCTGGCGCTGGTTGCGCCTAAGACGACGGACGTTCTCCGACTGCAGCCGGCAGGAACTCCTCCCGGGCTGATGCTAAAGCCGTCGCGCAATAGGAGTAGCGTGAAGGCGGCCTACTACTCAGCTTCCGAGCTAATCCGGCGGGCCGCCGCCGAACGCCTAGACGTTGATCCCGACGAGATTGAGTTGACAGATGTTCGTCATGTAACACTCGCTGACGGCACTTCGGGTGGAGAGATACTCCTAAATGACCGCCTTGCTAACGGCGCCGGTTTTGTCCGTCACAGTTGCGATAACTGGCAGGAACTCTTGGCCGAGCTCACGGACCCGGTGAACCCGCGAAGCTTCGGTGGCCAGATCAGCAGCGACGAGCACCTCGCCGCCTGTGACTCGTCTGGGTATGACTGCTTGCGGGGGTACCGCAATGGTCAACTGCATGGACTCCTCGACTGGCGACTGGGGCTTGGACTTCTCCGCATCCTGTCAGACTCCTCTTATGCTGCGGGGCTTGGTGGCGACGAAACCTCACCGGAACTCCGGGGATGGAGTGATTACGCGACTGAACTAGGGGATTCCTTCGTCTCAACATTTACGGGAGCTGTGGCTCGGAGCTTCGGGGACCTCCCGGGCTTCCGAATCGGAGGGAAATGCGTGGTGATAGCCCATCCCTTGTGGAACGCCTCAGAACCCGCCGGTCGCTTGGCGAAGGCGATCTCGGAGACGGATGCGCCGGTCCGCATCCTCGATACCTTCAATCTTGCCCGTAGGCCATCCTGGTGCTATCAGGAACTCGGCAGATGAGACGCAGTCTGACGTCGGGCCTGGTTTTCAGCGTTCGGACCGGGGGAGTCGGGGCTCTCGGCGCTGGAGCACCTGCTCGAGGGGCACCCGACCGTGCCCGAGGACCGCGGCGTCTTCCTCGACCGCACGTACCGGATACACCCGGCGCTGACCGCGTTCGTCTCCGACCTCGCCTACGAGGGCCGGCTGGAGTCCGCGCCCGGGCGGGAGCGGATCGCCGTCGACGGCTGGACCAGCGGGCTGGCCGTGCGGTTCGTCGAGCACACCCGGCCGGCGGCGGCCGCATCTCCTGATGAGGCTCGCGCTGTTGTCGATCTGTGGCGGTCGCTGCAGGGCATCGGCTGGACCGACGCCGAGGGGGAGCGGCACGTCATCGGCGTCGACGACGTGCTGGTGGTCGCGCCGTACAACAACCAGGTCGCACTGGTCCGGGGGCTGCTGCCCGACGGCGCCCGGGTCGGGACGGTGGACAAATCCCAGGGGCAGGAGGCGCCGGTCGTCCTGTACTCGATGACGTCGACCAGCGCCGAGGACGCGCCCCGCGGCGTCTCGTTCCTCTACGACTTGCATCGGCTGAACGTGGCGGTGTCCCGGGCGAAGGCGCTGGCCGTGGTGGTGACCAGCGAGGAGCTGCTCGACGCCCCGGTGCGGACGCCGGAGCAGCTGCGCCAGGTCAACGCGCTGTGTCGACTTATCGAGATGGCGACCGGTAGCCACTGAGGTCCGCTGACGTCCGCGTCGTGCGATCAACGGCAATCACGAGGAAGAAGGGGCGTCAATGCCGCTCGAAGTTGGTCTCTGGCGCGTCGACGGCGACAAGCCGGTCCGGGTCACGCACAACGGAGTTCCGCTGGAGTCCCAGCTCGAGACGATGATCGAGGCGGACCCCACGATTCTCGGTACGCCGTTGCTCCTGATCGGGCGACAGGTCCCCACCGACTACGGCAAGTTCATCGACCTCCTGGCCATCGACGACGAGGGTGCACTCCACGTCCTCGAGCTCAAGCGGGACCGGACGCCCAGAGAAGTCGTCGCGCAGGTCCTCGACTACGGGTCCTGGGTGCGGGAACTCAGCCACAGCCAGGTCCTTGACCTGTTCGCGACCTACAAGCCCGGCGTGGCCCTCGAGCAGGAGTGGACGACCACGTTCGGTGGTGACTTCCCTGAGGAGCTCAACGCCGGCCAGCGCTTGACGATCGTCGCGGGCGACGTCGATCCGGCCACCGAGCGCATCGTCAGCTACCTGTCCGACTTCGGCGTCCCCGTGAACGTCGTCTTCTTCCGGTACTTCGACGACGGCGATCGCGCTTACCTGGCCCGCACTTGGCTGATCGATGAGGCCCGGACGCAGCCGAGGAAGGCCGGCTCGGGCAGTAAGACCCGGGAGCCGTGGAACGAGCAGGACTGGTACGTCAGCTTCGGTGAGGACAGCGGACGCCGGAACTGGGAGGACGCCCGAAGCTGGGGGTTCGTTTCGGCGGGTGGCGGCGAGTGGTTCTCGCGCACTCTGCGCAAGCTTCCAGTCGGCGGCCGGGTGTTCGCTTGCATACCGGCTCTCGGCTATGTCGGGGTCGGGACGGTGACGGGGGAAGCGACACCGTTCGAGGACGCGATGGTGGAGGCCGGTGGGGACCAGGTTCGATTGTCCGAGAAGGAACTTCTGGGCTCCTACTCGCACCAGCCGCTGGCCAGCGGCGAGGACCACCGCGAGTGGGTGGTTCCAGTGACCTGGCAAGAGACCCGGGACCGCTCGGCTGCCTACTGGGAGCGCGGCATGTTCGCGAATCAGAACAGCGCCTGCAGACTCCGCAACCAGTTCACCCTCGAGCAGCTGGCCACTGCCTTCGCCCTGGAGGAGAGCTGATCATGGACGCGGATGTGGCTGCGCTGCGCGCCTACATCACCGGACGGCTGGGCTCCGAGCTGATCGAATGGCCTGGTGGCCGGCCGGGGGAGGCCGAGATCGCTCTGGTCGACGCCGTCATGTCCATCAGAGCGCGCTACGGCAGGCCAGCGCACACCGTGGACGACATCGAGTTGGCCCCGACGGGCGTGCACCGCGCGGTCGCGTCGTATCGGCGACTGCGAGGCGAGAGCCACCTCGACGACCTCGCAGCGCTGGCCCACCTGGAGGCAGCGGCGCTGACCGAGGCCCTGGGCGCCCAGCGGACCGGTGGGGTGCTGAAGGCGCACGCGATCCGGGAAGCGGCCGCCGCGCTCACGGCTGTGGAGGTGACATGTGCGGAGAAGGTCAACCCAGCAGACGAGACGCAGAAGAAGGCCTATACGTCGGTCAAGGGTCTCGGTTGGGTGACTTGGGAGTACTTCGGCATGCTCCTCGGGCGCCCGGGGGTCAAGGCGGACCGATGGGTCATCCAGGCCGTCACCAACGGCGTCGGCCGCCCGGTCACGGCTCGTGAAGCGCGGACGATCGTGCTGCAGACGGCCGCGGACACGGGTCACGACCCGACCCGTCTCGAGCACGCGCTGTGGGCTTACGAGCGGACGCGGCCGCGCTCCTGATCACTCAGGTAGCTCTCCCGCGGGCGGCGGCTGACCGATGTCACCTCCAGCACGACCAGTGCATGCCACGCGGCAATCCGTATGCAGTCACGCCGCCCTCTGTGAAATCCGGAGGAGCGCGGACCGTGACAGCAGGTTTCGCCTCCAGGCACGCTGCCAGGCACGTAGACAATCGCCTCACTCAATGGGGGAGGTGGCAGTCTTCAGTCCGGTGACGTCAGTGCCCGGATGATGCAAATCCTGCGGGCGGGCGACGTCTCGCGACTTTGGTAGGACTCGAATCGCACCGTCTGGTGGCACTGTCGACAGGAGCTGACTGAGTTGTTCACGCCGTTTGTGTCCGAGCAGCTGGGCCATTACGTCTACGTTCTGCGAGACCCGCGCGACGACTCGATCTTCTATGTCGGCAAGGGTCTCGGAAACAGAGTCTTCGCGCATGCCAGCGCCGCTCTAGCCGCCGACTCGTACACGACTGTCTCGCTCAAGCTCGGACTCATCGCCGCCATCCATGCCGCGGGCCTGGAGGTGAGAACAGAGGTCTTGCGGTTCGGGTTGTCGAACCACGAGGCGTATGAAGTCGAAGCTGTGGCGATCCAGCTGTTGACGGAGAGCCCGCCGGCAGCGTTGACCAACATCGTGGCCGGCCACCACGTGGGTGTGCGCGGGTGGATGTCCACTGACGAGGCGATCTCCCTGTTCGAGGCGCCGCCCGCGCCGGCGATTTTCGAGCGCGTGCTGCTCATCCGACCGACCCAGCTCTGGTACCCGAAGATTCCGGCAGATGAGCTGTTCGACGCAACGCACGGCTGGTGGGTCCTCAACCCTCGGCGCGCAGAGCGTGCCGACTACGTGCTGAGCGTCTCCAGAGGCGTGGTGCGACAAGTGTATTCGCCGGAGTTCTGGCGACAGCAGCAGCTAGGTGACCGCGGCTACACGGACGGGTCGGGCAAGCCGCGCTGGGGCTTCGACGGGTCCGTCAGTCGGGGCGCTTTCGCAGCGGCCGTGGTCGGCACCGACGTCACCCGGTACTTCAGCAAGGGCGCGCGGAACTCCGTTCGCTACCTCAACTGCTGAGTATTGGTCCGTCTCCCTGACGCAGACGCAGCGCGGCGGCGACGAACTGCTGCCGCTGAGCATCGTCGAGGATCAAGGACAGGGGCACGCTCTTGCGCTTACGGTAGTCGGCCTGCGTGACCTCGGCTGTGTCGACCGGAGCTCCTGCAACGACCACGTCGTCCAAGAACTGCTGCTGCCCCGCCTTGCCGGCGCGCTCGACCCACTGGAAGTTGAGGCCGAGGGTCGGCTTGGCGCCGCAGTAGACACTGAACGGATAGACCTCCCCTCCGGTTGGAAGATCGCCGCCGTATGAAAAGCTCGGGTACTGGCCGGTGCCGCCCCCGTGCAAGCGAAAACCGGCCGCCGCGAGCTCCTGACTGAAGGTCGCGACGGCATCGGCCAACGCAGGCTCTTGCTGTCGGAGCCACTCGTCGACGCTCTCATGACTCCATGCCACGGGCGCGGATCGGGCATTCTTCTCGTCGGCCGACTCTGCGCCATAGATCGTGGGGATCAAGATCTCCACCTGCTCGTGAACCGCCCTGCGCAGCTCGATTGCCAGGAGGCGCATTCCAGCCGATGTGTGACTGTTGAGATACCGAACGATGCGTCGGAGATCGACGTTGATGGCGTCGACCGCGAGAACTAGGGTGAAGACGCCAGCCTCCAGATTCGCTTCGAGCTGTTGCCGTCCGTTGCCGTCGCTGCCCTTGAGGAGCATCTTCAGGTCCGGGCCCCCGCGCTGTCGCCAGCGGTCGATGAACTGGGGTGCCGAGAACTCCGTCAAGCGGGCGGCATAGTCGAAAACCTGGCCGATGATCGTGCGGCGGATGTCTGCATTGGAGGCGAGCTTGCACTCGACGACGGTGATCGATCCGTCGGTGTCGACGATGACGACATCCGCTGGGCCCACGCCTGTGCCGAACTCGCGCACAGCCACTGCGTCCGAGCTGACTCCTTCGATAAGGCTTGGCTGCGCTTGGAGGAGGGCTTGCAGCTCCGACTCGTTGATGTAGCCGGTGGTGGACGGCGGATGCCACTTGCCACCGGCGGAACGGACGAGCAGCTCGACAGCGTCAACGGGGCCGGACACGCGGTCACCATGGCACAGCGGTGCCCGGCTGTAAGAGATGGCGGAAGATCCGGACATGACTGGCCATGTCTACGTCGTTCCAGTCAGTGGCCTTGCTGACCACCTACAGCCGGCACCCGGTGCAGGTCGAGCGGCAGGCAGAGGGGCAGGACGCCTACTGGGCCAGCTACTGGGAGGACGACGACCTGTTCTACGGGCACGTGCTCGGCTTCAAGGGGCTGGAGCGGCCGGCCATCGTGCTGACGGTCAACGGCTTCCGGCACGAGGAGCGGGCGCGGGAAATGTTGTACGTCGGCCTGTCCCGGGCGCGTGACCTGTTCGTCGTCTGCGGCGATCTCGAGCTGATCCGCCGCGTCGGGGGGAGAGTCCGTCGCGCGTCGCCTGACGATGACCAGCAACTAGGGGGGCAGGCATGGAGTTCGTGCTCAACGGAGTGAGTCATGCCCTACAGCCGGACGACATCCGGTCTGCACTGCGACCGGCTCGTCCGGAACCGGTGCGTGAGCACTGGGTCGACGTCGACGGTGTGCACTGGCCGCCCAAGCAGGTCTTCGCGCTCGCCACCCGGATCGACCGCTCGGAGTTCACCTCCCACCTGGCCCTGCGGCACCTGCAGCGGCTGGGGTTCCGCACCAGTGACTGGTCCGGCTCGCGGGTGGAACGCCCGACGGAGGCCGCACCCCAGGCCGCCGCGCCGGTCGAGCGGCGAGTCACCACCGGACAGCCACCGCTGTCCACCCGCGACGTCGTGCTGATCGGCTGCTCTGGTTCCAAAGCAGGGACTGCCGGTCCCGCTGCGGAGCTCTTCACCGGAGCGGCGTTCGTCAAGGGACGTGAGCACGCTCGCGCATCCGGCCAGCCCTGGTACGTGCTGAGCGCCAAGTACGGACTGCTGAGCCCCGACGAGGTCATCGCCCCTTACGACGTCTACCTCGGCGACCAGTCGACGACCTACCGAAAGACGTGGGGTGCGGGGGTGGTGGCCCAGCTGTCCCGGCTGCACGACCTGTCCGGCGTCGTCGTCGAGGTCCATGCGGGCAAGACCTACTGCGACCCGCTCTTAGCGCCGCTGGCGGCAAGCGGCGCCATCCTCCGCCAACCGCTCGCCGGCCTACGTCAGGGTGAGCGACTGTCCTGGTACGGCGCACAGTCGACGGGTGACACCCCTGGCTCCGCGCCAGTACAGCCGGAAATCGTCCCCGACGTCAGCGCGCTGCTCGACGGCCACCGCGCGGTCTCTCCCGAGGACTTCCTTGCGTCTGGCCGGGAACGCGCCGACCAACCCGGGCTCTACAGCTGGTGGGTCGATGCCTCCGGGGCTGCGGCGCTGTCCGCCGGGCTCGGGCACGAGGTGCCGCCGGGTCTGATCTACGCGGGCCGTGCCGGCGGCATCCGTCCGAGTGGCGTCGTGTCGACCAACACGCTGTGGGGTCGGGTGGGCACCATGCACCTGGGTGGGAACCGCTCGTTCTCTACTTTCCGGCTGACGCTGACGGCGGCTCTGGCGAAGTCGGGCACGCCGGTCGACGACGAACGCGCACTCACCGACTGGATGCATCGGCACCTCCGGGTGGCGGTGCTGCCGCTGCCCGTCGCAGACGTCGTGACGGCGGAGGACCGGCTGCTCGAGATCGCCGACCCGCCGCTCAACCTCCGGGACGTCCCGCAGACTCCGCTCCGGCGCACCCTGAGCCGCCTGCGGTCCACGCTGGCCTGAGACGTCGGTGGCCAGCCGACGAGGTCACGCGGTGAGCAGGCCGGAGAGGGCGGCCGTCAACCGGCCGGCGGACGTGACAGCTGCAAGAGCCGACTCGAGGACGGCGATCTGAGCCGCCGTACGGCGGCGGTAGCCGAACACGTCCAGCGTCTGCGCGAACAGCTCGTCCTTGGTCATCCCCGCGCTGGCCCTGCACAGCGCGACCATCGCATTGCCGATCTCCTCCGGCGGCACCTGCTCCATCGGCCGGGTCGCCGACGGATCGCGGCGGAAGCCGGTCCACGAGGCCCGGTCCAGCGTGGAAGGCCACACGACGTCACCGACCCGTGCGGACGCCGGCACCAGCGCGGCCAGCGCGTCCTTCCGCGCCTGGGCCACCCGGCCTAGCCCGAAGGCCCCCGCGGTCAACCGCGCCAACCGCTCGACGTGGATCGGTCCTTCCGCCTCGGCGCCCGCCTGCAGCACCCGCCCCACCAGCTCGGCCACCCGCCGGTTCGCCAGCTGGTCGAGCAGCCCCCGGTCGCCCGCGGCCTCCGGCGTCCACGGCACGAACGGCACTTCGCCGTCCAGCACCGGAGCTGGCGCCTCGACCGCCGGGGCGGCCGGCTCCACCAGCGAAGCGACGCGGAAAGGCAGCGGGTCAGGCGCCGAGGGAGCGGCCACGACCGGAGCCTCAGCCGCCGCGACCAGGCGATCGACCACCGCCTCTCGGTCCGCCAGCCAGGCCGGCAGCCAGACCCGCTCGACCGCCGGCCAGCGCAGCATCGCGCCCAGCACCTCGACCGGCAGGCCGTCCCGGTCACCGACCGTGCGCCGCCGCGCCCAGGCCGGCCCGTCGAGCAGCACCGCCATCACTGGCACGTCGGGGGCATCGGGCAGTGCCACGGCCAGGTCGACCTTGAAATCCGACAGGCCGACGTCCGTGCGGACGACCAACCCCCGAGAGCGCAGCGCGTCCGCGACCTCGTCCCGGTGCCGGTCGGGCACCGAGGCGAACCGCGAGTCCCGCGGCAGCGCGTCGGTGCCGTTCGCCGCCAGGTCGAGGTAGGCCCGCAGGTGCTTGATCCCGACCGACGACGTCTGCTCGGCCCGCAGGTCCGCCGGGTCGAAGGAGGAGAACACCACGACCTGTCGCCGGGCCCGGGTGACCGCCACGTTCAGTCGCCGCTCGCCGCCCACCTTGTTCAGCGGCCCGAAGTTCAGCGGCAGCTGCCCGCGCTCGTTGGCGCTGAAGGCGGTGGAGAACAACACGACGTCCCGCTCGTCACCCTGGACGTTCTCCAGGTTCTTGACGAACAGCCCCTCGCCGTCGGTGCGGTCCAGCGCCTCGACCAGGCGCTCGTCGCCGGCGTCCCGGAGCAGCGTCTCGATCAGCGCCCGCTGCTGGGCGTTGAACGTGACCACGCCCAGCGAGGGCAGGACGTCGGGCGACAGGGCGAACCGGCGACGGATCTCCGCGACGATGGCCTCGGCCTCGATCGGGTTGGTGCGCAGCAGCTTGCCGACGCCCGACCGCTGGAACGTGCCCTGCACCCGCACCAGCGAGACCCCGCGACCGTCCGGCGCCGCCGAGGCCGCCCCGTGCACCGGCGCGGGGAACGACGACAGCCGGTTCTCGTAGTACTGCCCGTTGCTGAAGGCGATGAGCGACTCGTCCTGGCTGCGGTAGTGCCAGGACAGCCACTGCCGGGGCACCCGCGCCTGCACGCACTCGGAGAGGATCGACTCCTCGTCCTCCACGGCGGTCGCCAGGTCCTCGGGCAGCGCGTCGTCGTCCGACGTCGACTCGGCGAAGGACGTCGGCGGCATCTGCTTGCTGTCCCCGACGACGACGGCTGCTCGCGCCCGACCCAGCGCACCGACCGCGTCAGCCACCCGGATCTGCGACGCCTCGTCGAACACCACCAGGTCGAACAGGCCGGCGGTGGCGGGGAAGAACCGGGCCACCGAGTCGGGGCTGACCAGCACGCAGGGCATGACCGCGGTGACCAGGTCGCCGTACTCGGCGATCAGTCCGCGTACCCCCAGCCCGCCGCGCTGCCGGTTCAGCTCGCGCTGCAGCGCGCCGATCCGGCCGCCGCGGGCGGTGACGTCGAACGACCGCGTGGCGACGACGGACGCAGGCAGTGCGGCGGTCAGGTGGCGACGAACAGCGCGGGAGGCAGCGGCGAACCGGGAGATCGCCCGCTCGTGCACGGGCGGGTCGAAGGCGGCCAGTCCGGTCGCCGCCTCCCGCTCCACCAGCGAGGCCCCGGCCAGCCCGAGCTCGAAGGAGCGAACGGCATCGTCGGCCGGCACCGAGCCGGACAGCAGCGCCGTCCGGGCCTCGGTGAGTCCGGCCGAGCGCAGCGGCTCCACTGCGGTGATCAGGTCCAACCACCGGCGCAGCGACGGGAGGCCGGGTGCTGTGGCGGCCCGCTCCGCACGGGTGGCCTGCCACCGGGCGAACAACCCGTCCGCTGAGGCCCACCGTGCGAGCTGCTCGGGGCTCGACCCGCAGACCGCCAGCAGCTGCTGCACCGCATCGCGGGCGCGGGCCACCGCGGCCGCGGCGCCCGGGTTGGTCACCGGCCCCTGCACCAGCAGCGCACGCAGCGCGGCGGGGAACCCGTCGGTGCCCTCGACCACCGCGCCGGCCAGTCGGAGCCAGTCGACCTCCCGATCCACCAGGCCGGGGTCGACCAGCGGGTTCCAGTCGGTGCGCACCTCGAGTCCGGGGATGGCTGCGCCGCGGGACGCCAGGCTCCGCGCGGCCGTCTGGACGGCCACCAGGGCCGACGCCAGCGCCGGCACGGCCTTGGGCTCCACGTCGGCGGTGAGCACCGACGACAGCGACTCGCGAACGGCGATGAGCCGCTTCTTGCGACCGAAGAAGCCGGAGTGCGCGGCGGCCTCCGCCGCCGCGGAGATCTCTGCCAGGGGCAGGTCCAGAGCCGCCGGCGTGGCCACGTCCACACCCGGATGAGCAGCGGCACGGAAGGCCGCGACGTCCGCCGACAGGGCCGCCGTCTCGGACCGCCACCGCGCCGACCGGGTGTCGTCCAGCACGGACAGGTCGACCGGTGGGCCGCCCAGCACGCGGGCCAGGCCGTCGAGGTCAGCGGGCGTCCGCACTGCGGCCAGTACCGGCGCCAGTCGCGCGGACGCCGACAGCTCGACCACCGCGGCGTCGACAGCGGCACAGGCAGTCGCCGCGGCCGGCACGTCGACGTCCGCGGTGTCGACGAATGCCCACGGGTGACCGACCCGCGGCCGCGCGACATCGGCGATGTCCGGGAGCGTCGCCAGCGCCCGGCGGACCGCGGCCGTCGCCTCGGCAGTCAGCCCGCCGACGGCGTCCGGGGACACCGGCAGTGCGGTCACCGAGTCGCCGACGCTGAGCGCGCCGGTGCGCGCGCTGTACAGCGAGAGGCCGGCGGCGTTGGGCTCGTGCAGCCGGGTGGCGTAGCGGGCCAGCGCCCGGCGGGCCGAGCGGAGGTCCTCGCCGTCGGCGGCGAAGCCCTGCTCGTCGACCTGCACCGCGTGCTCCAGCGCCTGGCGGATCTGGGTGCGCACCACGGCCGGGCGGCTGCCCTTGTCGTGCAGGTCGAGGGCGAACGGGCCCATGCCGACGGCCTCCAGCCGCCGGGCGACGACGTCGAGGGCGGCGCGCTTCTCGGCGACGAACAGCACCCGCTTGCCGTCCGCGACCGCCCGGGCCAGCAGGTTGGTGATGGTCTGGGACTTGCCGGTGCCGGGAGGCCCCTCGAGCACGAAGGTCCGGCCGGCGGCGGCCTCGGCGACCGCGGTCAGCTGCGAGGCGTCCGCCGACACCGGCACCCCGCCGGCCAACTCGTCGAGGTCGACGGAGCTGTCCGCGGCGACCGGGTCGTCGAACGGATCGGTGGGGGAGTGCACCAGGTGCGCGACCAGGGGATTCTCGACCAGCGAGGCCCAGCGCTCGTCCAGGTCCTTCCACAGCCGGAACTTCGCGAACGCCAGGATGGCCAGGTCGGCGGTCGGCTCGACGCGGTAGGGCAGCCCGCCCTCGGCCAGGGCGACCCGCATCGCCTGCAGCGCGGCGTCCAGGTCGATGCCGGCGCCGTCCTCGGTCGGCTCCTGCAGGCCGGGCACGGTGAGCCCGTGCAGCTGGCGCAGCTTCTCCAGCAGGCAGTAGTTGGGCGTGCTGGTGCCCGACTCGTCCACGGTGAGCCGGTAGGCGCCGGAGCGGGAGTGCGGCTTCAGGACGACGGGCACGAGGATCAACGGCGACCGCAGTGGTCGTCCGTCGAGCTCCCAGGCGAGGCTGCCCAGCGCCAGGTAGAGGTTGTTCGCGCCGGTCTCCTCGAGCACCGTCTTCGCCTTGTAGGCCAGGGCCCGCATCCGGGTCACGTACGAGGCCTCGGGGACGTCGACGTACACCCCGCGGCGGTCGAGCAGCAGGTCCGCGAGCTGGTCCTGCGGCAGTTCCCGGGCCGAGCGCATGCCGCGCTCGCGCTGCACGGCCGCCAGCTGGTCGCTGGGCAGCAGGGTCAGCGTCGTGCCGGCGTTGACCAGGTCCTCCAGCGTGCCAAGGTGGGCATCGGGCACGGTCAGCGCGATCCCGGCCCGCGGGGTGTAGTTGATCAGCCGGTTGCGCAGGCTCAGGTCGAGCAGGGCGTTCTTCCACTGGGCGATCCGCGGCGGTGCGGCGTCCCGGGCGGCCCCGGGCTCCGTCGTCCTCCCGCCGTCGGCCGGACGGGTCGGGGTGCTGTGCACCGCCGGCCGGTACTCGATCACCTGCACGGCGCCGTCGGCGTCCCGGGTGCGAGCGGGCAGCGGGAGGACGCCGTCGCGGCGGGCGCGGTACACGTCGGTGACGCCGATGACCCGGTCGAGGTCGCCGGTGAGCCAGGCTGCGTAGGGCGGGCGGTGCAGCTCCTCGAAGCGGGCGGGTTCGGCGCGGGTGGTGAGCATCGTCGTCTCGACCAGTCGGATGAGGCCGAGGTCGATCAGGTTGACGAGGCTGGCGACGTCGGTGGTCGCCGCGCTCTGCGCCGACAGCTCCTCGCGCCAGTAGCCGAGGAAGGCGTGGCCTTCGACCAGCCACAGCAGTGGCCGGATCCCCGCCTGCTCGAGCGCGGCGGCGAGGACGACGACCAGGTCGAGACAGGTGCCGACCCGGTCGTCGAGCACCTCGCCGGGGTTCCGCACCTTCTGGCCCAGGTCGGCCCAGCTCGCCGGCGGCTCGCTGTACCGGATGTCACGGTGCTGCACCGCCGCGACGATCGCCGCGACGATGGCGTCGACCCGCTCGGGGCCCGCCTGATAGCCCTCGATCGACGGGCTGCCGCTCTGCTCTCGCAGCAGACCGGCGGCCTCCGCGACGAGGGCGGTGACCGATGGGTGGTTGGGCATCACGTGCGCGGCGAGCATCTCCATCGCCAGCTCCAGCGGCGTGGCCAGCCACTGCGCTGCAGCCAGGACCTGCACCGGTTCGCGGGCCGAGCCCAGCACCGCGCCGTTCTGCTCGACCGAGACCGACAGCCAGCCCGGACGGCGCTCCTCGACCTGCAGCATGGCCGCCGGGTCCAGGCGCAGACCCACGTCGGTGAGCACCGTGGTGTGACCGGGATCGATGTCGGCCAGCAGGGTCACGGCGTCGCCGATCGGCCCCTCCGCGTCCCGGACGCCGACGCGCACGGTGGCGCTGCGCACCGGTGCACCGCTGCCGGTGAGGACCAGCTGCGAGACCACGGCGATGCCGTTGTGCGCGAGGGCGTAGCTGAGCACCGGCACCGAGGTGACGTCGACGCTGATCCGCGCCGCGGTCGGCTTCGGTTCGGTGGCTGCCAGCTGGAGGTCGGAGGTCTCGCCCATGGTGCGTGTCTACCGGTCGGGGCCGACCGATCGGGCGCCGTCCGTGGCGGGTGAGGCGGGTGGGGCCTCGGCGGACGAAACCGACTCGCATCCCTGCGCGGGGGCCGCGCGATGTGACAGCGTCCGCTCCCGGACGACCCGGCGCGATGGCTGGGTGGCCACAGTGCAGGAGAGCTCACCCCTGCCGCGATCCAGGAGTTGACCATGAACGACGACGTCCAGCTGATCAGTGACGGTGATGGTCTGGCGGTCATCGGGAATCCGGCGGCCGTCGATCTCTTCCTCGCCCTCGAAGGGCTGACCTCGAAGAAGCTCGGGCTGCCCCGGCTCGGGGCCGTCTTCGGGAAGGGCGCCGGCATCGCACAGGCCGTTCCCGAGATCGCTGAGCTCGCGGGTCGCTGGGTGGAGCTGACCAAGGAGTCGGCGCACCTGGTGGAGGAGCTCGGGCTGAAGAAGCAGGGGAAGTCCGGGCTCGGCACCGGTGTCGTGAAGCCCGACAAGAGCAAGGGCCGGGTCGGTGCGGTCGTCGAGTTCGCGAAGGGCCCCGGCTCGCCGTTGTCCAACCCGGCGATGCTGTCCGGTGCCGCCGGGCTGATGGCGCAGCTGGCGATGCAGCAGACCATGGACGAGATCACCGACTATCTGGCCGCGATCGACGCGAAGCTCGATGACGTGCTCCGCGCCCAGGAGGACGCCGTCCAGGCCGACATGATCGGCGTGGGCTTCGACATCGACGAGGCCATGACGCTGCGGGAGCACGGCGGCCGGGTCAACGAGGTGACGTGGTCGAAGGTGCAGGGCTCATCGGCGACCATCGCCCGGACTCAGTCGTACGCGCTGCGCCAGCTCGACGCGCTGGCGGAAAAGCTGGAGCGCACGACGAAGATCAGTGATCTGGCCGAGGCAGCGAAGGCAGCGGAGACCAAGGCCCAGGGGTGGTTGGCCGTCCTGGCGCGGTGCTTCCAGCTGCAGGACGCCATCGCCGTGCTCGAACTCGACCGCGTGCTCGAAGTGGCTCCAGAGGATCTCGATGGGCACCGGCTCGGGCTGAAGGCCGTCCGGCAGCGGCGCCTCGAGAGCATCGCGCAGAGCACGGAGCGGCTGCTGGCCCGCATGGACGCCGCGGCGGGTACGGCCAACGCGAAGGTGCTGCTGAACCCGATCCAGTCTCCGGCAGTGGTGCGGTCGAGGGAGCACATCTCGCTCGTGGTCGCCGACTTCCACGGGCGGCTGGGGATCGAGTCCGGTGGGGAGTCGGTGGAGGCGCGGCCGTGGACGGACGCGGCCTCGGAGTTCCGCGACAAGGTGCGCGAGACCGGCGCAGGGCACGTCGATGTGTCCAAGCGCCTCGGAACTGAGACCTTCGGCCGGGCGAAGTCTGTGACGGGCAGGTTCTCCAGCGGGATCGCCGACCGGACGCTGCGTCGGCGCGGGAACGACGAAGCAGCCACCGAGGGAAGTGAGTGACCCGGTCTCTGAGCCGGCGTTCGGCCGTGTTTCCGGGCGGCGCTCGCCCGCAGGGGTGAGGCGGCCCGCTGCCAGTCACCTCCCAGCTCTCCGGCGTTCCATGATCTTTCCGACGGTTGCCCACAACGGGCTGAGCCGCGGGTGACCGGGAGGCGAGCGGGCGGTGGGCACGTCAGTCGCCGCGCCCGCGCGCGAGTCCGCTCGACGGCACCGGGTCCTCCGGCGCACCGGGCGCGTCCTCGCCGCCGTCGTCCTGACGTTCGCCGTCCTGCTCGGCATCGCCTGGGTCGTCACGCCAGGAGTCGGTGACGCGCAGCAGCTGGTCTCCGCCGAGCTCGCCGCCAACGGCGGCACCCCACTACAGGGCAACGTCCCGGACAACCTCGCGCAGGCGCTCATCGCCACCGAGGACAGCCGCTTCGAGCACCACATCGGCATCGACCCGGTTGGTGCCGTCCGGGCCGGCTGGGGGCTGCTCACGGGGAAGAACCTGGGCGGTTCCACCCTCGACCAGCAGCTGGCCAAGAACCTCTACGCCGGCGGCGAGCAGAGCTTCGGCGACCGGGTGCAGTCCGTCGTCCTCGCGTTGAAGCTCGACGCCAGCTGGAGCAAGGACCAGTTGCTGCGTATGTACCTGGACGACGGCTACTACGGCCACGGCTTCTACGGCCTCACCGCCGCGACCCACGGCTACTTCGGCGTCGAGCCGGACGACCTCAGCTGGGCCCAGGCGACCCTGCTCGCCGGCCTCTTCCAGGCGCCCACCGCCTACGACCCGTTCCTGCACCCCGACCTGGCGAAGAACCGGCAGCAGCACGTGCTGAACCGCCTCGTCGCCGTCGGCGACCTCGCCCGCGACCAGGCCGACGAGATCGCCACGCAGAGCTGGGACCTCGTCGCCGGCTGACGCCCGCACAGGCGCATGTGGCATGGTCGATGGCCGCTGACGAGCGCACCGCGCCCAGCGACTCCCAGACCACCGCACCGAAGAAGAGGCACGCCCGCATGAGCACCATCAGCCCCGAGCCCACCCCGGCCGAGCAGACCCCCGTCGAGCAGAGCACCGCCACCAGCGAGGGCACCCTGGCCAACGTCGAGCCCACCGAGGCCGACGTCCAGCCGGGCTTCGTCACCCGGCACACCGCCACCCTGATCACGCTGATGGTCGCCGTCATCGTCGCGGCCATCGCCATCGCCGGCGTGATGCTCTACAAGGACCACGTCGACGACGACAACAGCGCGACCGAGGCCGCTTTCGCCAAGACCGTCGCCGCCCAGGGCGCCACGCTGGAGACGGTGGAGTGCGACGGCGGCACCTGCGCCGCGGTCATCAACGGGCAGGCCTACACCGTGCTCGTGCAGGAGGACGGCAAGGGCAAGCAGCACTTCGGCGTCTCCGCCTACGCCGGCGACTGACGCACCGGTCACCCCGCCGGGTGACCGGCCTCAACGTCCTGCGCCGGCGAGCCGATCCACGATGGATGAGCTGGTCGACGGCGCCCGCGGTGGCCACACCCCGGATGATGGCGCGCGTCCTCGCGACGTTCTACGTCGCCGCGGGGGTCGCCGGGCTGCTCGCCGTGTTCGGGCCCGGCGCCGACCCCAGGGGCCGCTGGGCGATCTTCGGGTTCTCGCTCGTCGTGCTCGGTTGCGGCGGGGTGGCCTTCCGCTGGGGGCCGCGCTGGCCCCGGCACGTCTTCCACTACCCCGTGGCCTCGGCGGCTGTGCTGGTGGCCGGTGTCGTGCTCGTCAGCCCCAACCCGGTGACCGCGATGGGCGCCGCTTCGGTGCTGTCGTTCGTCGCCGTCGACGCCTGCTTCTTCTTCAGCCTGCCGCTGGCCTGGGCGCACATGCTGTTCGGGCTCAGCGCCGTCACCGCGGCGCTGTTGGCCCAGGGGGAGGTCCCGGCGGCCATCGCGCTGGCTCTGGACTCGATCATCGTCGCCATCGGCACCGTCACCCGCGGCCTGGTCATCCGGGCGTCCAGCGCCAGCCGCGACCCGCTCACCGGGCTGGCCAACCGGCGCGGCTTCGACGATGCCCTGCAGGAGCTGCTCACCGAGGCCGCCCGCAGTGGTGAGCGGCTCTCCGCCGCCCTGTTCGACCTGGACTTCTTCAAGCGGATCAACGACGCCTCCGGGCACGAAGCCGGCGACCTGGTGCTCTGCCGGGTGGCCGACGTCTGGCGGCAGGAACTCCCGAAGGGCGCCGTCCTGTCCCGGCACGGCGGCGACGAGTTCGCGCTCCTGCTGCCCGGCTCCTCCGGCCCCGATGCACTGGCCCTGGTGCGCCGGATCGCCGCGTCGCACCCGGACATCGGCCTGTCCTGCGGCGTCGCCGAGCACCACACCGACCAGACCGCAGCCGACCTGATGCGCCGTGCCGACCGTGCCCTCTACGACGCCAAGGCCGCCGGCCGCGGCCGGGCCGAGCTGGAGGGCGGCCCCGGCTCGGAGCTGGCCGGTGACCTGGCGGCTGCGCTCGCCGCGGGCGACGTCCAGGTGCACTTCCAGCCGATCGTCACCGTGGCCGACGGCCGCCTGTTCGCCGTCGAGGCACTGGCGCGCTGGACACACGCCGAGCGCGGGCCGGTCTCCCCGATCGAGTTCGTGCGGGTCGCCGAGCAGAGCGGCCTGATCCTCACCCTCGGCGAGCACGTGCTGCGGACCGCCTGCGCGGCGCTGGCCGGTGTCTGCACGCCGGAGGGCGAGCAGCTCCGGCTCGGTGTCAACGTGTCCGGCCGCGAGCTGTCCGACCCCGACTACCCGCGACGGGTGCAGGCGGTCCTCGCCGAGACCGGTTACCCGGCCGGGCATCTCGCGTTGGAGGTGACCGAGAGCCTGCTCGAGGGCGAGTCGCCGGCGGCCCTGGCGACCCTGACGGAGTTGCGCGCCGTCGGGGTGAAGGTGTCGATCGACGACTTCGGCACCGGCTACTCCTCCCTCGGCCGGCTGGACACCCTGCCGGCCGACGTCCTCAAGCTGGACCGCTCGTTCATCACCACGCTCAGCTCCGCCCCCCGCCGACTGCAGATGCTGCAGAGCCTGGTGGCCATGTGCACCGCCCTCGACCTGGACGTCGTGGCCGAGGGTGTCGAGACGCCCGAGCAGGACGCCGCCGTGCGCGCGGTGGGGTGCACGTTCGTGCAGGGCTGGCTCTACGGCCGGCCGATGCCGGTCGCCGACCTGGTCGAGGGATTGCGCGTTCCGAGTGGCTCGACCGAACGGGTGTCGGACTCGATGGTCGCGCAGGCCTGACCGGTCACGGACCGTCGTCGTCCAGGACGTCGAAAGTCGGCCCATCGGGTACTGCAGCAGGATGCATGCAGCGCTGCTACTGTGCATGTGTGGCCGTGTCCATGACGATCCGCGACGTTCCGGACGACACCCGGGCTGAGCTCGCTGCCCGCGCTGCTCGGGCGGGTCAGTCGCTGCAGGAGTACGTCCGCGCCCAGCTGGTGGCCATCGCGCTGCGGCCCAGTCCCGACGTGCTGTGGAGCCGGGTCGAGCACCGCCTGCAGGCGACCAGCAGCACGCTGTCCGGGAACGAGATCGTCGAACTTCGGGACGCCGACCGCCGGTGACGATCGTCGTCGACTCCTCGGCTGTGGTCGCCGCGCTGGTCGACGGCGGCCCGGACGGCGCGTGGGCCCGTGCGGGCCTTCGCAGCAACGACCTGGCGGCGCCGGCTCACCTCCACGTGGAGGTGTCCAACGTGCTCCGCCGGGCAGTTGTCACCGGGCGCATCGGCACAGATGTCGCAGCCCTTGCGCATCGAGATCTCGTCGACCTGCCGCTGACGGTCTTCCCCTTCGAGCCGCTGGCCGATCGGATCTGGGCGCTGCACCCCACGGTCACCGCATACGACGCCGCGTTCGTCGCGCTGGCCGAGGCACTCGACGCACCGCTGTGGACGCTCGACCGACGACTCGCCGGCGCGTCCGGGCCGGAGTGCGTGTTCGAGCTGCCGCACACGCTGGACACCTGACAACAGATGTGACCAGGACTGTCGCCTGACGTAACGAGAACGTGCCCTGAGCCGTGGCACTGTGGAGGTCGTGGCCGAACCAGATCTCAGCACTCCCGGCCCACAGGACGCCGATCAGCCCCGCAGCGCGGAGCACGCCCGGCTCGCTGAGTCCGGCGACATGGGCTCTCCCTGGCGCACGTGGGGCCCCTACCTCGCCGGCCGGCAGTGGGGGACCGTCCGCGAGGACTACTCCGAGGACGGCGACGCCTGGGCGTCCTTCCCGTTCGACCACGCCGTCGCGCGCGCCTACCGCTGGGGTGAGGACGGCCTGGGCGGCATCTGTGACCGCTACGGCTTCCTGAACTTCTCCGTCGCGATGTGGAACGGCCAGGACCCGGTGCTCAAGGAGCGCCTGTTCGGCCTGACCAACGGCGAGGGCAACCACGGCGAGGACGCCAAGGAGCACTGGTGGGCCGTCGACGGCACGCCGACGCACTCCTGGATGCAGTGGCTCTACCGCTATCCGC
>Ga0210040_10001727_pt1 | contig 32305 bp, 30 predicted proteins | sample CryGeyCG12114_NA_FD_185462 | JGI IMG/M metagenome (GOLD analysis project Ga0210040, IMG submission 185462) | Groundwater microbial communities from aquifer - Crystal Geyser CG19_WC_8/21/14_NA (SPAdes) (version 2) | ecosystem: Environmental > Aquatic > Deep subsurface > Groundwater | place: USA...
CCGCATGACGGTGCTGCTCGACAGCGGCGTTACCTCCGGGGTCGATATGATGCGGGCCTTGGCTTGTGGCGCCCGCTCTACGTTTTCAGGGCGCGCCTTCATGCTGGGGCTGGCAGCGCTCGGTGATCCAGGCGCCCGCCACGTCGGCGCAGCCTTCATCGAGGAATTCAGAACCGCACTCGGTCAGTCCGGTCTGACAAGTGCCGGGGGCGTCGCCGGCATGCTGGTTCGCCATCCAAGTGCGTGGAAGCCGACGGATTTCGACTTCGGCTGATCCACGGCGCCGGTAAAGGGAGAGAATAGGGTCATGAAGCTTGCAGCGGCCATCGCCGAGATCTTGAAGCGCGAAGGGGTTGAACTGATTTGCGGCTACCCCGTCAACCATGTGCTGGAATCGGCGGCTGCAGCTGACATCAGGCCGATCATCGTGCGCCAGGAACGTCATGGTATCCACATGGCGGATGCGATCTCGCGTTTGTCCTCCGGCCGCAAGATCGGCGTGTTTGCGATGCAACTCGGCCCCGGCACGGAAAACTCCTATGGCGGGATCGCGCAGGCCTACGCGGAATCCGTGCCACTCCTCGTCCTGCCGATGGGCTACGAGCGGCGGATCGCGCATATCGATCCTAACTACAATGCTACGATCTCCATGCGCACGATCACCAAGTCAGCCGAGCCGATTACCGCGGCAGAGGAAGTGCCGGCGATTTTCCGGCGGGCCTTCAGCCGGCTTCGCAACGGCCGGGGAGGGCCGGTGCTGATCGAGATCCCGAACGATATGTGGCAGCATGAGGTGCCGGAGCCATTGAACTATCGTCCGGTGCTCACCACCCGGTCTGGCCCTGATCCGGAAGCCGTGCGCAAAGCCGTGGAACTGCTGATCGCGGCCAAGCGCCCTGTACTCTATGCCGGCCAAGGTGTGCATTATGCTCTTGCCTGGCCGCAGCTGAAGGCTCTGGCGGAGCGTTTGGCAATTCCCGTTTCTACCAGCCTCGAGGGCAAGAGTGCCTTCCCCGAGACACATCCTCTTTCGCTGGGTGCCGGCGGCGCGGCAATCTCGCAGACGCTGCGCCATTTTCTTGACCAAGCCGACCTGATCTTCGGCATCGGCTGCTCCTTCACTGAGACCCCTTTTGGGGTTCAACTTCCGCTCGGAAAGACAGTGATCCACGCAACGCTCGACCCCGACCATATCAACAAGGATCTGGAAGCCACCGTCGCGCTAATCGGCGATGCAGAGCTGACGCTCAATGCCGTGCTGGCTGAGCTTGACCAGCGTGGAGTGGAACCCCGCGATGCAGCCGAGCCTGCGCGCGAGATTGCCGCTGTGCAGGAAGTCTGGCTTGCCGAGTGGATGCCGAGGCTGACCTCACCTGATGCGCCGCTGTCGCCCTATCGCGTGCTGTGGGACCTCCAGCACACGGTTGATATCGCCAACACCATCATCACACACGATGCCGGCAGCCCGCGCGATCAGCTTTCGCCATTCTGGAAGACGGTAGAGCCGCTGACCTATATCGGCTGGGGCAAGAGCACCCAGCTTGGCTACGGTCTGGGACTTGCCATGGGAGCGAAGCTTGCTTGCCCCGACAAGCTTTGCATCAACGTCTGGGGTGATGCCGCAATCGGGTTCACGGGCATGGACTTTGAAACGGCGGTGCGAGAGCGCATCCCGATCCTCTCCATCCTGCTGAACAACTTCTCCATGGCCATGGAACTGCCGATCATGCCCATTTCCACCGAGAAGTATCGCTCGACCGATATCTCCGGTGATTACGCGGCGTTTGCACGCGCGCTGGGTGGCTACGGTGAGCGCGTCACTTCTCCAGATGAGATCGTGCCCGCGATCCGGCGCGGCATTGAGAAGACGATGGAGGGTGTTCCCGTGCTGCTTGAATTCATCACGGCCAAGGAGACTGCCCGCTCGCGTTACCACCGTGTTGCGGCGGGTGCGTAGAGATGGACGCGCCTTTGCTGAACGAGACGATTGACGGGCTGCGCGCTCATTTCGGAGAGCGCCTCTCAACGGCTGCGGCCATACGAGACCATCATGGCCGCGACATGTCGCGGCAACCCGTCCGCTTGCCTGATGCAGTTGTCTACGTGGAGAACGAGGCGGAGGTGCAGCGCGTTGTAGCCGCCTGTTTTGCTGCGGGCATCCCGGTCACGCCCTTTGCTGCGGGATCGTCGATGGAGGGCCACACGATCCCGGTGAACGGTGGGATCTCGCTCGACCTGTCGCGCATGAACCGCATCGTGGCTGTGAACGACGCGGACTTTGATGCGGTCGTTGAGGCAGGCGTCACGCGCAAGCAGTTGAACGAACACCTACGTCACACAGGTCTTTTCTTTCCCGTCGATCCCGGCGCCGATGCCACGCTCGGGGGCATGGCGTCGACGCGCGCAAGCGGCACGACCGCTGTGCGCTATGGGACGATGCGCGAGAACGTCGTGGCTTTGCGCATTGTCACACCCACCGGCAAGGTGATCAGCACGGGACGGCGCGTCAAGAAATCGGCCACCGGCTACGATCTCACGAAGCTGTTCGTCGGTGCGGAAGGCACACTTGGCGTCATCACGGAAGTCACGGTCAGACTGCAACCCATCCCCGAGGTCACCGCATCGGCTATCTGCACCTTTGAAACGATACGCGGGGCCGTGGAAGCGGTGGTTGCAACGGTGCAAAGTGGTATTCCCGTTGCACGCATTGAGTTCCTTGACGAGGTGGCGGTGGACGCCGCCAATCTCCACTCCAAGCTCGGCTTGAAGCGGGCGCCGACCCTGTTCCTGGAGTTTCACGGCAGTGCGCGTTGGGTGGCGGAGCAGTCCGAGACGGTGCGTGCCATCGCCGATGAGTTCGGCGGTTCCGACTTTGAGTGGTCGACCGTTCCTGAGGAGCGAGAACGCCTTTGGAAGGCGCGCCACGAAACGATCTATTCCAATCAAGCGCTGCGGCCCGGCTGCAAGACCTACACGACCGATGTTTGCGTGCCGATTTCGTGTTTGGCGGAAGCGGTGATGGCAGCGCGGGCCGATGTCGATCAATCCTTCCTCACCGCCAAGATCATCGGCCATGTCGGCGACGGCAATTTTCATGTCGGCTATCTCATCAAACCTGAAATCGCCGAGGAGCTTGCCGAGGCCGAGCGTCTCGCAGAGCGCCTGTATATGCGCGCCATCGCCATGGGCGGCACCTTCAGCGGCGAGCACGGCATCGGCATCTCCAAATTGCCGTATCTGCGCCGCGAGCACGGTGATGCGGTGGATATCATGAACGCGATCAAAGGAGCGCTTGATCCTGCCGGCATCATGAACCCGGGTAAGCTCGGGCAGGTGGAGTAAACCGGTGGTTGAAGGCAGGAGGACAGGATTTTTGTCGGACCTGCGCGAAACGGCTTGCCTTCAGCAGGAGGCATAATAGGGAGGGACGTGCGATGATTGATCTGAATTCGAAAGTAGCAATCGTAACCGGTGCGGCCGGCGGTATCGGCAGGGAAACGGCGGCTACGCTTTTGCGATGCGGCGCTCGCGTTATCATGACGGATGTCGACGGCAAAAAGGTCGAGGCTGCCGCAGCCAGTATGGCTGCGGGTGATAAGGTTGTCAGCGTGGTGCACGACGTCACGAGTGTGGACGGCTGGGCGCATGTTGTGGACTTGGCCGCACAGCTTGGCGGCCGGTTAGATATCCTCGTCAACAACGCAGGAACCATGCTCGGCAAACCGCTTATGGAGACATCGTTGGAGGAGTTTAGGCAGTCCTATCAGGTCAATGCAGAGAGCGTCTTCATCGGCATTCAGGCTGTCGTGCCGCTGATGGAGAAGACCGTAAAAGACTTTGATAGCTCAACTTCGATTATCAATCTAAGCTCGATCTACGGTCAGGTCGCCAGTCGCATGCATGCAGCCTACAGCGCTTCAAAAGGAGCAGTCCGCCTGCTTAGCAAGGCGGCGGCCATGGAATTAGTCGGCAAGGGCATTCGCGTGAATTCGCTTCATCCAGGGCCGATCGACACCAGTCTAGGAAAGGGAACCTACGAGACGCTGATGCGGCTCGGCTTAGTCAAAAACGAGGAAGAAGCGCGCACTGCCTTAGCGAATCGCATCCCTATCGGGCGTCTAGGTGACGTGTCCGAGATCGCAGGGGTCATTGCTTTCCTGGCGTCCGATCTGTCTCGCTACATGACTGGGTCGGAAGTGACCGTGGATGGCGGTTTCACGGCGATGTAGGACGACCGTCCTTAGGTGCCGGAGCAAACCGGCACCTACTACTTCAGCAGGGTTCGGGCGATGATCTCCAACTGAATCTCGTTCGAGCCGCCGAAGATGCTTTGGGATCGCGAATTGATGTAGAGCGCGGAAGCAACCTTGCGCTCTTCAACAAGTTCCGGCTCTTCAGGCAGAAGATGCAGGGGGCGTCGGTCTTCCCAGCGAAGAGCGTCGGGTCCCAGGACGGAAGCCGCCAACTCTGCAATTGCCTGACGGATACGGCTGCGCTCGATCTTCATGGTCGAAGACGCCACCGATCCGGGGTTGCCACCGCCTTCCACCTTCGACATCGCCGTCAGTTCCAGCATGTCGTTGGCATCAATGTCCGCACCTATTTCGGCAAAGCGCGCCACGAAAAGGGGATCGTCCAAGGCGCGTCGGCCGTCCGGGCCCGGCTCGGCGGCGAGGCGATAAAGCCGGTAATGCAGCGCGCGCAAGACGCCGCCGGCGAAAGCGCCGCCGCGCTCGAATTCGAGAAGATATTTCGCAATCTCCCAGCCGTCCCCTTCTTCGCCGATGCGATCACAGACCGGCACCCTAACGTTGTCGAAGAAGGTTTGATTGAACTCGTGCGTACCGTCGATCGAAAGGATCGGTTTGATCTCGATGCCAGCCGCCTTCAGGTCGATCAGCAGGAAGGTTATGCCCTGCTGCTTTTTGCCCGCGTCACTCGTGCGCACGAGCGCGAACATGTGGGTGGCATAATGGGCGAGTGTCGACCAGATTTTGCTGCCGCTGACCACGTATTGGTCGCCGTCGCGAACCGCCTTGGTCTTCAAGGAGGCAAGGTCCGATCCCGCGCCCGGCTCCGAATAGCCCTGCGCCCATAAATGCTCTCCAGACAGGATGCGAGGCAGGTAGTAGGCTTGCTGCTGCGGTGAGCCGTAGCGCATCAGCACGGGCGCAATCATTTTGATGCTGGCACCGCGGAAATGCGGCTCGCCGGCGCGCTCGCATTCCTGATCGAAGATGTAGCGCTGCGTCAGGGTCCAGCCGGGTCCGCCATGCTCAGAGGGCCAGGATGGCGCAGCCCACCCTTTCTCCGTCAGCTTTGCCTGCCATTTCAGTCCATAGCCCGGATCGGCAAGGAAGCTGGTATTGAGTCGTTCGGCACGGCGCAGCTCCGGATCAAGCGCTTCGGTAAGAAAACGGCGCATTTCGTCTCGAAAGGCTAGGTCTTCGGCGGCCAGGTAGAGATCCATAATCAGGCAATCTCGCTGACGCGCAGCAGGTTGCTTTCGAGGATCTCCGGCGTCATTGCCGCTGCGGCGTAACGATGGATGTGGTCGGCTGTGCTGCCGAATGTGTTTTCGAAAGCGTAAAGCCGCTTGAACCACGTGCCGATGGGCATCTCTTCCGAAATGCCCATCGCGCCGTGAAGCTGGATGGCTTCCTGGGCCACGGTTCGTGATACCCGTCCAATCTTCGCCTTGGCGCCGGATACGCCCCGTACACGAAGAAGCTTTGGGGCATCGACGCTGAGGGTCGCCAGCAGTGCGGATGCGCGTGCCTCTTCGCATTTCACGGCCATCTCGGCCATGCGGTGCTGGAGAGCCTGGAAGCTTGCAAGCGGCTTACCGAACTGGACACGCTCCTTGGTGTAGGCAATTGTGACATCAAGGGCTGAATGCATCGCGCCTACGGCATCTGCGCAGAGAGCTGCCGTTGCCCGATCATAGGCCCATTCCAGTGTTCCCAGCACATCGGCGGTCGCCCCCAGCCGCATCTCCTTTGATACATTGGCCGAGTGGAGGCGAATGTCGGCGGCATGGCCTCCATCGACGGTCCGATAAGGTGAGAGGATTACGCCCTCGTCATTGGCAGGAACGGCAAAGAGGCCGATCTGCCCTTCATCCTCCAACAACGCAGTGACAAGCAGCACGTCCGCTGCCGGCGCTGCCTGGACCAGGACCTTGGAACCAGTCAGCACGTAGCCTGCCTCATGAGGCCACGCACGGGTCTGCACATGGTCAAGCAGACCTCGGGCTCCGTCTTCGAGATGGGCGAGGACCGGTAGGGATCGACCGGCGATTAGAGGGGCAAGCAAGAGCTCGCATTGGCTGCTCGTACCAAGGCGCTCGATCAGACCGCCGGCCAGCACGGCCGCCTGAACGAAGGGCTCAAGCACCGCTACGCGACCCATCTCCTCGCAGAGGATGGCAATCTCCACCTCGCCGCCGCCAAAGCCGCCGGCGCTTTCCTCGAAAGGCAAGCCGAGCCAGCCCAGGTCGGCAAAGCGTTTCCACATTACCTGATCAAGCGGCTCCGAACTAGCGGCCCGCTTACGCCTGTGTTCAAAGGGGTAATAGGCCTTCAGAAATCTCGCTACGGTCTCGCGGAGAATGCTCTGTTCTTCACTGTAGCGCAGATCCATCTCCGTGGCTCCCGACGGGTTCAAGCATCGCGCTTATAGCTGCCATGGCCCGGCCGAAAGGTTTTCTCATCCAGGAACTGAGCGAGACCCTTGTCGCGGCCCTTGTCGCGATCGACAAACGTTGTCTGGTCCGCCTTGGCTGTCAGATATTCGGCCGATTCTTCCCACGTCATTTCGCGCACATATTTGTAGGCCATCCGCGCTTGGCGCAGCACCGTCGGATTCTTCTCCAACAAGATGTTGGCTAGCTCGATCGTACGTTCGCGCAGGCGATCGGCCGGCACCGCTTCGTTCACAAGACCGAGTTGTTCCGCCATCTTGCCATCGAACTTCTCGCCGGTCATCACGTAGTACATGGCTTTGCGGTCGTTCATCAGAGTTGAAATCGCCTTTGAGACCACGCCTCCCGGAATGACGCCCCAGTTGATTTCCGACAGGCCGAACACCGCCTCTTCGGATGCGATCGCAAGATCGCAGCAGATCAGCGGGGTGAAGGCACCGCCGAAGCACCAGCCATTGACCATAGCGATGGTCGGCTTTGCATAATGCATCAGCGTGCGCCATTGCCACGCGCGGGTCGAGCGGTAGGCGCGCATGCGTTTGACGTCGGAGACGCCATCGGTCGCCCGAAAGAAGTCCTTGAGGTCCATGCCCGCCGAGAAGGCTTCCCCAACGCCGGTCAGTACGATCACACCGCAGCGGTCGTCGATCTCCAGTGCGTCGAGCACCTCGTTCATCTCTTCGGCGAGGCCGACGCTCATAGCGTTGCGCTTGTCTGGGCGGTTGAGCTGCACCCAAGCAATGCCGTTCTCGAATTGAACGAGGACGTCCTTGCCACCGGGGACCGCAAGCGAGATGGAAGAATTTATTGCATCATCGGTCATGGCGGACTTTCTCAGGTCTGGCTGATGAATTTGGTGGTGAGGTACGCGTCCATGCCTTCGGTCCCGCCTTCGCTGCCGTAGCCGCTCTGCTTGACGCCGCCGAACGGCGTTTCCGGCATGCTGATGAAGTTGTTGTTGATGCCGACCATGCCGGATTCGAGCTCATCGCCCAGCATGGTCGCCGTCTTTGCCGAACTGGTGAAGGCGTAGGAGGCAAGACCGTAGGGCAGGCGATTGGCCTGTTCGATTACCTCATCGAAGGACGAGAAGGGGGAGGTCACGGCCATCGGGCCAAACGGTTCCTCGTTCATGATCTTGGCGTGGACTGGCACATTGGCCAGCAGCGTCGGCTGGAAGAAGAAGCCGCGATTGCTGCCTCGTTCGCCGCCGGCCATGACCTGCGCGCCATTTTCTACGGCATCAGCCACGAACTGCTCCATCGCCGGGACGCGACGGGGGTGGGCTAGCGGCCCCATTCCGGTCCCGGCATCGAGACCGTCTCCGATCCGGATTTCACGTGCCGCTTTTGCAAAACCGGCCACGAAACGGTCATGCACGCTTTCATGCACGTAAAAGCGGGTTGGCGAGATGCAAACCTGTCCCGCGTTGCGATACTTGGCGGCGACCATCGTCCGCACCGCATGGTCGATATCGGCGTCGGCGAAAACGAGCACTGGCGCGTGGCCGCCCAGTTCCATTGTGGCGCGCTTCACGCCCGCCTGCGCGGCGAGTTGGGCAATGTGACGGCCGACTGCTGTCGATCCTGTAAAGGTGATCTTTCGGATCGCCGGATGGTTGATGAGCTGTTCGGAAACTTGTGCCGGCACGCCGTAGACAACGTTGAGCACACCCTTGGGCAGCCCGGCATCGTCGAGCGCACGCGCAAGCTCCAGCACTGAAGCCGGTGTTTCTTCGGAAGGCTTGATCACCATGGTGCAGCCAACCGCGAGGGCGGCCGAGATTTTGCGGGCCGGGATAACGGCCGGGAAGTTCCACGGCGTAAACGCCGCAACCGCGCCAACCGGCTCCTTCGTCACCAACCAGCGGGCGCCGGGGACACGCGAGGGAACGACGCGGCCATAGGTGCGCCGGCCCTCATCGGCGGTCCAGTCGAAGATGTCGGCGGAAATCAGCACTTCCTGACGCGCTTCGGCCAGTGGCTTGCCTTGTTCAAGCACCATGCGAAGCGCAATCGCCTCGGTGCGCTCGCGCAGGAGATCTGCGGCCTTACGAATAATCTTGGCGCGATCATAGGCAGTAGTGTTCTTCCATGCCTTGAAGGCGCGCCCCGCGGCTTCGGCTGCCGCGTTTATATCCTCCGGCGCGGCGTGCGGGAGCAGGGCGACTGGCTCTCCCGTTGCGGGATTGAGCACTTCCTCTGTCGTGCGGCTGCCCGCCTCTATCCAGCGGCCATCGATGAAGAGCTGCAGGGCGCCATAGCGTTCGTCCAAAGCCATCTGTTCCTCCCTCACGCAGCTGCCGCTGCATCATTTCGTTACGAACAACGCGTCCAGCGCTACGACGCCCTGTCCCTGCGCGCCGACAACCAATGGATTGATGTCGATCTCGATGATCTCCGGATTGGCGCGCATCATAGCTCCGATCTTCACGACGACTTCTGCAATCGCGCTGACATCGCGGGCTGGTTGGCCGCGAAAGGCATCGAGCAGCTTGGAGGCTTTCAGCTTGCCGATCTCAGCCATCGCCTGCTCATGACTGACGTCTGCTGGCAGCAGCCGGACGTCCTTGAGCGCCTCGATCCAAACGCCGCCGAGCCCGACTAAAACCACAGGACCCCAGTGTGGATCGCGTTTTGCGCCGACCACCATCTCCAGCCCCGGCTCCGCCATCTCCTCTACTAAGACGCCGTCCAGTTTCACATCCGGCTTTGCCGCCGCGACATTGGCGTGCAGCTTTTGCCAGGCGGCGCGCAGTGCTGCCTCATCTGCCATATTGACCAGCACCCCGCCGACGTCGCTTTTGTGCGCAAGCGCTGCGGCTTGGACCTTGATCACGACCGGAAAGCCAATGTCAGTGGCAATTGCCACGGCTTCGTCAGCTGTCTTTGCGAGGCCTCCGCGCGGGATCGCAATCTGCAGATCAGCCAGGATCTTCTTGCCGAGGTATTCGGGGATGACGCCGCGCGGGGGGAGATCAGAAGCTTGGACGTTGGTTTGCGCTGCTCCGATGGACGCCAATGCTTCGGCATAGTTTGAGATCACGACCATGGCCCGCATGGCGCGCTCCGGAGAGCGGAAAAAGGGAATGCCGCTGGCGCGCACATCACGCATGAACTGCTCGTCGAGCTGGAAGTCATCGCCGATGATGTTGAGGATCACAGGCTTCTCAGCTTTGGCATAAACCGGCAGAACGGCATCAGATTTCGCCACCTGCATCTTGGGCGAGCCGCCGGCATGCGAAAGCAGTACCATGCCAACATCGGGCTCCTTCAGCATCGCTGCCGCCGAGGTTCCGAAGATGCCGGGATCGGCGAAACCAGTGGTTCCAATGTCGAAGGGGTTGTCGACATGAACATAGGGCGGAACCAGGCTGTGCAGCTCGGCTTCAACGGCCGGTGACAATGTCGCGAGCTGGAGCCCGATCCTTTCGGCGAAGTCGAAGCAGAGCCCACGAATGGCGCCGGAATTCGTGACGATGCCAGTCTTGCCGGGAAGGGGCGCAGGAAAACGCGAGAGTATCGCCAGCACATCGAACATCTCGTCGGTGGTATCAACCAGAGCGACTGCCTCGCTGCGCAAGATCGTCTGCATCACCACATGGTCGCCGGCGAGAGCGCCGGTGTGCGACTGCGCGGCTGCACGGCCGCGCTCGCTTGAGCCTGGATGAAGCATCACGATAGGCACCCGCTTTTCACGGGCGCGGCGTGCGACTTGGAGAAAGCGGCGAGGATTGCGGATTTGCTCGACATAAACGCCGATCGCGGCATTTTGTGGATCGTCGATCAGGAAGTCGACGAAAGCTTCGGCACTGAGTGCCGCCTCGTTGCCGGTCGCTATGACGTAAGAAACATCAATCTCGCGCGCATGCATCGCGAAGCGGATATTGGCAGCCGTCGCGCCGCTTTGCGCCACGATTGCCACTCGTGGGCCCCCGTCACTGACACGCCTTGCATCCACTGGCTCGAAGGTGAGCGGAACACCATCAAGGTAGTTTGTATAGCCCATGCAGTTGGGACCAAGCAGGGCAACGCCGTTGCTCTCGCACCGGGCTGCAAGCGCATCCTGCTTGAGGCGGCCTTCCTCGCCGGCTTCGGCGAAGCCTGACGTGTAGACGACCACCGCACCCACACCGCGGCCGATGCAGGCCTGCACGGACTCCATGATTGCGGCCTGCGGGACGATCAGCACTGCGACATCAATGCCCAACGGCAGGTCGCCAATGGTTTTCGCACAAGGCCGGCCGCGAATCTCGTCACGCGAGCGGCTGACGAGATGGATTTCGCCGTCATAGCCAAACAGTTCGAGGTTGGAGAGCACGCCGCCACCGATGGATGTGCGTTCGGGCTGGGCCCCCACAATGGCAATGGAGCGTGGCCGCAGGAGACGTCCGAGATCTGCTGCTGCCTGAACGTTGCCCCTTTCGAGGGCGGCTTCAGCCACGGTCATAGGCTTCCAAGCCGGGGCGGAAGGACTTGTCATCGAGAAACTGCTTCATGCCGGTGTTGCGGCCATTGTCCGGATCGCGAAACTCGGTTTGATCTGATTTCGCCATCAGATATTCGCCGGCTTGATCCCAGGTCAGGTCTCGGGTGAAGCGACAGGCGGTCTTTGCCTGGCGCAGCACATAGGGGTTCTTGCCCATCAGCGTCTGCGCCAATTCACGCGTCCGCTCTTTCAGTTCGGCTGCCGGGACTGCCTTGTTGACGAGCTTCATTGCAGCGGCATTGCGGCCGTCGAACGTTTCGCCCGTCATGATGTAGTACATGGCATCGCGGAAGCTCATAACCTCCAGAACCGCCTTGGTGACGATGCCGGCAGGAATGATGCCCCAGTTGATCTCCGACAGGCCGAAGATCGCGTCCTCTGAAGCGATGGCGAGATCCGATGCTACCAGGAACTGGAATGCTCCGCCGAAGCACCAGCCGTTGACCATCGAGATCGTAGGCTTGGGATAATACATCATGCGACGCCACTGCCAGTTTGCATTGGCGCGGAACAGGCGCTCGCGCTGGATCGGCGGCACCTTATCGGTCGCCCGAAAATACTCCTTCAGATCCATGCCCGCGGAGAAGGACTCGCCTGAGCCCGTCACAACCATCACCTTGCAGCGATCATCGGCCTCCAAGGCATCCATGATGGCGTTCATTTCCCAGACCACGCCGGGATTGATAGCGTTGCGGCGAGCAGGCCGGTTCAGCGACACCCAGGCGATGCCCTCATCGAATTCGACCGTGACGTTTTCGCCCCAGCCCTGGCCGTCTGCGGTGGTGGAAGAGTTGGGGGTCTGCATCTCGATAGCTCCCGAATATAGTCCTTCAATATCAGGTAGCCATATATCTGTCAACCTGATGAACCTTGCTAGCCGCGTCCAAGAAACGGCATGCCAACTGGAAGAATGGTGGATTCAAACAGGTTCACACCGTGGGGCAGTGCCGCTATCAGCAGGGCTACGCGTGCAACGTCTTCCGGCATCATTGTGTTGGGGCGCGGTTTGTCCGTTGTTCCCGGCACCAGCATGCTGACGGTGGAACCAGGGTGGAGCATCGACACGGCAATGCCATGGTCGCGTCCATCCAGCGCAAGCGATCGCGTCAACCCTTCGAGCCCGAACTTGCTCGCCGTATAGGCGGCAGTGTTCTGGCGCGGCACCTTGGCCGAAATGCTGCCCACGTTGATAATGCGGCCTCGCTTATGGGGCACCATGACCCGCATTGCGGCGCGGCTGCAAAGGAACACCGAGGTCAGATTGATCTCGATCACGTCCCGCCAGCGTTGCAGTGTCAGATCAAGTGTCGATGTATGATCGGCTATACCGGCATTGTTAACGAGCAGATCTGGGTCGCCGAATGCATCGCGGCAGCGCGCGAAAAGCGCTTCGACCTGATTTTCCTGTGTCACATCGCAGGCGACCGCAAGCGCGGTTCCTCCAGCTTGGTCGATGTCGCGTGATAGCGCCTCAAGCTTGTCTATGCTGCGGGCTGCAAGCACCGTCTTGGCGCCTGCTTCGGCAAAAGCCCGTGCGATCTCCATCCCGATACCGGAACTCGCGCCTGTGACAATCGCGATCCTTTTTTCGAGCAGCATGGTGCCCTCCGTCCTGTGCTTCAGCCGGCTACTGTGCCGATGGTTTCGAAAAACGTCGCAAGTCCGCGACGGTCGGAAACGCCGAGCTTGCGGTAGGCTCGTCGTCGATAGGTGACGACGCTGTTCAGCGCGACGCCGCTTTCTTGTGAAATTTCCTTTTGCGTCTTGCCGACGAGCATGGCTGCGGCCACAGCCGCTTCCCGTGCACTCAGCGCACGGCCGCACTCAAGCAACCGGCGCATCACCTGGTCTGATGGCGGATGCAAAGCAGAGCCGGCATTCTCGGTGAGAGCGTCATGTTTAGCAACGGCGGCGATGAGGATGGGCGCGAACCGCTCCAGCGCCTCGATCTCTGAGGTGTTGGAGGAACCGCTCGCGCGCGTCCGATAGGCACTGGCAAACAGCGCTGGGCGCCCGGCGGAGTACAGTGTAAGCCGCTCGACGATGCCAGCGCGCTCATAGCAGGCGCGGCGATATTCCGGATCAGCGATGCCGTTCCAGGCTTGGCGCACAACATGGAGACCGCCGCTTCCAGTGTGCACGAGCGCTTGTCGGGTGATGTGGTCGCGGTGCCAGTAATTGCGCGCATAAGCCAGCGAAGCGATTTCTGCAAAGCCTGGAATGGCTGGGTGTCGTCCGGTTGCGAACAAATATCGAAGCGAGCCGTCCTCGGAGACGCTGAAGGCCGAACAAAGATCTGTTCCCGCGATGACGCGCAATGCATGGAGGAAACGGTCCGGAAAATCGAACCGGCCGGTCGAAGCCACCAGAAGCGCGAGGGCATCGATGAAGGCGCGCTCAGGCATGGAACGCTGCCCCGACCTTATCTCGTCCCCCTAGAGGGGGGGCAGAAGCGATGAAGGAGTGGGCTAGCCTGTTCTTCAGCCGCTGCCCAACCAAGGAGGAGTTTTCATGGTCAACGCGCCGAAGCTCAACAAGCTGTACCATTTTTCCTATCCATGCCGTGATGGGGAGGAGACCCGTCATTTCTATGAGGATCTGCTTGGCCTGCCGCTGGTCAACTGCATGACGTCTGACCGCGTACCCAGCACCGGTGAGGAAAAGCCTTATGCGCATTTCTTCTTCGAGCTCGGTGATGGCTCCTACATGGCCTTCTTCGATCTTGGCGAGAACATCATGCCGCAGGCTTCGCCCAACACGCCAGACTGGGTTCAGCATTTTGCGATGGAAGTCGATACGGTGGAGGAGGTTCTTCAGATGAAGCAGCGCCTCATTGAGGCGGGTGTGAAGACGACTGACGTCATCGACCATGAATTCATCAACTCGATCTACTTCTTCGACCCTAACGGGCTGCGCCTTGAAGTGACCGCGCGCACGGAAGAGCCGGGCTACCTGGAGGAGGCCGCGAGCGAGGCGCATGAGAGCATGAAAGCCTGGATCAAAAAGAAGGCTGCGTTGATTGAATCCAAGAAGTCGCAGGCGGCCTGATCGCATCGGCTGATCTCCAACGGCCGTCGGCAATGATCTTGCCGGCGGCACTCTCCGCTAGTCCTCAAGGAGAGCGTGGCGGCGGCTCCAATCAAGCACCGTGTCGATGCAGATTTTCAGGAGCTCCGGCTGGCCCAGATAATAATGCGTCGCGTGCGGCATCGTGAGGAATTCCTTGTCCGGCGTTGCCAAGGCCGTCGCGATAGCCGGATTGTGGGTCGCGGGTACAGCCTCATCGGCGTTGTTCTCGATCTGCAGAACGGGACTGCGGCGGATCAGCTTTGCATTCATCGGCCCTTTGGCGTTGGACAGATCGTAGCTCCATTGGCTCAACCAGGACCGTAGCGTGGAAAAGCGCGCTAAGCCCACCGGCCCGACATTCACCGTGCGTGGGTCGCCCATATAGCTCCATCCAACTTTACGGTCGTTGGGGTCAATGGAGGGATCGAACCAGCGTACGTCGCACATGGTCCGGTGCACCACAAACGCACGCTCCTGCTCAGGCCCCCCGCGCGCCTTCATGGTTTCAAGCATATCGAGGCACCATCGCGTGATCCTTCGATTGCGGGCGATCTGCGCGGCGCGGAAGCGTTCGATGAAGGGAGCGGAATAGGGCGGCTGGTCAGGACAGTCCGGCGAGTAGATGTCGAGCGAAAGGTCGCGCCGGTCCGGATTGAGCTCATCGGTCACGGATGGATCGAGCCATTCGGTCAGCGTTTCGGCACGCGACAGATGGGCAGCGATGAAGATCACCCCGTCGGCAGGTCTAAGCCCTGCCTCTGCAAGATTGACCTCGTCTCCGGCCGGCGTGTGGGTGATGGTCGGGTTCTCTGCCTGTGCCTGATAAAACAGGGACAGGGATCCGCCACCAGACCATCCGACAAGCACCACCTTCTTATATCCCAGGACAGTGCGCGCGTGATCGAGCCATCGTCCGAGATCGATGACGACCTTCTCCATGATGAGGGCGCTGTCATTCTTGGGGTAACGGCTGGCGGCGCAGAGAACGTGCAGTCCGGCATCCGCCAGCGCCGTGGGCATTGGAAGCAGCTGCAGGGTCGAAGTAGGATGCATGAAGACATAGACGGTCGACGATGGACGCTCGAAGGGCCGAAGTAATTGCCCTTCCAGATTGATCCGGCCTGAGTTTCCAGCAAAACCATAGGTTTCAGTGAAGCGGGCCGTGTCTGGAAACGATACGATCAGGGGCACTCGCTCCCAGGTCGACTTGGCAGTGCTGGACATCGCGGCTTGCTCCATGCGTAGCTCTTTTAGACAGGCCGTGTTTACGGCCGTTGCGGCTGCACCTTGTCCAGCAAGGCCATTGTGCGGCTCCAGGCGAGAGCCGCTTGTTCCGGGTTGAAGCTATTGCGCTCGTCACAGTTGAAGCCATGCCCCGCCGGGTAGGTGTGAATCTCCGTCTCAAGCCGTTTCGCCCTGACGCTCTCCACATCTCGCATCGAGATCGAATGGTCGCTCTCACCGAAATGCATCATGACCGGGCATAGCGGCTTGGTGTCCGCGTGATTGACGATCATGCCCCCGTAGTAGCAGATTGCCGCACCAAGATCGGAGAAGCGGGTTGCCGCGAGGTAGGCCAAGGAACCTCCGAGGCAAAACCCGACGACCGACACGGTGTTTGCTTCCGCGCGCAACGCCTCATGCGCCGCTCTTGTGTCGAGAAGAAGCACGTCCCAATCAAGCGATTTCATCAGGCTTATCGCCGTGGCGATCTCTTCAGCGGAATAGCCTGAAACAAAATCGCGCTGGAAACGGTCGAACAAGGCAGGTGCGATGGCGATGAAGCCTTGGGCTGCCAAGCGGTCGCACACTGCGCGAATGTGGCTGTTGACACCGAAGATCTCCTGCAGGACGACTACGCCGCCGCGCGCCTTCTCTTCCGGCTCGGCTCGATAAGCACCCAGTTCATGCCCGTCCGATGCCTTGAGCCTCAGCATCTCACCCACGTTCCGTCTCCCTGAGCTGTTGTCGTCATCACGACGCTTGAACTGTTCGCGGTAGGGCTCGCTGCGTGTCGGACACAGGAACCGATGTGGCGTCGTAGGTGAACAACCATTCGTAGCGCTGCTTGACCTTTGCTTCTTCCCATTCCGAATTCACATAGGCCTCGGCAGAGTCGACCTGCGAGAGTGCCGGGTTGTGGAAGCGCTGCAGATTGGCCTCTGCACCTTTGACGATCCGGGAGGTCCGGTCGTTACGCGCTGCCTCGTAATGGCTGAACGCGGCGGCATAATCGTCACCGTTCGCTGCGAGCGCGCGCGCCAGCACGAAACCGTCCTCGATCGCCATAACGGCCCCCTGAGCAAGGAAGGGCAGGGTCGGGTGGCAAGCGTCTCCAAGAAGGGATACGCGGCCTTGTGTCCAGTTTTCCATAGGCTGGCGGAGCATCAGAGCCCACTTGTAGGGGGTGTCGATGCTTTTGATCAGCGTGTGTACGTCCGGATGCCAGCCGGCATAATCAGCCAGGCACTCCTCCACCGTGCCCGCAACCGACCAGGATTCGACTTGCCAGTCGGAGCGCTCTACTACCGACACATAGTTCATCAACTCGCCGCGACGGAGCAGGTAATGAATGACGTGTCCGCCTGGGCCGATCCAGTTGGTTGCAACGGGACGGTGGAAATGCTCCGGCAGACGATCGGACGGTATCACGCCGCGCCAAGCAACGATCCCCGTGAACTTGGGCTCGTCATGGCCGAACATGCATTCACGAACGCGCGAATGCACCCCATCGGCTCCTATTGCGAGATCTGATCGTACGCTGACGCCGTTCTCGAAGCGTAGCGTCACGCCGTTCGCATCTTGGTCGAAGGCGCTGCAGCGCATCCCGAGCTTGATTGCATCGGAATTGATGCGCCTGATGCCAGCTGCAAGTGCTTGGTGCAGGTCGTTGCGGTGGATGGTGATATACGGAAAGCCGTAGCGCTCGATCGACAAAGGCCCAAGGTCGAAGAGCTTCCAGGTTTGGCCAGTGTTCCAGAGGCGGATCTCTTTACCACCTGCCTCGCTGGCGAGCCCCATGATCTCCTTTTCGAGACCGAGTGCAAACAGGATCCGCGTCCCGTTTGCGCTAACCTGAACGCCAGCTCCAACTTCGCGCAACTCGGCTGCTTGTTCGAACACCTCGACGTCGAAGCCTTGACGCAGCAATGCAAGCGCGGCCGTCAGACCGCCGATGCCGCCTCCTACGATCGAAACTTTCATGTCGATTCTGCCCCTGATTTTGCGGCGACCATTGTGCTGATGGCGTCAGCTGTCAACGAGTTTTTTGATAAAGTATAACGCGATTAAACGAAAATCGTGTCGCGCACTGATCTCTTGGTAGTCGGCAAGGCAAGGACATTGACATTCCGTATATGGGTGCCTGATATTCCCTTAGCCGTCCGCGCAAAGCGGTAGGCGACGCTCAAAAAAGGTATGCAATGCCATCTAGCGCAGACGAGTGTATTTGATATAATCAAACCATATTACACTCTGACGAAAGAAGCCTTCCGTGGAGGAGCGGTCATAAGACTGTGGAGGGCCGAGTAATAAGCGGCATCTTGGGAGACACGTCTTCTGCGGTGCTTAGGCGACGGCCTGGGAGGAGAAAACGTGATGTTGAAGGTTAAGAGCCCGCAGAATTTTGGTGCGGGCGTACTCTTTCTGCTTATAGGAGCTGCAGGAATCTTCTTCGGTCGAGAGTTGGACTTCGGCTCGACGCGAAATATGGGACCGGGCTATTTTCCCACCGTCATTTGCGGATTGATCATTCTCATCGGCGCCGTTGTCGCTTTCAAGGCGCTCTCGGTTGAAGGGCCGGAGATGGAGCGGATTCATATCCGCCCGATCTTGATGCTGATGCTTGCAGTCGCGGCTTTCGGTTTCCTCATCAGCCAGGTCGGCGTTGTGATCTCGTCGATTCTACTCGTCATTCTTGCGGCCTACGCACGTCGCGACGTCAACATCCTTGAAACGATTATCTTCGCGCTGGCAGTCTCGGCTTTTGTCGTGGTGATCTTTGTTTTCGCCCTCGGCCAGCCGATGCCCATTTGGTGGAATAACTGACCTATGGAAGTCTTTGATCACCTCGCCACCGGCTTCATGGCCGCAGCGTCCTTGCAGAACCTCATGTTCTGCCTCATCGGCGTCGTTCTTGGCACCCTGATCGGCGTGCTGCCGGGCATCGGGCCTATTCCGGCGCTCGCGATTTTGCTGCCCATTACCTTTGGCCTTGATCCGCTGTCCTCGTTGATCATGCTCGCCGGCATCTATTACGGCGCGCAGTATGGTGGCTCAACGACTTCGATCCTGGTGAATATGCCGGGGGAGGCCTCATCTGTTGTGACCTGTATCGAGGGCCACCAGATGGCCAAGAAAGGACGTGCCGGATCGGCGCTCGCGATCGCCGCACTCGGTTCCTTTTTTGCAGGTTGTGTAGGCACGATTTTTATTGCCGCCTTTGGCCCGCCGCTCTCAGCAATCGCGCAGCAGTTCAACTCCCCGGACTATTTCGCTCTTATGGTCCTTGGCCTAGTCATGGCTGTTGTGCTGGCCCATGGGTCGGTGCTCAAGGCAGTGGCGATGGTGCTGATCGGCCTGCTCCTTGGGCTTGTCGGCACCGACATCAACACCGGTCTCACTCGCTATACGTTCGGCATATCCGGCCTGTGGGAGGGGATCGACTTCCTTCCGCTGGTGCTTGGCCTCTTCGGTATTGTTGAAGTATTGCGCAACCTCGAAAACCCTCCAAGCGAGCGGTCGCCGATCTCTACCCGTATGCGCGACCTTTGGCCCACAAAGCAGGAGTTTCGTGAGGCATGGCCGGCAGCGTTGCGCGGGACGGGACTGGGATCAATCCTCGGTATCCTGCCGGGCGGCGGTGCTGTGCTCGCGTCGTTCGCCAGCTATACGCTGGAAAAGAAAATTTCCCGAAATCCAGAAAAGTTCGGCAAAGGGGCCGTAGAGGGCGTCGCAGGTCCGGAATCAGCCAATAATGCAGCGGCGCAGACTTCGTTCATCCCGTTGTTGACGCTCGGCATTCCTTCAAATCCGATCATGGCCATAATGATGGGCGCTATGATCATCCAAGGAATTCAGCCCGGTGCAGCCGTGATGACTGCTCGTCCGGACCTGTTCTGGGGCATGGTCGCTTCAATGTGGATCGGCAACCTGATGCTGGTAGTCATCAATCTGCCCATGCTTGGGATCTGGGTAAAGCTGCTTTCCGTGCCGTATCGGTTCCTTTATCCGGCCATCCTGCTGTTCTGCACGATCGGCGTTTATTCGACGAGCACCGAGCCTTTCATGATGGTGCTCATGATTATCTTCACCGTATTTGGCTACATCCTCTTGAAGTTCGGCTGTGAGCCCGCACCATTGGTGCTTGGATTTATTCTCGGGCCGCTGATGGAAGAAAATCTGCGGCGTTCGATGGTCATCTCGCGCGGTGATCCAATGATCTTCGTTGATCGTCCGATCTCAGCGGTGCTGCTCTTGGCGACTTTGGGCATGATTGCACTGATTATTTTCCCACAGTTTCGTAAGACCCGGGAAGTCGCCTTCCAGGAGGAATAAAAGTCAAAGCCACTCTCACGATGCTTGGAGGAGACAAGATGAGAGCATTCCTGAAATTGCCAAACCGGCGTACGCTGTTGACGCTCGTTGCAGTTCTGGCGCTAGCGCCGGTTACTGCTGGAGCTCAACCTGCCGATTACCCGAACAATCGCATTACGTTTGTTTGTGCTTTCCCGGCCGGTAGCGGCGCCGATATTTTGGTCCGCTACCTTTCTGACAAGATGGCCAAAGTGTCAGGCCAGACTGTGATGGTCGAAAACAAACCCGGTGCGAACGGCAATATCGCTGCCGAATACACCGTTCGCGCGAAGCCCGATGGCTACACCGTGTACGTCCATTCCGGCACTTCGACCGCGGCCAACATGTCGTTGTTCAAAAGACCGACGGTAGATGTCACCAAGGATCTCCGTGGCGTGCAGTTCATCAACAAGCAGCCCTTCATGATCGCCGTGCCGGTCAACTCGCCTGCCAAGGATATCAATGATCTCACGGCCTTGATGAAGGAAAGGAAGGGCGAGGGTTCCTATGGCGTCACCGCGACGTCTGGAAAGGTTCTTGCAGCGCTCTACAAGGAAATGGCCGGGTTTGAGGCAACGGAAGTTTCCTACAAGACAGGACCGGAGGCTTTAAACGACATTTCCAGCGGCGCGCTCGATTTTGTTGCCGTTGATCCTGTTTTCGCACTGGCCCAGCAGAAGGCTGCCGGCCTGCGGCTGCTTGCGGTGAGCTCTCCGGAGCGGATGAAGGCGACGCCCGACATTCCCGCGATGACGGAATACGAACTACAAGTGAATCAACTCGGCTGGTGGGGCGTTTTTGTGCCCGCCAACACGTCTGAAAGCGTGATCAATAAGCTGAACGCACTGTTCAAGGAAGTACTCGATCAGCCGGAAACCATCGGCTTCCTCAATCTCAATGGCGGCGATGTTTACACAGGCTCACCGAGCGAGGTCGATGCCCTGCTGGCGCAAACTGTCGAGGAGTGGCGGGATTATGTTCAACTCGCCAAGATCCCTCAGAACTGAAGTCTGACAATCAACATCATAGATAATCAACATATTAAAGGGGAGAACATCTATGCGTATCAACCGCCGTACCGCCCTGGTTCTTGGAGGCGCTGCGGCGCTGAGCCCCGGCGCTGCATTCGCCCAAGCCACAGACTACCCGAACAAGACCATTACCTTCATCTGTGCTTTTCCTGCGGGGAGCGGAGCCGATGTTCTCGTCCGCTACTTTGCCGAACGAATCAGTCAAGTCGCCGGGCAGACCGTCATCGTGGAGAACAAGCCCGGTGCTGCCGGAAACATTTCGGCGCAGTTCGTCGCCCGATCCAGACCGGACGGTTACACGATCTATCCCCATTCGGGCACCTCAACGGCCGCGAACATGTCGCTGTTCAAGAACCCGCCCGTTGATGTCGTAAAGGAACTGCAAGCGGCCGCATTGATCAACAAGCAGGCCTTCATGTTCGTGGTTCGGGCCGACAGCCCGATCGAGGACCTGAAGGACCTTACGGCGTACCTCAAGGAAAAGGGCGCCGATGCAAGCTACGCAACCGCCGCGACCTCGGGCAAGGTTCTAGGGGAGACTTACAAGCAACTGGCCGGAGTCGAACCTGTTGAAGTCAATTTCAAAGACGCCAAAGATTCCATAAACGACATGCTGAGCGGCTCTATCGACTACGGCGTGCATGATCCTGTGTTTTGCATGGCCCAAGCAACGCAAGGCGGGATGCGTATTATTGCAACCGGTTCGCCGGTCCGCCTTGAGGCGCTGCCGAATGTCCTAACGGCTAAGGAGCAGGGGTACGATATCGATCAGCTCGGCTGGTGGGGTGTTTTCGTTCCAGCCGGTACTCCGGAGCCGATCCTGGCCAAGATCAATGGATGGTTTGGTGAAGTTCTCCGGCAGGAACAGACAAAGAAGTTCCTCGCGCAGTTTGGCGGCGACGTTTACATCGGCTCGCCGCAGGAAGGCCAAGAACTGCTTGCCCGAACCGTCGAGCAATGGCGAGGTTACGTCGCCTTGGCAAAAATACCACAAAACTAGGGCAAGCCCCTGCATTCAAAGTAAATCGCCGCTCCGGCTTGGGCGCGGCGATTTTCCGACACGGCAATAACCAACATCAACAGAGAGGTGCATCCATGAGAGCCTGGTTAAAAGGCATCGTCCGGACCGCAGCTGCAGGCGTTCTTCTCGCTACGGCGCAGTTTGCCGTAGCGCCTGCTTACGCTCAGGACGGCTATCCGAATCAGACCATTCACTTCATTTGTGCTTTTCCGCCAGGAAGTGGAGCGGATATTCTGGTTCGCTACTTTGCCGACAAAGTCTCGCAGCTTGCTGGAGGCACGGTCATTGTCGAAAACAAGCCAGGTGCGATGAGCAATATCGCGGCGGAATACACAGCTCGCGCCAAGCCGGACGGTTACACGATGTTCGTGCATTCCGGCAACTCGATCGCCGGCAATATGTGGATCCTGCGTAAGCCGCCGATCGACGTGGTGACTGATCTCCGGACAATCGCCACCGTGAACAAACAAGCGTTCATGATCACGGTGCGTGCTGACAGCCCCTACAAAACACTGGCTGATCTCATTGCCGATCAGAAACAGAAAGGTGACGCGGGCTCTTACGCCGTGAACGCTACCTCAGGCAAGGTCTTGGCCGAAGAGCTGAAGCAGGTTGCCGGACTGCAAACGCTTGCCGTCCAGTACAAGTCCGCTGCAGACTCGCTCAACGACATGACGAGTGGTCAGGTTGACTGGGGCGCCCATGATCCTGTGTTCGCCCTGTCCCAGGTACGAGAAGGCCGTTGGCGCGTGCTCGCAGTTGGCTCCGCAGAACGGATGGCCGGCGCACCCGACGTCCCGACGCTCAAGGAGCAGGGTTATGACGTGGATCAACTCGGCTGGTGGGGTGTGATGGTGCCCCCCGATATGCCTGACGATCTCGTTGTGAAGATCAATGGCTGGTTCAATGAGATCTTGGCGCGAGAAGAAACCAAGACCTTCCTCGCTCAGCAGGGCGGCGATGCGTATATTTCTACGCCAGAAGAAGCGCAGGCGCTGATGGTTCGCACCGTCGAGGAGTGGAAAAACCTCGTGGCGCTTGCCAAGATCCCACAGCAGTAGGATTCGACACCTCCAAACAAAAATGCCGGCATCGCTGCCGGCATTTTTTGGGTAGCGGTCTAGCGCTTGCAGGCCCACTAAGTTCGATATGACGGATCGAGCCGATCAAGCTTGCGCAGCATGGCAGGCCATTCCTTGAGACCCGGCTTGGCGGGCGACTGCTCGTACATGTGAGCGGTAAGCTCGGCGATCGTCTCAGCAGGAGGAGTCAAGCCATCCGGTTGCGCAGCCATGGCCATCAGCTGTGCGCGCGCAGCTTTCTCCAGCCAGAAATTCCAAACAAAAGCCTCGCCAACGGTCTCGCCGCCGGTGAGTGTGCCATGGTTTTTCAGGATCATCGCTTTGTGCGGTCCGAGATCGGCAATCAGACGATCCTGCTCCTCCATGTTGAGCGCCAGGCCCTCATAGCCGTGGTATCCAATGCGATTATGGAAGAACATCGAATGCTGGGACAGCGGCAGCAGCCCGCAAGCAAGCATCGAAAGTGCCATGCCAGCTTCGCTGTGGAGATGCATCACGCAGTTTAGCTCGGGGCGCGCCCGATGCACGGCGTGATGGATCACGAACCCCGCACCGTTCACCGGATATTCCGAGTTGCCGATAATGCGCGCCTCATGATCAATCTTGACGAGGTTGCTCGCGGTGATCTCATCAAAAGCGAGCCCAAACGGGTTGATCAAGAAATGATCGTCATGGTCCGGCACGCGGGCGGAAATATGTGTGTAGATCAGGTCGTCCCAGCCATAATGAGACGCGAGCCTGTAGGCGGCGGCGAGATCTACGCGCACCGCCCATTCCTCGTCGCTGACTGCACTGCGGTCGAAGACCTGCGTCGCTTCTTCCGCTGGCTTGGTCGCAAGACCGATGACATGGCGCTGAAAAGCCATTGGCTACCTCCCGGGTTGAACAGAATTGGCGACTGGCGTTGGACACGGCCGACCGGATAAAAACGCATCCACATTGGCAACGAGCAACTCAGCCATCGCGAGCCGCGCTTCTCCAGTGGCGCTGCCTTGATGCGGCGTCAGAACCACATTCTGCATTGTCTTGAGCGCGTCCGATACATGCGGCTCCCGGTCGAAGACATCGAGAGCTGCAAAGCCCAACTTGCCCTGGGCAAGTGCGCAAACAAGCGCCTCCTCGTCCACAACCGAGCCGCGCGAGATATTGATCAACGTGCCGGCGGGGCCGAGTGCCTCGAGAACCGAGCGATTGACAAGATGGCGTGTGTCGTTACCACCACGGCAAGCAACAACCAAAAAATCACTTAGCTGCACCAGATGCATGAGGTCCGCTTCATAGGCGAACGGAACTGCCTTCGGGCTCGGACCGTGATAACGCACGTCCATCCGAAAAGCGGCCGCCCGCTCGGCGATCGCAGAACCAATGGCACCAAGTCCAAGTATGCCAATCGTTTTTGATTTGAGCCCACGCGACAAGGGCACGCCGGCGGCAAGCCTCGTCCAACCGTCTTCTCGAATGAAGCGGTCCTGCAGCACAATATCGCGTGCTGAAGCGAGCAGCAGTGCCATTGCAAGATCGGCCACGTCATCGGCAAGCGAGCCCGGCGTATTGGTGACGGTGATGCCGCGATGCCGAGCCGCCGCAAGGTCGATTGCGTCCACTCCGACCCCATAGCAGGCGATTAGCTTGAGGTTGGATAACTCTGCAATGAGGGCCGCCGAGGCCCCGACACCCGGGTCGGTTACCAGGATCTCAATGTCACCTGCCGCTCCGTTCTGCAATTGGCCGGCTGATCGGGAAACGGCGCCTAGACGGTCGGCCAGATCGATCGCTACCGTCTGCGGCAGCACCTGGGTCAGGATCGCGATCCGTCCCGAAGGCACGGATGCCTCGCCGTCCGAATTCGTTTTCCCTTCAACAAAGCCGTCCATGCGAGATCCTGTTCGCTCTCTCCTTCTGTATACGTCTTGAGCCGATCCGGATAGCAAAATTCGTATTGATAAAACGCAATTCAACATGAACATCGGATCTTCTCTTGTTCTGAGCTCCTGTTAAACAGCCAAGACGGGCAGGGTTGATGTTGTACGGCAGCCGTATCCTTGTCTTCACCGTTGATCTCAGCTAACCCCAAATCGAGGGTCTGGCGGAGATTGAACGAAAGGTTGTTTCAAAGCATGGCAACGGAGGGAACACCTCGCGAGATACTTAGGCCCAGGGCCATGTATTTCCTGAATCAGGCCAATCATGCCGTCCGTAGTCGGCTGGAGGCCGGATTGAGCAGCCTGGAAATGACTGGAATTCAGTACACGGTGCTCAGCGTGATCGGGAACCGTGGAGGCATTTCTTCCGCCGAGCTCTCGCGGCGCTTCTTTGTAACCCCACAAACGATGAACGAGCTGATTGGTGGCTTGCAGCGTCGGGGTCTGATCCACCGCAAGGAGGATCCATCCAACCGCCGCATCCTGCGCATGACGCTGACCGACGCGGGAAAACAGATGTTGCATGACTGCGATGCCGTGGCTGATCGGATCGAGCGGGATGTCTTCGGCGCCATGTCCGACGAGGATTACGGGCGGCTGGCCGAACTGACGCGGCTTTTGGTGCGCCATCTCCGTAGCAACGACGAAGCCCAAGGCTAGCAGGCGCGTGACAGCGTCCGGCGCTGACGATCCGCTCAGGCGATTTGCTGCTGCTCAGTCTGCCCTCTTCAGGAAGTGCAGACCCCTGTTCGTCTATGTGTTGTACATTGTAAAAATAAATTTGACATTATACGATCCTCTTCACAATCAGGAGGAGCGCCAACCATGAACTTTAGCGGCGAAATCGACATCAAGGCACAGCCTGCCGAAGTTTGGGCCGCGTTGAGCGATCCAGAAGTCTTGCGCCGTTGCATTCCTGGTTGCGAAGAGTTGCAAGGATCGCTTTCGGAGGGGTATTCCGCCGTCGTGATTCAAAAGATCGGTCCAATGAAAGCAAAGTTCCGCGGCAAGGTCACGATCTCGGAACTCGTTCCCGACCAGAAATACACGTTAGCGGGTCAGGGTGACGGCGGCATCGCTGGCTTCGCAAAGGGAGAGTCGACGGTTACGCTCTCTGCAACGCAGGATGGAACGCACCTGGTTTACGAGGTTACTGCGGCTATCGGCGGTAAGATGGCGCAGTTGGGCAACCGCCTCATGTCTGGTGTTGTGAGCAAACTGACGGCGGAATTCTTTGCTAATTTCCGTGAAGCTCTGGCCGAACGGGTCAAGGCAGAAGCCTGACACCGGCATGTCATCTTTGCTCGGCTGCTCGGCTACAGCGGGCAGTCAGCTCCGCAACGAGGGCCGCGCGGTACTCCGCGAAGGCATGCAGGTCAGACAGCATGGTCTCTCGAGGAGCACCGATCTCGGCTAATGCGTCGGGTCCACCCTCCGCAAGGGCTTTCTCAGCTTCCGCCCAACGAAACACACCTCCTTCGCCTGCCCCTGTCACCGCAACCCGCAGATGATCGTTATAACGTGCATAGAAAACGCCGACCAAGGCGAAGCCTGAGGCGAGTTGGCGGAATTTCAGATAATGCGAAGTTACCGGCAAACGGAAGGTCACGGCTGTGATGATCTCACCGGGATCCAGTACCGTCGTGAAGAGCCCGTCGAAAAACGAATCCGAGGGCAAGTCGCGAAGGTTCGTATGCACGGTGGCATCGGATCCAAGCAATCCTGCGGGATAACAGGCAGCAGGATCATTGTTTGCCAGCGATCCGCCGATGGTTCCGCGATTGCGGACCGCCGGGTCTCCAATACCGCCCGCCAAAATGGCCAATGCAGGGTAAAGAACAGAAAGCCCGCTGGCGACGTCAGCGTGCCGCGTTGCTGCCCCCAAACGAACATGGTCCGCGCCTACGCGTTGAATGCCATGTAGCTCCGGTATTTGCGCCAGCGATACAAGCTTCGAAGGCGCCACAAGCCTTGCTTTCAACGAAGGCAGCAGCGTCTGGCCGCCGGCGAGGGGCATGGCGTCTTCATCCTCCAGCGCCGTCAGTGCATCAGCCAGACTGACGGGCCGCACAAACTCGAAATCATACATGAAGCGTCTCAAGCTCAGCAGAATCATCCAGTGGGTCAGTCAGATCGGCCGCTCCACGGATGGCGCGAACGATGTTGTGATAGCCGGTACAGCGGCAGATATTGCCTTCCAGATGATGACGGATTTCGGCCTCGCTGGGTGAGGGATTGCGCTGGAGGAGGGCAGTCGCAGATATGATCATGCCGGGTGTACAGAAGCCGCATTGCAGCGCATGATACTTGCGGAAGGCGCGCTGCATTCGCGAAAGCCGACCGTCTGCGCCCGCAAGTCCTTCGATCGTGGTGATATGGGCGCCTTCCGCCTCAAGCGCCAGCATCGTGCAGGCTTTCACCTGCTCCCCATCCACCAGCACCATGCAGGCTCCGCATTGCGAGGTATCGCAGCCAACATGCGTTCCAGTCAGTCGCCCCTCGCGTCGGATGACGTCGACCAGAAGCGTGCGCGCTTCTACATCGCTTCGAACCCGGGCTCCGTTGATCTCAAGCGTCAACGATTGCACCCAGCCAACCTCCGTTTCATCGAGTTTGTCATTCAACACTAACGGTCTGTGTTGGTTTAAGTCAAATTAAGTTCAGTTGGGGAACCACAGGTCGGATTTGATGCCCCTACGAAGGCTGATGGATTGCCTTCCAGATCGCAGCCGGAGTGGCGGGCATGTCGATATGCTCCACCCCATAGTCCCGCAGCGCGTCCACCACGGCATTGATCGACGTCGCCAAGGCCGGGATGATACCGCCCTCGCCACCACCCTTTACCCGCAGACGATTGGAAGCCGTTGGATCTTCGGACAGACCTACGTCATAGGAAGGCACTCGATCGGCTCGCAGCACCCCATAATCCATGAAACTGCCGGTCAGGGCCTGTCCGCTCACAGGGTCAGAGGCGATTTGCTCGGAAAGCGCCTGGCTGATCCCTTGAAAGATGCCGCCATGGGTTTGGCCGTCGACGATCAAGGGATTGATGGGCTGGCCTACATCATCAACCGTCGTATATCGGGTTATCTGTACCTCGCCGAGAGCAGGGTCGATTTCCAACTCGCAGATTGCCGCCCCGGTAGGATAGGCTGGGATACGGCGGCTGATCTTGGCGGATGCCACCATGGAGCCCCGCAGCGCTTGGGGAACATCAGGTTCTTCGGCCATGGAAGCGACATCGAAGATGGAGAAACTTCGGTTGTCTCCTTGTCGCGAAAAACGGCCAGCCTCGAACGCGATCTCGGCTTCTGGGCAGCCGAGCACCACTGCAAGAATATCCCGCGCCCGCTTATGCAGGGTGTCGCTGGTTTCAACGATGAGTTCGCCCACGAGCCGCATGGAACGATCCGAATGGGTGCCTCCGCCTTCCGCGATGATGCGTGTATCGCCCGTCACAAGCCGTATCTGGTCCGGCTTAACGCCAAGAAGGTCGGCAAGAACCTGTGCATAGCTGGTTTCATGGCCTTGGCCGGTAGACTGGGTTCCCGCCTTAACCTCGATCACTTCCCCCACGGGATGCACGGTCACATGGATCGCCTCGGTTAGCGCACCGACAGGGCTTTCGACATAGTTGCCAAGGCCGATCCCAGCCAGCTTGCCCCGCGTTTGCGCTTCGGATCTCCGCGCCTCAAAGCCCTGCCAGTCTGCCGCCTCAAGCGCGCGCTCCATATTGGAAGCGAAGTCGCCGCTGTCATAGGTGAGCCCGGTGGCGGTCTGATAGGGCAATTGCTCGTTGCGGATCAAGTTGCGGCGGCGGATCTCGGCTCGGTCAAGGCCAATGCGACCGGCCGCAATATCAAGCAGCCGCTCGATGGCATAATGCGCTTCAGGGCGTCCCGCGCCGCGGAAGGGCACCGTTGGAACTGTGTGGGTCATGGCGCCCCGAACGCTCACAACGGCCGCCGGAACGTGATAGGCTGTGGTCAACATACGATAACTGTTGGCCATCGGCACATACGACACGGTATACGCGCCGACATTGCCGGTGATTTTCGCATCATAGGCGAGGATGCGTCCTTCGGAGTCTAGACCCAGCCGCGCTTCATAGCAAAGATCGCGAGCCTGGAAGTCGGCGAGAAAGGCTTCGCTGCGGGTGCTTGTCCAGCGCACGGGTTTTCCGCAGCGCCGTGCTGCTACCGCTAGCAGCGGCTGCTCGGAAGACAGGCTCGTGCGTGGCCCAAAACCGCCGCCGACATCAGGCGAGATCATCTCGACCTTTTCGCGAGGAACATTGAGCGCCCAGGCAAGAGTATCGCGCTGACGCAGGGCCCCCTGACTTCCGGCGATCATGTGATAAACGTCGCTTTCGCCATCATAGCTGACCAGCGCCGCCCGCGGCTCCATCTGAGCATTGGCCATTCGTTGGTTGGGAAACACGCCCTCGATCACATGCGTTGCACGCGCCATTGCGGCTTCCATCGCTGCGCGATTTCCAAATTCCCCCGCACAAGCAAGATTGCCCCCGATGCCCGGCTCAACCAGCGGAGCACCATCTTCCAAAGCGGCGCGGGCATCGATCACGAAGGGCTCTTCCTCGTAGTCCACCGTCACCGTCTCACAGGCGTCTATTGCCTGTGCAAGTGTCTCGGCTACCACCATCACCACCGGTTCACCGACATAGCGCACACGTCCATCGGCCAGCGGCCATTGCGCAATGTCATGCGAGATCGTCCCCGGAAATCCGGAAAAGGCTCGGATCTTCACATCAACAGCATCTAGCGGGTCGGGCAAGTGCCGGATCGCCAGCCCTCCCTCCGCGCGGTAGTCCTGCAAGGCGAGCACGTCCTTTACGCCGGGCAGCCCCCAGGCCGGCTCCGTATCGAGCGCTACGATCCGGGCCGAGGGATAAGGCGAACGGACAAAGCAAGCGAAGAGCTCGCCCTCCAGGCGGAAATCATCGGTGTAACGACCCTTGCCGGCAACAAAGCGCAGGTCCTCGAACCGCGGCATGGCTCTTCCGATGAAAGGTTTCCGCATTTCCGCCTCCTCTATCTTGCCCGCACCATCCTGGAGCAATCGGTTGCTCGCTGACGTAGTTCAGGCGCGCCAAGAGGTTTATTTGGTATAATAGAATTGAATTGTCTAATGTGCAATCCAACGATGCAATGAGCAGGTGGAACTGCCATGACGAGGCTTGGCGAGAGCTTGTTCAATTCCCCGGGCGCGACGGGACACGTCTCAGACCTACTGCATATCAGGTGCTTAGCCAGGATGATCATGGCCGCGGCGTGGTGGTCGGAATAAGCCGGTGAGCTATCTCGCATGCTTTAGGACGAACGGGCTCAGCCAGATTGGCTTGCTTCAATATACGCCGCTTAAGCATCCGTGCCATTCCGACGCAGGTTCGGCCAGCTCCGCTCGATGCGTCGAAAGCCACAACGGCTTGAGTATTGTTCAAAGCTGTGTCGCCTGATTTTGAAAGCCGAAGCGGCGCAGAGGCTGCATCATTCAGGACCATCGCCGAATTTAGCTCGACCACCGGCTTGGATCCTTCAGAAGACGTGATCAAAGGCCTCTAATGTTGGCGTTGGCCGAGCCAATCCAAGAATTGGGTGAGGGCGTCAACCTGGTCGTCATGCTTTCCGTTCGGGAAAGAGACAAGCTCCCGACGGAAGTCGTCCAGCCATGGAGCATCTTGAGGCACCAAGAACTTGCCGTGTTTGAGGCGCTCGATCTGGGTTGTGAAACGCTCCTGCTTTGCGGTTTTTGGCTGGGAGATGCTGATCTTCTTGCGAAGCAAGCTTTCGCGTCCAAGCTCCCGCATCAAGGTTTTACCGGTGCCCGCTGACTTGATGATGACGTAATCGGCGGCCCAGCGCCTGATCAACCGGGCAAGTGACGTCTTGAAGTCGCTATAGCTGTCACGGTTCCGCAAGATATCCACAAGGTACCAATCCTGCTCCTTCCGTCCAAGGGTCAGGCAAACGGAATAATCGTTGTCCAAGCCGTCGCCAAAAGCGGTGTCGACGCTTTGGATCACCATGTTGAACTCATCACGGTCGAGCCGATACTCGTAGGTGTCGAACCATGACCACTGAAGAGATCCGATCCCGCGCCATCGGTGCGTTGCTGATACTGCGGAACAAAGACCGCGCTGCCCATTTGAGCGCAGCTCATCAAGTACATGGAGTGGTTCGCGCTGGGGAAACAGCACGTCACCCACGGCACGCGCATGCACCTTGCCCTTTGCAATAGGCACGAGCTCGGCCTGTTCGGCGATCGCGGGAAGATTGAGGTGCTCGAAGCCGCCAGCATCCAGCAGGCGGCCGGCCACATCATCGGCGTGAAGGCGCTGTTGCACCAAGATGATACGGCCCTCGCTTTCGTTATTGAGGCGCGAGAGCATGGAGTGCTGGTAGAAGCTGAACGCATCCTCGCGGATTTGGGGCGAGGTGGCTTCTCCCGCCTTTAAAAGGTCGTCGCCGATGCCGGTAACAGTGCCGCCAACTGAGGTGGCGAAGACCTATCCACCCTGGCGGGTTTGGATCTTGGGACCCGCGACGTTGAACGCAACGTCAGGGAAGAGGGAGCGATAAGCCTCGCTTTCAAGCAGGCGGCGCAAATCCTTAAGGTTCTTGTCCGCGAGCCCCTGGCCGTAACTTGCGATGATGATCCGCGAGGAGGGATCACGCCCGATGAGCCAGGCCACGAAGGCGACCGAGGTTGTAACGGTCTTCAGGTGCCGCGGTGGGATGGTAATGAGGAGGCGCCGAATTTCGCCGTTTGCGACACGTGTCAGGTTCCAAGTCATCGCCTTCAGATGCCAGTTCGGCACAAAGGCCTCATCGCGGTCAGTGTGAAGAAAAGCTGTTTGTCCTCGGACAAGTCCTCGGTCGTGCAGCGCACCACAAGATCACCTTTAAGCGGATCGGTTGAGGTGAGGGTGAGCTGAAGGTCGAGACCGCTTTCCGTTCGCATGCCAGCAGTCTCAGCGTTCAACACTTCGACGATCCCCCTGTGCAGTCCAAGGATAGGTGGGGCCTGTCTATCGCACCAAGTGCAGTCCAGGGTTCAGCTGCCGGCGCTCGGTACAATGCTTGATCTCGCCGCCTCGCTGAAGATCACAGCCGGCGAACTTCTGGGTCCTGCTGGCGAACTCCGCAAGATTCACGTCAACGCGCCGAAGCCGAAGCCAAGCTGTAAGCGACCGCGGCGGATCTATCCGATGACCTTTTGATGGTTGCCGTTGCCCATATCAAAGTGCTCGCACGCTCGAAGAGGCGAACTAGGGTCAGGACCCATTGATGTGAGAGGCGCGATCTGATTCAGGCTCCGCGAGGAGACTGAGCATGAGCGACCTGTACTGGCTGACAGATGAGCAGATGGCGCGCCTGCGCCCGTATTTTCCCAAG
>Ga0210040_10001728_pt1 | contig 32302 bp, 30 predicted proteins | sample CryGeyCG12114_NA_FD_185462 | JGI IMG/M metagenome (GOLD analysis project Ga0210040, IMG submission 185462) | Groundwater microbial communities from aquifer - Crystal Geyser CG19_WC_8/21/14_NA (SPAdes) (version 2) | ecosystem: Environmental > Aquatic > Deep subsurface > Groundwater | place: USA...
GAAGGCGCCCGCGACGACGACCAGCGTCGGGTAGAGCAGGAAGACGGCGACGTAGACGAGGAACGGCAGAGCGCCCAGCCAGGGCAGCCACCGCGTCGCACGCCCACGCACCGGCGAGGGCCGCGCGGCGGGCGGGTCCTCGGGAGGGACGTCCGCCCGGGGACCCGCCAGCCGGGAGCTCGTCAGCTGATGGCCTGGGCCCACTCGGCGCCCAGGAGGGTCTTGGCGGCCTCCTCCTGCTCCACGGTGAGGTTGACCGCCTCGCCCTGCGCCTCGGGCAGCGCGGCGAAGGCCTGCTCGTCGATGGTGCCGGCCTCCTCCATCGCCTCGGCGCGCACGGGCCGGCCGTACCCCTCGAGCCAGATGTTCTGGCCCTCGTCGGAGTAGACGAACTCCTGCCACAGGCGGGCGGCGGCCGGGTGGGGGGCGTCCTTGTTGATGGCCTGCTGGTAGTAGGAGCTCACGACGGCGCCCTCGGGGACGACCACCTGCCAGTCGCGCTGACCGGCCAGGGCCTCGGTCTGCGCGGCGTTGGTGTAGTCCCAGTCGATGACGACCGGCGTCTGCCCGGAGGCGATCGTCGCGGGCGTCGGGTCGACCGGCAGGAAGTTGCCGGCGTCCTCGAGCTGGGAGAAGAACTCGACGCCGGGGGCGATGTCGTCGGCCGAGCCGCCGTTGCCGAGGGCGGCCATGACGACGCCGTTGAAGGCGGCACCGGCCTGCGTCGGGTCGCCGTTCAGCGCGACCTTGCCCTTGTACTCCGGCCCGAGCAGGTCCTCGAGGCTGGTCGGCGCGGGCACCGAGCCCGCGTCGTAGCCGATCGACATGAAGCCGGTGTAGTCGCTCACGTGGCGACCGTCGGGGTCCTTGAGCTCCTCCGGGATGTCGTCCCAGGTCTCGACCTGGTAGGGCGCGAACATGTCGACGTTGGCGCGGGCCACGGACGAGCCCAGGTCGAAGACGTCCGGCGCGCGGTCGGTGCCGGCGAGCTGCTCGGCGGCGTTGATCTCGTCCTGGCTGGAGGCGTCGGGCTGGGCCGACTCGACGGCGATGCCGTACTTCTCGCTGAAGGTCGAGATCATCTCGTCGTAGTTGGTCCAGTCGGGCGGGAGCGCGATCACGTTGAGCGTCCCCTCCTCCTTCGCCGCCGCCTCGAGGGCGTCCAGACCGCCGAGCTCCTCGGCGGAGGTCGCGGTCTCGGCGGACGCGCCGGAGTCGGAGCCGCCGGCGGAGGGGGTCTCGCGCTCCGGAGCCTCCCCGCAGGCGGCGGTCAGCGCGACCGCGGCGAGCAGGGCCGTCAGGCCGCTGCGGGTGCGCAGGCGAGAGGTCTGCACGGTGCTCCTCGTGCTCGGGATCAGATCGGGCGCAACCTACCTCGGTCACATGACGGTCCGGCGAACGACGGACGGCGACACGGGACCGTCACGCCGGGCCGTCGGCCGCGTCGGCGGCCTCCACCTCCTCGCGGGGGACGCCCAGCAGGGACAGCACCGCGTCGAGGTAGGGCACCGACAGGGCCGCGTCGGCGGCCTCGCGCACCACCGGCTTGGCGTTGAAGGCGATGCCGAGCCCGGCGACGGCCAGCATGTCGAGGTCGTTGGCCCCGTCGCCGACGGCCACCGTCTGCGCGAGGGTCAGCCCCTCGGCCGCCGCGAACGCGCGCAGCGCCTCCGCCTTGCGGGCCCGGTCCACCACGGGTCCGAGCACCTGCCCGGTGAGCCGGCCGTCGACGACCTCGAGCTCGTTGGCGACGGCGTGGTCGAGCCCGAGGTCGCGCACGAGGTCCGCGGTGATGCTGGTGAAGCCGCCGCTGACGATGCCGACGGCGTAGCCGAGCCGCTTGAGCGTGCGGACCAGCGTCCGCGCCCCGGGGGCCAGGCGCACGCCGGCGCGCACCCGGTCGACCGCCTCGACGGGCAGGCCCTCCAGCAGTGCGACGCGCGCGCGCAGCGAGGCCTCGAAGTCGAGCTCGCCCTCCATCGCCTGCCGGGTCACCTCGGCGACCTGCGCCTCGCAGCCGGCCTCGGCGGCGAGCATCTCGATGACCTCGCCCTGGACGAGCGTGGAGTCGACGTCCATCACGACGAGCCGGCGCGCCCGGCGCCAGAGGGTGGCCGGCTCGACGGCGATGTCGACCGACTGCTGCACCGCCTCGGCGGCGAGCTCGGTGCGCAGGGCGACCGTGTCGCCGCCCGAGACGAGCAGGTCGTACGCCGCCAGCGGGTAGCTCGACAGCCGCAGGACGCGCTCGATGTTGGCGCCGCAGCCGGCGAGGCGCCGGGCGACGCCGGCGAAGGCGGCCGGGTGCAGCGGGGCGCCGAGCACCGTCACGTGGTGGCGCGGACCGGGGGACGGGCGCTCGTCGCCCTCGAGCGGGGTGAACTCCACCTCGACGCCGAGCTCGGCGGCGCGGGCACCGACCGCTGCCCGCACGGCCCGGCCGTCGCCGGGGCCGGCGATGACCACGCCGAGCAGCAGGCGGTCGTGGGCGACGACCTGCTCGACGTCGCCGAGCTCGACGTCGTGGTCGGCGAGCACGTCGAACAGCGCGGCGGTCACCCCCGGCCGGTCGCGCCCGGTGACCGTGAGGAGCAGGCTCACGCCGGCAGGCCGTAGGCGTTGTAGCCGGCGATGCGGGCGCGGCGCACGAGCCGGCCGAGCTCGCGCAGCGCCTGCTCGCGGCCGGCGGCCTCACGGGTGTCGACGGCCCCGCCGGTGTCCTGGCCGGCGAGGGTGAGCACGCCGGCGAGCTGGCGGGCCTGCACCAGCAGCTGCCGGGCCCGTGTGGGGTAGCCGCCGGGCAGCTCGTCCTCGTCGATCCCGCCCCGCGCCTGCCGGCGCAGGGCCGTCAGCGCGTCGGCGACCTCGGGCCGCCAGCGGGCGACGTCGAGGTCGCGCAGGGCGGACGCGCACTCGACGACGCCCCGGCGCAGGTCGTGCTCGGCGTCGTGCAGGAACGGCCCGGGGTCCGGACCGGCGACGACGACGTCGTACGCCGTCCAGGTCACGGTCGTCACGGTGCCGTCGAAGGCCGACCCGTGCGACTCGAGGGCCGGCACGAGCCCGGTGCCGGCGCCGTCGGCGCGCAGGGCCAGCACGCCCTCGCTGGCGGTGAGCGCGGCTCCCGTGAACGGGCCGGGCCCCGGCAGGCCGACGGTGTCACCCGGGGCGGGCAGCACCAGGCGCAACCGCTCGACCCCCGCCGCGCGCAGCCGGGCCACGGCTCGCTCGAGCGGCAGGTCGTCGACGGTCAGCCCGACGACGGTGTGGGCGTCGTCGTGGGCGGTGACCCGCTCGACCAGCTCCGGCAGGCCGGCGTCGCCCGCCAGCCAGGCGTTGCCCCAGGCGGCCAGCAGCGCGCTCCGGGGCAAGGTCCCGCCGTCGTCCAGCACGAGCGAGGAGCCTAGGAGACGGGCCCCGGGTGCTTCACCGTCCACCTCGGTGCCTTCCGCCGCCGGCCGCGCTCGGCCGTGCCGGCCGGCGGCTCAGGTGGACGGTGAAGCATCCGGCGCCGCGCCTCCACCGGGGGGAGGCCGTGCGGCCCTAGCGTGGCCCGGCATGCGCAGCAGGTCGTACGACGCGTCCATGGTCACCGCCCGCCCGCCCCGGCGGGTCGTCGAGACGGTGCCGGCGGAGCCGGGCCTGGTCGTCGAGGAGGTCTCGACGGGCTGGTGCGGAGCTGTCGTGGAGTGCGACAAGACGCGCGTGTCGCTGGAGGACCGGCACGGGAAGGTGCGGGTCTTCCCGCTGGAACCCGGGGCGTTCCTGCTCGAGGGCGTGCCCGTGACGCTGGCCCGTCCGGTGTCGAAGGCGGCCGGCGCGCCGAAGCGCTCGGCCTCCGGATCGGTCGCCGTGAAGGGGCTCAGGGCGCAGGTCGCGAAGGGCAGCCGCATCTGGGTGGAGGGCACCCACGACGCCGAGCTGGTCGAGCGGGTGTGGGGCCACGACCTGCGGGTCGAGGGCGTCGTCGTCGAGCCGCTGGACGGCGTGGACGACCTCGCCGCCGCCGTCCGGGCCTTCGGCACGAGCCCGTCCCGGCGCCTGGGCGTGCTGGTGGACCACCTGGTGCCGGGCAGCAAGGAGAGCCGCATCGTCGCCGCGGTGAAGGACCCGCACGTCCTCGTGACCGGGCACCCGTACGTCGACGTCTGGCAGGCCGTGAAGCCGGCCGCCGTCGGGATCGCGGCCTGGCCGGTCGTGCCCAGGGGCGTCCCCTGGAAGGAGGGCGTCTGCGCGGCGCTCGGCTGGGGCGAGCCGTGGCAGGGCTGGAAGCGGGTGCTGGCCGGCGTCGACTCCTACACCGACCTCGAGGTGCCGGTCCTGCGCTCGGTCGAGATGCTCATCGACTTCGTGACCGCGCCCGGCTGACGGCGCTCGGCGGACGCAAGCAGGGCTGTCGAGCCCCGCGATCGGCATGGTCACCGTGCGACACGTCGGCGTGTCACCGGTGATCATGCCGACCGGCGCGCGCGTGGGCCGGGCCGGCCGCGACCCCGGCGTGTCCGCCCGCGGTCCGGCTCGGCGGTTCGCCTAGGGTCGGGGACCAGCCCGGCCGCTCCCCACGGTCTGAGAAGGCGTTCGCTGACCGTACGGAGAGCTCGCACGTGACTGCCCCCCTCGCCGCCCAGCGGGACAGCCGCCCGCTGCGCGCCTGGCAGGCCGAGGCGCTGCGGGCCTACCGCGAGGCCGGTGCGACCGACTTCCTCGTGACGGCGACGCCGGGCGCCGGCAAGACGTCGTTCGCCCTCGCGCTGGCGGCCGAGCTGCTCGAGCGGCGGGAGGTCACCCGGGTCGTCGTCGTCGCGCCCACCGACCACCTGCGCACCCAGTGGGCCGAGGCCGCGCAGGCGGCAGGGATCCTGCTCGACCCGACGGTGAAGAACGACGACCGCCTGCGGCCCGACGTGACGGGCTACGTCACGACCTACGCCCAGGTCGCGCTGCGCCCGGCGGTCCACCGCGGCCGCACGGAGCACAACCGCCGCACGCTCGTGGTGCTCGACGAGATCCACCACGCCGGTGACGGGCTGTCGTGGGGCGACGCGGTGGCCGAGGCGTTCGAGCCGGCGCGGCGGCGGGTGGCGCTGACCGGGACGCCGTTCCGCACGCGTCCGGACGAGCGCATCCCGTTCGTGCGCTACGAGCCGGACGGCGACGGGGCGCTCGCCAGCACGGCCGACTACACCTACGGCTACCGGCAGGCGCTCGCCGACGGGGTGGTGCGGCCGGTCGTCTTCGCTGCCTACACGGGCGTCTCGCGCTGGCGCAACAGCGCCGGCGAGGTCGTGTCGGCCTCGCTCACGGGCGAGTCGACCCGGTCGGTCGAGGCGTCCGCCTGGCGCACGGCGCTCGACCCGGGCGGCGAGTGGGTGCCCCACGTCATCGCCGCGATGGACGAGCGGCTGACCCACCTGCGCGAGGCCGGCATGCCCGACGCGGCGGGTCTGGTGCTCGCCAGCGACCAGGACGACGCCCGGGCGTACGCCGCCATCGTCAAGCGCGTCACCGGCACCAAGCCGGCGCTCATCCTGTCGGACGACCCCAGGGCGTCGAAGAAGATCAGCGCCTTCGCGACCGGCACGGAGCGCTTCGCCGTCTGCGTCCGCATGATCTCCGAGGGCGTCGACGTCCCCCGCGCGGCGTGCCTGGCCTGGATGACGTCGTACCGCACGCCGCTGTTCTTCGCGCAGGCCGTCGGCCGCGTCGTCCGGGCACGGCGGCCAGGGGAGTCGGCGACCGTCTTCCTGCCGGCGGTGCGACCGCTGCTCGCGCTCGCCGCCGAGCTCGAGAGCGAGCGCAACCACGTGCTCCCCGCGCCGGCGCCGAGCGAGCAGCTCCCCGACCTGGCGGCGCCGGCCGAGCGCACCGACGAGCAGCCGGTCGAGCAGTGGCAGGCGCTCGGGGCCGAGGCGGAGTTCGCCCACGTGCTGCACGGCGGGCGTGCGGTGACGGCCGACCCGGCCCTCACCGGCGAGGACGCCGACTTCGTCGGGCTGCCCGGGCTGCTGTCGGCCGAGCAGACGGCCACGCTGCTGTCACGGCGCGACGCCGACCACCGCAAGCGCGCCTCGAGCACCCGTGTCGACGAGGTCGCCACCGACGCCGAGCTGGCGGCCGCAGAGCTCGACGCGGCGTCGTGGCGTGCCGCGGGCGACCTGCGCCGCGAGATCAACAGCCTCGTCGGACAGCTCGCCGCACGCACGGGTGCGCCGCACGGCGTCGTCCACGGCCGGGTGCGCAAGGCCGTCCCCGGTCCGCCGTCCGCGGCGGCCCCGGTCGACGTGCTGGCCGCCCGCCGCGACTGGCTGCTCGAGCAGACCCACCGCTGACCCGGGCGGCGGCTCGGCAGCCGATGCGCCGACCGGCAGCTAGGTGGCGTCCTCCATGATGCCGCCGGTGATGCCGAGGACGATGCCGGCGAGCAGCAGCACGCCGCCGACGATCGCCAGCGGGATGCTCTGCAGCACGAACGCGAAGCCGAGGACGATGGTCGCCACCGTGATGAGCGCCACGGTGATCCACGAGCTGGTCTTGTGCTTGTGGGCGGTGTCTGCCTGGCTGGTGTCGCCGAGATCGGCCATGACGAGTCCTCCGCGTGGTCGGGTGGTCGGCTGGGAGCCTACTGCCGGAACATCCCCGCCCGAGCGCGCTTTGCTCCTGCCATGAGCCTGCTGCTGTCGCCGTACACCTTGCGGGGAGTCACCGCCCGCAACCGGATCTGGGTCGCCCCGATGTGCCAGTACTCCGCCGTGGACGGGATGCCGGACGACTGGCACCTGGTCCACCTCGGGGCTCGCGCCGTCGGGGGCGCCGGGGTCGTCTTCACCGAGGCGACCGCCGTCAGTCCCGAGGGGCGCATCAGCCCGCAGGACACCGGCATCTGGACCGACGAGCAGGCGCAGGCCTGGGCGCGCACCGTCGCGTTCGTGCAGGGCCAGGGCGCGCTCGCGGGGGTGCAGCTGGCCCACGCGGGCCGCAAGGGGAGCACGCGCCGGCCCTGGGAGGGGCGCGGCGCCGTGGCGCCCGAGGACGGCGGCTGGCTGCCGGTCGGCCCGACGGCGGACGCCTACCCGGGCCTGGCGCAGCCGTCCGCCCTCGACGGGGCGGGCATCGCGAAGGTGCGCTCGGACTTCGTCGCGGCCACCCGCCGGGCGCTGACCGCCGGCTTCGACCTCGTCGAGGTGCACGCGGCCCACGGCTACCTGCTGCACGAGTTCCTCTCGCCGCTGTCCAACTCCCGCACCGACGCCTACGGCGGTGACCTCGCCGGCCGCATGCGCCTCGTGCTCGAGGTCGTCGAGGACGTCCGCGCCGTCTGGCCGGACGATCAGCCGGTGGTGCTGCGCATCTCCGCCAGCGACTGGGTCGAGGGCGGCTGGACGGTCGAGGACTCCGTCGCCCTCGCCAAGGAGGCGGCGGCCCGCGGCGTCGACCTGGTCGACTGCTCCTCCGGCGGCAACAGCCCCGACCAGTCCATCCCCCTCGGTCCCGGCTACCAGGTGCCGTTCGCCGCCCAGGTGCGCCGCGACGCCGGGGTGGCCACCGGCGCGGTCGGGCTGCTCACCGACCCGCACCACGCCGAGCAGCTGCTCGCCGACGGGTCCGCCGACGTCGTGCTGCTCGCCCGCGAGCTGCTGCGCGACCCCCACTGGCCGCTGCACGCCGCGTCGGCGCTCGGCGACGACGTCGCCTGGCCGGTGCAGTACGACCGCGCCCGGCCGGGTGCCTGAGCGGGTGCCTGAGACGGTCGACTCGCCGCAGGACCCGCGCGTCGCCGACTTCGTCGGGCTGACCGACGGCGCGCGGCGCATGCTGCACGAGCCGGGTGCCGGCTTCTTCATCGCCGAGGGCGAGAAGGTCATCGCCCGCACGGCCGCCGCCGGCTACCCGCCGCGGGCGCTGCTCGTGTCACCCAGCCGCCTGGCCGACCTCAGCCCCGCGGTCGCGGCGCTCGACTGCCCGGTGCTCGTCGCGTCGTACGAGGTGCTCGAGGCCGTCACCGGCTTCCACGTCCACCGCGGTGCGCTCGCGTCCTTCGGCCGGCTGCCGCTGCGCTCCGCCGCCGACGTCCTGGCGACAGCGCGACGCGTCGTCGTGATGGAGCGGGTCACGAACCACACCAACCTCGGGGCGGTGTTCCGCAGCGCGGCCGCGCTCGGCATGGACGCCGTGCTGCTGACGCCCGACTCGTGCGACCCGCTGTACCGCCGGTGCGTGCGGGTGTCGATGGGCCAGGTCTTCGCGGTGCCGTACGCCTACCTCGACCGGTGGCCCGAGGGCGTCGAGGACGTCCGCGCGGCCGGCTTCCGCGTCCTGGCGCTCACGCCGCACCCCACCGCCACCGACCTCGCGCAGGTGCGGGTCGGACCGGACGACCGGGTGGCGCTGCTGCTCGGTGCGGAGGGCCCTGGGCTCACCCAGCAGGCGATGGTCGCCAGCGACGAGCGGGTGCGCATCCCGATGTCCGCGGGCGTCGACTCGCTCAACGTCGGCGCGGCGGCGGCCGTCGCCTGCTGGGTGCTGGGCCACCGGCCGTCCTGAGGGCACGATGAGCAGATGACCCGCTCCCGGCACCCCCGTCGTCTGGCCGTCCCGCTGACCGCCCTCGTGCTCGCCCTGTCCGCCTGCAGCGGCGGGGACGGGGACGGCGCCGCAGCGCCGGAGGAGGTCGACCCGAAGCAGGCCTACGTCGAGCAGGCCTCCGAGATCTGCACGACCGCCGACGAGGAGTTCGCCGCCTTGACGGCGCCGACCACACCGGAGCAGTTCGGCCCCTACGTGCAGGAGACCGTCGGCATCGCCGACCGGGCGCAGACCGAGCTCGCCGCCCTCAGCCCGCCCGAGGACGACCGGGCCGACCTCGAGAGCAAGGTGCTCAGCCCCTTCGCCGAGCTGGTCGAGCAGGGCCGCGCGTGGTCGGCGCAGGTGCAGGCCGCCGGCACCGACCAGGCGGCGCTGCTGCCACTGCTCGGCGCGCGGCCGACGTCGGCCGGCATCGACAAGGACTACCTGCGCGAGTACGGCCTGACCAGCTGCGCGGACGCCGTCTCCGAGGTGGGGTGACTCGGGGCACACCCCCGCGGCTCGGGGAAGCCTCCGCACCTGGGCACGCTTGTCGTGGACGAGTCAACGACCACCTGCGGAGGACCCATGACCACGGACCTGTTCGCTCCCTACCGCCTCGGCGAGCTCGAGCTCGCCAACCGCTTCGTCATGGCGCCCATGACGCGCAACCGCGCCGCCGACGGCGGTGTCCCGAGCCCGCTGAACGCCGACTACTACGCCCAGCGCGCCGGCGCCGGCCTGATCGTCACGGAGGGCACGCAGCCCTCCGCGGTCGGGCAGGGCTACCCCGGTACCCCGGGCCTGCACACCGACGAGCAGGTCGAGGGATGGCGCCTGGTCGCTGACGCTGTCCACGCCCGGGGCGGGAAGATCGTCGCGCAGCTCATGCACACCGGTCGCATCGGCCACCCGTCCATCACCGGGCTGCACCCGGTCGGGCCGTCCGCGGTCCGGGCCGCCGGGGAGACCTTCACGCCGGAGGGCACGCAGGCGTTCGTCGAGCCGCGCGCGCTCGAGACCGACGAGCTGCCGGGCGTCGTCGCGGAGTTCGTCGACGCCGCCTCGCGGGCGGTCGCCGCCGGCCTCGACGGCGTCGAGCTGCACGCCGCCAACGGCTACCTGCTGCACCAGTTCCTCGCCGACGGGAGCAACGTGCGCACCGACGCGTACGGCGGCTCGCCGGACGACCGCGCCCGCTTCGTCGTCGAGGTGGCCACGGCGGTCGCCGAGGCGATCGGCGCGCAGCGCGTCGGCATCCGCGTGTCGCCCGGGAACGCCTACAACGACATCCTCGAGACCGAGGTCGAGCAGACCTACGAGGCGCTCGTGCGCGGGCTCGAGCCGCTCGGCCTGCTGTACCTGCACATCACCGAGGACCCGGGCACGAGCCACCACGACGCCCTGCGCAAGCTGTTCAGCGGCCCGGTCGTCCTGAGCACCGGCTTCGCCGGCGCGTCCGACCTCGCGACCGCGCAGGAGGTCGTCGACAGCGGCGCCGCCGACCTGTTCGCGATCGGCCGGGGCTTCCTGGCCAACCCCGACCTCGTCGAGCGGCTGCGCACCGGCGCCGGGCTCAGCGAGCCCGACGCGAGCACCTTCTACGCCGGCACGGCGAAGGGCTACACGGACTACCCGGCGCTCGCCGCGTAGCTCCCCACCGACTCGGCGCCCGTCCCCGCGATCCGGGGGCGGGCGCCGTGCTGTCCGCCCCCTCCTGTCCGTGTCCACAGCACCGGAGTGCTGTGGACGCGGACATCAGGCGGGCTCAGAGCACCACGGGGAGCAGCACGCCGAGGGCCGGCAGGGCCAGGACGAACGCCGTGCCGGCCGCGACCGCCGCGAGCCCACCCCAGCCCAGGGCGGGCGGCGGGCACACCAGCCGCTGCGCGCGCAGGAGCACGCCGTCGGCCGTGGCGCCGAGCCCGCCGCTCGGCACCGACGCGGCGCCGAGCTTGTACAGCGCCCGCGCCAGCACCTCGGGCGGGTGCAGCCGCGCCGCGCGGTCGTCGGCGAGCATCTCGACGAGCAGCGCGACCTGCTCCGAGGCGGTGCGCACCGGTCGCAGCCGCGGGAACGCCGCCCCGAACGCCGCGAACGGCAGCACCACCAGGTCGTGCCGGTGCACGACGTGGGCGTCCTCGTGCGCGAGCACCGCCCGCACCTCGTCCTCGCGCAGCAGGTCGAGGACCCCGCGCGACAGCACCACGCGCGGGCGCAGGCCCGGCAGGCAGTACGCCAGCGGCAGGTCGTGGTCGACCACTCGAGTCCGCGGCAGCAGCGGGTTGCGGGTCGCGACGAGGTCGACGAGCACCCGGTTGCGGTGGCGCGCCCGCAGGGTGCGGGCGGCGGAGAGCGCGAAGACCTGTCCGAGCCGGACCACCAGCAGGACGGCGGCGACCGCGGCCAGCACCGACCACCAGCGCGTCGGTGCCCGCCCGTCGACGACCGCCGAGACGGCCGACGCATGGGTCGCTCCGGCGGGCGCGAGCGCGACGGTGACGAGGGACTCGACGGCGAGCAGCCCGGCGGTGATGCCGACCGCCTGCCACAGCAGCAGGCCGGCGGCGGGCGAGCGGCGTGGCCACGTCGCGCCCGCGAGCCGCGACGGCACGACGAGCGCCAGGACGGCGAGCACCGCCGCCGCCACCGCCGCGGTGGTCAGCACGGTCCGGCGCTCGAGCCTGCCGACGGCAGCGCGATCGACCGGAGCACGGGTCAGCCCTACCGCACGCGCAGCGGTGCCGCACGCCCAGCCGTGCGGCGAGCCACTAGGACCCCGGAGGAGGGGACTGCTCGAGGGCCCGGCGCAGCGCCTGCGCCTCGGCCGGGCTCACGGAGCGGGCGAAGTGCTGCAGCGCTGCCTCGCGGTCGTCGGCCTGGCCGAGCGCCTGCTGCATCAGGACCGCGATGTGGTCCTCGCGCGAGGCGACGGCGGCGTAGACGTGCGCACGGCCGGAGGTGTCCTTGCGCAGCAGGGCCTTCTTCTCCAGGCGGCCGAGCACGGTCAGCCAGGTGGTGTAGGCCAGCCCCCGCGAGGCAAGCCGCTCGGCGACCTGGCGGGCCGTCGCCGGGCCGTACTGCCACACGACGTCCATGGCGGCGCGTTCCAGCTCTCCCAGCCGTGTCACGCAGTCCATACTACGACCGGTAGAAGTTCTACGGGTGGTAGTAGACACTGGAGGGGCAACGACCTCTCCGTCACCTTGGAGCCGCAGTGCCCGACGTCATCGGCACCGCACGTCCTCCCGGCGCGCAGACCTGGCGCTGGGACTGGCAGGTGGCCGCCCGCTGCCGCGGGCGCGACGACCTGTTCTTCCACCCGCACGGCGAGCGCGAGCCGATGCGCAGCGACCGCGAGTCCGCCGCCAAGCAGGTGTGCGCCACCTGCCCCGTCCGGCGGGAGTGCCTGGACCACGCGCTCGAGTCCGGTGAGCCGTACGGCGTCTGGGGCGGCATGACCGAGACCGAGCGGGAGACGCTGCTGCACGGGCCCCGGCCGGTGCGCAAGCGGTAGGCCACACGCCGTCCTCACCTCCGACGGGGCACCCTGGAGCGTCGTCGTCCTGCCGCAGGAGGTGCACATGTCCGGCTCCCGCCGTCTCGAGAGCCCCGTCGACGAGGCCGGTGCCGCCCTCGAACGGGCGCTGTTCGAGGTGAAGAAGGTCGTCGTCGGTCAGGACCGCATGGTCGAGCGGATGCTGGTCGCGTTGCTGGCCCGGGGGCACTGCCTGCTGGAGGGGGTGCCGGGGGTGGCGAAGTCGCTCGCGGTGGAGACGCTGGCGACGGTGGTCGGCGGCTCGTCGGTGCGGTTGCAGTTCACCCCCGACCTGGTGCCCTCCGACATCGTCGGCACCCGGATCTACCGGCCGTCGCAGGAGGCGTTCGACGTCGAGCTGGGTCCGGTGTTCGCGAACCTGGTGCTGGCCGACGAGATCAACCGGGCGCCGGCGAAGGTGCAGTCGGCGCTGCTGGAGGTGATGGCCGAGCGGCAGGTCAGCCTGGGTGGCACGACCTACCCGCTGCCCCGGCCGTTCCTGGTGCTGGCGACGCAGAACCCGATCGAGTCCGAGGGTGTCTACCCGCTGCCGGAGGCGCAGCGCGACCGGTTCCTGATGAAGGTCGAGGTCGGTCACCCGTCGATGGCCGAGGAGATGGAGATCGTGCGGCGGATGTCGGTGGCCCGGCCGTACGCCGAGCAGGTCCTCAGCCTGGACGAGCTGATCGCGCTGCAGGGCGCGGTGGACACCGTGTTCGTCCACCACGCCGTCGCCGAGTACGCCGTCCGCCTGGTCATGGCCACCCGCGAGCCCGAGCGCTGGGGGCTGGCGTCCGTCCGGCCGCTGCTGGCCCACGGCTCCTCGCCGCGCGGCAGCCTCGGGCTGGTGCAGGGCGCCAAGGCCCTCGCCGTGCTGCGCGGCCGCGACTACGTCCTGCCCGTCGACGTCACCGACCTGGCCGTCGACGTGCTCGCGCACCGGCTCGTGCTCACCTACGAGGCGCTCGCCGACGAGGTGGCGGCGACCACCGTCGTGCGGCAGGTGCTGGAGCGCGTCGACCCGCCGCAGGTCGCGCCGTCGCAGACCGCGGGCAGCCAGTTCAGCACCGGGCGCGGCGTCGCGTGAGGGCTGCCCCGTCAGGGCCCGGGCAGCTGCCCCCGGTCCCGATGGCGTCCCCCGCGGCGGTGCGCCGGCTCGCGCTGCAGGTGGCGGCCCGGCTCGACGGCCTGCTGCAGGGCGAGCACCTCGGCCACCTGCCCGGGCCGGGCACCGAGCCGGCGGAGGCCAGGGCCTACGGCGTCGGCGACGACGTGCGGCGCATCGACTGGGCCGTCACGGCCCGCACCCAGATCCCGCACGTCCGCCAGTCGGTCGCCGAGCGGGAGCTCGAGACGACCCTGCTCGTCGACCTCACCCCGTCGATGAGCTTCGGCACGGCGCGCTCGGAGAAGCGCGACGTCGCCATCGCCCTGGCCGCGGCGGTCGGCCACCTGGCCAGCGGGCCGGGGGACCGGCTCGGCGCCGTGGTGCTGTCGGACGGCGTGCGCCGGCTGCCGCCCCGCGCCGGGCGCTCCGCCGGACTCGCCCTGCTCCACGTGCTGACCTCCACCCGGCCGGTCGAGGGCGCCGGGCCGACGCTGGCCGAGGGGCTGCGGGCCCTGCTGTCGCCACCCCGCCGGCGCGGGCTGGTCGTCGTGGTGAGCGACCTCGTCGGCCCGGCCGGCTCGCCGCCGGACTGGGCGGCGCCGTTGCGCCGCCTCGCGCAGCGGCACGACGTCGTGGTCGCCGAGGTCGTCGACCCCCGCGAGCTCGAGCTGCCCTCGGTGGGCACGCTGCGGCTCGTCGACCCCGAGTCGGGCCGCTCGCTCGAGGTGCCGACCGGCGACCGGCGGCTGCGCGAGCGCTACGCGGCGGCGGCCGCCGACCGCCGGGCCGGCTGGGCCGCTGCCGTGCGCTCGGCCGGCGCCGGCCACCTGGTCCTGCGCACCGACCAGGACTGGCTGCCCGCCTTCGCCGGCCACCTGGCCGCCCGGCGCCGGCTGCGTGCCGCGGGCCGCCCGGCCGCAGGCCGCTGACGTGGGCTTCCTGTCGCCGCAGCGGCTGTGGCTGCTGCTGCTCGTCGCCGCCCTCGCCGTCGGCTACGTCCTCGCCCAGCGCCGCAAGCCGGCGTACGCCCTGCGCTTCTCCGAGCTGGACCTGCTCGCCTCGGTGCTGCCGCGCAGCGCGGCCTGGAAGCGGCACGTGCCGGCCGTCCTGGTCCTGCTGGCGCTGGCCACGCTGACCACGGCCTTCGCCCAGCCGACCGGCGCGGTCGAGGTCCCGCGGCAGCGGGCGACCGTCGTCGTCGCCCTCGACGTCTCGCTGTCGATGCTGGCCGACGACGTGTCGCCGGACCGGATCACCGCCGCCAAGCGCTCGGCCGCCGACTTCGTCGAGGGCCTGCCCGACCGGTTCGACGTCGGGCTCGTGTCGTTCAGCGGACGTGCCGCCGTCGTCGTGCCGCCGACGCGCGACCACGCCGCGGTCGCCGCGGCCGTGCAGGGCCTGGAGCTCGACGAGGCGACGGCGATCGGCGACGCCGTGCTCGCCTCGCTGCAGGCGGTGTCGTCGGTCGCCGTCGCGCCCGGCGAGCAGCGCCCGCCCGCCCGCATCGTCCTGCTGTCCGACGGCACCAACACCGCCGGGCGTGCGGTCTCGTCGGCCGCGCAGGAGGCCCGCGCCCAGGGGGTGCCCGTCTCCACCATCGCCTACGGCACGCAGGACGGCGAGGTCCGCGTCCAGGGCGAGCTGATCCCGGTGCCGGTCGACGCCGAGGCCCTCGAGCGGCTGGCGCAGTCGACCGACGGCACCGCCTTCACGGCCGAGAGCGGGGAGGAGCTGAGCGAGGTCTACGACGACATCGGCGGCCAGGTCGGCACCACCACCGAGGTGCGCGAGATCACCGCCCGCTTCGCGGGTGTCGCCCTGGCCCTCACGGTGGCCGCCGTGGCCGCCGCCCTGGCCTGGGGCGCCCGCCTGCCGTAGCGAGGCGGGTGCCGGCGGAGCGCACCGCCCCCGCGAGAGGCATGATCACCGGCGACTCGCCGGCGTGTCGTGCGGTGACCATGCCAGTTGCGCCCGCCGGCCAGGCGCCGTCAGCGTGTCGTGCGGTGATCATGCCGATCGCGCTCGCCGACCAGGCGCCACCGGCGGGGCCGCGGTGACCGTGCCGTCGGACGCCCCGACGTGGGACGCCGCCGCGGCTGGGCAGGATGCGCAGATGACCGACGCCCCCGCCGCCTGGGAGGCGGACGTCGTCCTCAACGACGGCGGCACCGCCCACCTGCGCCCCATCCGGCCCGACGACGCCGACCGGCTCCGCGAGTTCCACAGCCGGCTGTCGCAGCAGACGGTCTACAACCGCTACTTCGCCTACCGTCCGGCGCTGTCCGACGAGGACGTCCGCCACTTCACGCACGTCGACCACGACCGCCGGGTGGCCTTCGTCGCCACGCTGCACGGCGCGATCATCGGGGTCGTGCGCTACGACCGGCTCCCCGGCACGGACGACTGCGAGGTGGCCTTCCTCGTCGAGGACGCCCAGCAGGGCCGGGGCCTCGGCCCGGTCATGCTCGAGCACCTCGCCGCAGCGGCGCGCGAGCGCGGGATCGCCCGCTTCATGGCCGACGTCCTGCCGACCAACCGCGCCATGCTGGGCACGTTCCGCAGCGCGGGCTACGGGGTGAGCCGGGCGCTCGGCGACGGCTACGTCGAGCTGTCGTTCCCGATCCGGCAGACCGACACGTCGCTGCAGGTGATGCGCGACCGCGAGCACCGCGCCGAGGCGCGCTCGGTGCAGCGCCTGCTGCGGCCGGGGTCGGTCGCCGTCATCGGGGCGTCCCGCGAGCCCGGTGCTCCCGGCCACGAGGTGCTGCGCTCGCTGCTCGGCCACGGCTTCGAGGGCCCCGTCTTCCCGGTCAACCCGGCGGCCGGCCACGTGTCGGGCGTCAAGGCGTACGCCGACGTCCGCGACGTCCCCGACGCCGTCGACCTCGCCGTCGTCGCCGTGCCCGCGCCGGACGTCGCCGAGGTCGTGCGGGCGTGCTCCGACAAGGACGTGCGCGGGCTCGTGGTCGTCTCCGGCGGCTTCGCCGACGGCGGTGCCACGGGACGGGAGCGGCTGGAGGAGGTCGTGCGGCTCGCCCGCGACGGCGGCATGCGCCTGATCGGACCGAACGCGATGGGGGTCGTCAACACCGATCCCGCCGTCCGCCTGCACGCCACCTTCGCGGCCGGCTCCCCGCCGCCGGGCAGCGTGGGCGTCCTGTCGCAGTCCGGCGCGCTCGCCGGCACGTTCCTGCAGGAGGCCGCCCGTCGGTCGCTCGGGCTGTCGGCGTTCGTGTCGATCGGCGACCGCGCCGACGTCTCCGGCAACGACCTGCTGCAGCACTGGCGCGCCGACGAGCGCACCGAGGTCGTCGTGCTGCACCTGCGCGGCTTCGGCAACCCCCGCAAGTTCGCCCGCATCGCCCGCGAGGTCGGCCGGACGAAGCCGGTGGTCGCCCTCAAGAGCGGCCGCGGGCAGGGCGACGTCGCCGTCGGCGCGCTGTTCGCCTCTGCGGGGGTCGTGCGCGTCGGGTCGCTGGCCCAGCTGTTCGAGACGGCTCAGCTGTTCGCCTACCAGCCGCTGCCCGCCGGTCGGCGGGTCGCGGTCGTCGGGACGTCGAACGCGCTGGCCACCCTCGCCGCCGACGCCTGCCGCGAGGCCGGCCTGGTGGTGCCCGAGCTGCCGGAGGAGGTCCGCGTGCGCCTGCGCGCACTGACCGGTACGACCGAGACCGCCAACCCGGTCGACCTCGGCCCGGTCGCGGGGGCCGACGAGCTCACCGCCGCCCTCGAGGTCCTGACGACGAGCGGCGAGGTCGACGCGGTGCTCGCGGTCGTCGTGCCGCCGCCGCACGCCGGTACGGGCGGCGAGCTCGTCGCGGCGCTCGGCGGTGCGCTGCGGGCCGCCGGCTCGAGCGGCCTGCCCGTGCTGGCCAGCTTCCTCGGCGAGGACGGGGTGCCCGACGCGCTGGCCGTCCGTGGCCCCGACGCGGCGCCGCGCCGCGGCTCGGTCCCGTCGTACGCCTCCCCGGAGTCGGCGGCGCTCGCGCTGTCGCGGGCCGTGGCGTACGCCGAGTGGCGGGCCCGGCCGCAGGGCGTCGTGACCGAGCCCGCCGGCATCGACCTCGCCGCCGCCCGCGACGTGCTGGCGCCGCTGCCGGAGGACGGGTCGTGGCTGCCGCAGGCCGACGCCGGGGCGCTGCTGGCGCACGTCGGCATCCGGGTGTGGCCGACGGTGCTCGCCCGCAGCGAGGACGACGCGGTGCGCCTGGCGCAGGAGCTCGGTTGGCCGGTCGTGCTCAAGGCCGCGTCCGAGCAGTGGCGCCACCGGCTCGACGTGGGCGCCGTCCGCCTGCACCTCGCCGACGAGGCGGAGCTGCGGGCGGCCTGGCAGTCGGTCTCGGCCCTGACCGGCGAGTCTGCGGCGTACGTGCAGCCGCTGGCCGAGCCCGGCGTCTCGACGGTCGTGCGCCTGGTGCAGGACCCCACGGCCGGGCCCCTGCTCTCGCTGCGGCTCGGGGGCGTCGCCGTCGACCTGCTCGTCGATCCGGTGACGCGCACCCTGCCGATGACCGACGCCGACGCCGCCGAGCTCGTCCGCGCGATCCGCGGGGCGCAGCTGCTCACCGGCCGGGCCGGGGGAGCGCCCGCCGACGTCCCCGCCGACGTCGGGGCGCTCGAGGAGCTGCTGCTGCGCGTCGCCCGGATCGGCGAGGACCTGCCGTCGGTCGCCGAGCTCGTCCTCGACCCGGTGCTCGTGCAGCGGGCGGGCGCGGTGCCGCTGCACGCCGGGGTCCGGCTGCTGCCGCCCGGCAGCGACCCCGAGCGCGGCGCGCGACGCCTCAGCGGGTCCTACGCGGTGCTCTGAGGACGGGGGATCCCGCGGTGCACATCTCCGCCAAGGCCGACTACGCCGTGCGCGCCGCCGTGCACCTGGCCTCCGTCAGCTCCGGTCCGACGAAGACGGAGGCGATCGCGGCCGCCCAGGCGATCCCGGGCAAGTTCCTCGAGGCCATCATGACCAGCCTCAGGGCGGCGGGCGTCGTCCGCAGCCAGCGCGGGCCGTCCGGCGGCTACTGGCTCAGCCGGCCGGCCGACGCCATCACCGTCGCCGACGTCATCCGCGCGGTCGACGGACCGCTCGCCTCGGTGCGCGGGCGACCGCCGGAGGACGTGGCGTACACCGGCTCGGCGGCGCCGCTGCAGGCGGTGTGGCTGGCCGTCCGCTCGGCGCTGCGGGAGGTGCTCGAGCACGTCACGCTGGCCGACCTGGCCACCGCCGAGCTGCCCGAGGCCGTGCAGCGCCGGGCCGCGGAGCCGCACGTCTGGCACACCGCCGCGACGACCCTGCCGCCCGAGGACGCCCGTGCCGAGGGGCGGCGGCGGCCGGAGTCCTAGTGGCCCACTAGGAGATGGCACCGGGATGTGGCACGCTGGTCGGCGTGACCGCACGCGACCTGATGCTCGACCCGTTCTGGGTCGGCCGTCGCGCGGACGCCTTCGACGAGACCTGTCGCTGACACCCGTCCGCGCCCCGTCCGCCGTCCCTCCCCACGACAGGCCCCGTCCTCCGTGACCTCCAGCTGCTGCGCGGCGCTCCTGCGCCGCCACCGCCTCTCGCACGCCCCGGTCCCTCCCGGGACGCGCTGTCCGCCGGCCTGACCGCCGTCCGACCGCTCGTCCTGCCGCCTCCCGCGGCCGCCGCAGACCTGGAGCAGTGCCGCCGTGCAGATCCGCCTGACCGCCCTGGCCGTCGCCGCCGTCGCGCTGACGGCCGGCTGCGCGACGACCCCGACCACCGGCCGAGCCGCCGCCGCCGCGCCGGTGTCGTCCGCCTCCGGCGGGACGCCCGCGGAGGAGCTGCGCCTCGGCTACCTCCCCAACCTCACCCAGGCGACGGCGGTGTACGGCGACGCCGCCGGCACCTTCGCCGAGGCGCTCGGCGCCACCGCGCTCACGACGCAGCAGCTCGGCGCCGGTCCGTCGGCCGTGGAGGCGCTGTTCGGCGGTGCCCTCGACGCCGCCTACCTCGGCCCGAACCCGGCCGTCAACGCCTTCGTGCGGAGCTCGGGCGAGGCGGTGCGCATCGTCGCCGGCGCCACGAGCGGCGGCGCGTCGCTGGTCGTCCGGGCCGGCATCGACTCGGCGCAGGACCTCGAGGGCACCCGCATCGCCACGCCGCAGACCGGCGGCACGCAGGACGTCGCCCTGCGCCACTACCTGGCGCAGGCCGGCCACGAGGTCGCCGCGAACGGCGCGGGCGAGGTCACCGTCGTGGCGCAGGACAACCCGGTGACGCTGACGGCCTTCTCGGCCGGCGAGGTCGACGGGGCATGGGTGCCCGAGCCGTGGGCCTCGCGGCTGGTGCTCGAGGCCGGTGCCGAGGTGCTCGTCGACGAGGAGGACCTCTGGCCGGGCGGGGAGTTCGTCACGGCGCACCTGGTCGTCCGCACCGACTACCTGCGGGAGCACCCGCAGACGGTCCGGGCCCTGATCGAGGGCTCGGTCGAGGCGAACCGGCAGATCGCCACCGACCCGGACGGCGCGAAGCAGGTCGTCGGCACGGCGCTCGGAGAGCTCACCGGCACGCCCCTGCCGCCCGCGGTCCTGGACCGGGCGTGGGCCGGCATCCACCCCACCGACGACCCGGTCGCCACCTCGCTGGCCACGTCCGCGGAGCACGCGTTCGCGACGGGCCTCGTCGAGCGGGCCGACCTGCGCGGCATCTACGACCTCACGCTGCTGCGCGAGGTGCTGGGCACGCCCGTCGACGACGCCGACCTGGGAGCCTCCGGATGAGCATCCTCACGACGCTCGACCCGCGCCGGACGCCGGCGCCGGCGGCCGACCCCGGCGTGGCGGTGCGCCTGTCCGGTGTCACCAAGCGCTTCGGCGGGGGAGCGGTCGTCCTCGACGACGTCAGCCTCACCGTGGGTGATGGTGAGTTCGTCTGCCTGCTCGGCGCCTCCGGGTGCGGCAAGTCGACGCTGCTCAACCTGGTCGCCGGCCTCGACGCGCCGACCGCCGGCACCATCGCCGTGCCGGGTGGGCGGGCCGCCCTGATGTTCCAGGAGTCGGCGCTGCTGCCCTGGCTGACGGCGTCGCAGAACGTCGAGCTCGCCCTGCGCCTGCGGGGGGTCGGTCGGCGCGAGCGCCGCAGCCGCGCGGGTGAGCTGCTCGCGCTGGTCCGGCTCGAGGGCGCCGGCGCCAAGCGGGTGCACGAGCTGTCCGGCGGCATGAGGCAGCGCGTCGCGATGGCCCGCGCGCTGGCGCAGGAGGCCGGCGTCCTGCTCATGGACGAGCCGTTCGCGGCCCTCGACGCGATCACGCGCGACGTGCTGCACGAGGAGCTGGTGCGGCTGCGCGCGTCGCAGGCCCTCACCGTCGTGTTCGTCACGCACAACGTCCGGGAGGCCGTCCGGCTCGGCGACCGCGTCGTGCTGCTGTCGTCGCGGCCGGGGCGCATCGCGAGGGAGTACGACATCGCCATCGGCTCCCCGCGCCGCATCGAGTCCCCGGAGGTCGCGCGGCTCTCGGTGGAGATCACCGACGACCTGCGGGCCGAGATCCGCCGCCACGGCGGGCAGCCGTGACGACCGCCCCGGTGTCGCCGCACGACGACCTCGCCAGCCTGGAGGCCGGGCTCGACGCGCTCGAGGCGCCGGTCGAGCCACGTCCGTCACCGCTGCGCAAGGCGTTCGCCACGACGTGGCCGCCGGCGGTCGCCGTCGCCCTGCTGCTGCTCGCCTGGGAGCTGGCCTACCGGGCCGGCCTCGAGCCGACGTACGCCCTGCCCTCGCCGGCCGACGTCGGGCTCGTCCTGCTCGAGCAGCTGCAGGACGGCACGCTGCCCGCGGCGATCGGCACGAGCGTCACCCGGGGCGGGCTCGGGTTCGTCGTCGCGGTGCTCGTGGGGACGCCGCTCGGGCTGCTCGTCGGCCGGGTGCGGGCCGTGCGCCGGGGGATCGGCCCGGTCCTGTCCGGCCTGCAGAGCCTGCCGTCCGTCGCCTGGGTGCCTGCGGCGATCATCTTCTTCGGCCTCGGCGAGGGGGCCATCTACGCCGTGGTGCTGCTCGGCGCCGTGCCCTCGGTCGCCAACGGCATGGTCACCGGCATCGACCAGGTGCCGCCGCTGTTCCTGCGGGTCGGCCGGGTGCTCGGCGCGCGCGGCCTGTCGTCGGCCCGCCACGTGCTGCTGCCGGCCGTGCTGCCGGCCTACCTCGGCGGCCTGCGGCAGGGCTGGGCCTTCTCCTGGCGCTCGCTGATGGCCGCCGAGCTCATCGTCAGCTCGCCCGAGCTCGGCCTCGGGCTGGGCCAGCTGCTCGACCAGGGCCGGCTGCTGAACGACATGAGCCTGGTCTTCGCCGGCATCCTCGGCATCCTCGTCGTCGGCATCGCCGTCGAGCTGTGCCTGTTCGCGCCGCTCGAGCGGCGCGTCCTGCGCCGCAGGGGCCTGCTGGTCGGCCGTTGAGCCCGACGACTACTCCGCGCGGTGCTGGGCAGTCGATGTCCGTGATCGATGCCCTGACGCGCGGTGCGGCCGCCGGGACGGTCGCCACCGCGGCCATGAGCGCGCTGATGCTCGCCGCTGGACGCGCCGGATTGGTGGGCCGGCAGCCGCCGGAGGCGATCGTGCGCCAGGCCGGCCGGCTCGCCGCGGTGGAGCCGCGCGGGCACCTCGCGCGGGCCCTGGCCGTCGCCGCCCACCTCGGCTTCGGTGCCGGGACGGGGGCGGCGTACGCCCTGCTCCCGCCGTCGCGCCGCCCGCTGGTCCGGGGGATGGCCGTGTCGACGGGCGTCTACGCGGTGTCCTACGCCGGCTGGGTGCCCGCGTTCGGCGCCCTTCCGCCAGCCGATCGCGACCGCGCGCCGCGGCAGGCCGTCATGGTCGTCGCGCACGTCGTGTACGGCGCCGTGCTCGGTGCGCTCGACGACCGCTGGCGCCGGTGAGCTGCACCGGACGGCTGCGCTAGGCCGACCGCCGCGCGCGCTTGACGGCGTACATCGAGACGTCGGCCCGTCGCACCAGCTCGGCCGGGTCGTCCGACGGGTCGGCCGACGTGCTGACGCCGACGGATGCGCTGATGAGCACCCGGCCGACCGGGAGGTCGAACGGCCAGGCCGCAGCGGCGCGCAACCGGTCGGCGATGAGCCCGGCCTGCTCCTCGCTGGTGTCCTCGCAGAGCACGACGAACTCGTCACCGCCCAGCCGGGCCGCGGTGTCGCCGGGCCGCAGCGCGGCCGACAGGCGCGAGGCGAAGTGCTGCAGGAGCTCGTCGCCCGCTGCGTGGCCGTGGGTGTCGTTGACCTCCTTGAAGCCGTCGAGGTCGAGCAGGAACAGGCAGGTCGGGCTGGCCGTGCGGTCGGCCCGCGCGAGGGCGTGCGCGACGCGGTCGATCAGCAGGACCCGGTTGGCCAGGCCGGTGAGCGGGTCGTGCAGCGAGCGGTGGACGATCTCCGCCTCGAGCGCCTTGCGCTCGCCGATGTCCTGGATGTTCATGATCAGGTGTGCTGCCCGACCCGCCGCGGCCGCGACCCGGGCGGTGCTGATGAGCACCCAGACCACCGACCCGTCGCTGCGCACCAGCCGGCACTCGTGCCACAGCACGTCCTGGTCGGTCGTGCGCATCCGCCGGCAGCTCTCGTGGGCACCGGGGAGGTCGTCCGCGTGCGTCACCTCGAACAGCGTCCTCCCGACCAGCTCGGAAGCCGGACGGCCGACCAGCGCAGTCAGCGCGCGGTTGCAGGCGGTCAGCACGCCCTCGGGCGTGACGACCGCCATCCCGGTCGGCGCGTTGTGGAAGGCGCTGCGCAGGTCGAGGTCGGAGACGGCCGCGCGCACGGGCTCGTCCGGCGTCGTCGCCCCGGCCACCTGGTCTGGATGCACCGGCCCTGGTCTCCCCCGTGCGGAACGGCTCAAGCCCCGACGCACCGGAGCAACGCGCCGTGCCGGCGCTCGAGTGCGGCGCCCGGTGAGGCGTCGTGCCGGTCGCTCAGGAGCACGACCCGGTCGGGTCGCAGCACGACCGTACGGGCGGGAGCCGACCGCATCCACCGGCTGATCGTCCCGTCGTCCTCGACACAGGTCCCGTCGTCGGCGTGCAGCCGGCCGCCGTCCACCCGCCACAGCCGCCCTCGCAGCCGGTCGCAGAGGGTCCGCAGCGCCGGGTCGACGGCCGCGGTCGTCAGCACCGCGAACCCGGGCCCGAGCGCGTCGTCGAGCAGGGCGCCGCCGCCGACCTGCGGCTGGGGAGCGAGCGTGCCGGCCAGCCGGTCGCCCCGGGGCACGAGCGGCCCGTGACCGAGTGCCGGGGTGCCGCGGTCGAGCAGGCGCACGGCGCCCGGGACACGGCACAGGGCCGCCAGCGCGCTCCGCCGCACCGCCGCGCCACGGCCGCTGCCGCCGGTCATGGCCCAGCCGGCCGTCCTGGCCAGCCGGATGAGGGTGCGCACGTGGGGCCGCCGCTCTGCCTCGTAGCTGTCGAGCAGCGTCGCCGGTGCCTGTGCGCGCAGCACGGCGGCCAGCTTCCAGGCGAGGTTGCCGGCGTCCCGGACACCCGCTCCGAGGCCCTGCCCGACGAAGGGCGGGGTCTGGTGGGCCGCGTCGCCCAGCAGCAGGACCCGGTCCCGCCGCCAGCGGTCGGCGAGGCGGGCCCGGAACACGTACTCGCTGCTGCGCAGCACCTCCAGCCGCTCCGCCGGGACGTCGCCGGTCCAGGGGCGGACGAGTGCCGACAGCGCCGGCGGGTGCAGGAGCTCGCCGGCGTCCTCGTGGTCGTGCAGCTGGAACTCCCAGCGGTAGCGGTCCTCGCCGACGCGCAGGAAGGTCGCCGCCCGCACCGGGCTGCACACCTGGTGGACGCCCTCCCAGTGGCCGAGGGGCACCGGGCAGCGGACGTCGACGACCAGCCAGCGCTCGGTCGAGCGCAGGTCCTGCCAGCGGGCGCCGACGACCCCCCGGACGAGGCTGGCCGCGCCGTCGCAGCCCAGCACGGCCGGCGCGCGCAGCAGCTCGACCTGCCCGGTCGCCCGGTCGCGCACGCGCACGGCCACGTCCGTGCGACCCGGCTCGACGGCCAGCACCTCGATGCCGGTGCGCAGCACGGTCTCCGGCCGCCGGGCGAGCTCGGCGCGCAGCAGGCGCTCGAGGTCCGGCTGGTCGAACAGGCTCGCCCGCGGGTGGCCGTACGGACCCTGCCCGCGGGGGAACTCGGCCAGCGTCCGGAGCCGGGCGTCGAGCAGCCGCAGCCCGAGCGCCGGACGGCTGATCGCCCGGAACGCCCGCCCCACGCCCACCGACTGCAGGACCCGGACGGCCTCGTCGTCGAGGTGCACGGCGCGCGGCAGCGGGTGCACGTCGGCGCACCGCTCGAGCAGCAGGCTCGGGATGCCCTGCACGGCGAGGGAGAGCGCCGCCGTGACGCCCGTCGGACCGGCCCCCACGACGACGACGGGTGCGGACGTCACCGGACCATCCTCGCGCAACGGGACAGGGCCGCAGGCGCTACGGTCGCGTCCGAGAGGACGAGAGGTGGCACATGCGGATCGCGCTGTTCGTGACGTGTCTGGCCGACACGCTGTTCCCTGCGGTGCCCCAGGCGACGGTGACGCTGCTGGAGCGGCTGGGGCACGAGGTGGTGTTCCCGGCGGCCCAGACGTGCTGCGGGCAGATGCACGTGAACACCGGCTACCAGGGCGACGCGCTGGCCGTGGTGCGGCACCACGTCGACGTCTTCGAGGGCTGCGAGGTGGTCGTGGCGCCGTCGGGGTCGTGCGTCGGCTCGGTCCGGCACCAGCACGCGCGGGTCGCGCGGCGGGCGGGGGACGAGGCGCTGGCGCAGCGCGCCGAGGCCGTCGCCGCTCGGACGTACGAGCTGTCGGAGCTGCTGGTCGACGTGCTCGGGGTGGAGGACGTCGGCGCGTCGTTCCCGCACCGGGTGACCTACCACCCGACCTGCCACTCGCTGCGGATGCTGCGGGTCGACGACAAGCCGCTGCGCCTGCTGCGCCAGGTGCGGGGGATGGAGCTGGTGGAGCTGCCGCAGGCCGAGTCGTGCTGCGGCTTCGGCGGGACGTTCGCGCTGAAGAACGCCGACACCTCGACCGCGATGCTGGCCGACAAGATGCGGCACGTGGTGGGGACGGGCGCGGAGGTGTGCACGGCGGGCGACTCGTCCTGCCTGATGCACATCGGCGGTGGGTTGTCGCGGATGCAGACGGGGGTGCGCACGCTGCACCTGGCGGAGATCCTGGCCGCCACCGACGACCCGGTCGCGGGCGTCGCGGGCGAGACGGTGCCCGTGGGGGTCGTGCGATGACCACCTTCCTCGGGCTGCCGTCCGTCGGGCAGGCGCCGGCGCGCTCCTCGCCGGGGGTGGGTCACCTGCAGGGCAGCGAGTCGTTCCCGACGGCGGCACGCCGGGCGTTGGGGGACACCCAGCTGCGCAGCAACATCGGCCGGGCGACGACGACGATCCGTGGCAAGCGCGCCCGCGTGGTGGGCGAGGTGCCCGACTGGGAGGAGCTGCGCGAGGCCGGCCGGACGCTGAAGGCCGCCACGATGAGCCGGCTGCCGGAGCTGCTGGCCCAGCTGGAGGAGCAGGTCACCGCGCAGGGCGGGACGGTGCACTGGGCCCGCGACGCCGCCGAGGCCAACGCCATCGTCACCGCGCTGGTGCAGGCGACCGGTGCGTCCGAGGTCGTGAAGGTCAAGTCGATGGCCACGCAGGAGATCGGGCTGAACGAGGCGCTCGAGGCGGCCGGCATCGACGCGTGGGAGACCGACCTGGCGGAGCTGATCGTGCAGCTCGGGCACGACCTGCCCTCGCACATCCTGGTCCCGGCGATCCACCGCAACCGCAGCGAGATCCGCGAGATCTTCCGGCGTGAGATGCCGGGGCTCGGCACCGAGCTGCCGCCGGACCTCACCGACGAGCCGCGGGAGCTGGCGATGACCGCCCGGCGGCACCTGCGCCGGACGTTCCTGCGGGCGCAGGTCGCGATCTCGGGGGCGAACTTCGCGGTGGCCGAGACCGGGACGCTGTCGGTGGTGGAGTCCGAGGGCAACGGCCGGATGTGCCTGACCCTGCCGAAGACGCTGATCACGGTGATGGGGATCGAGAAGCTGGTCCCGACCTGGCAGGACCTCGAGGTGTTCCTGCAGCTGCTGCCCCGCTCGTCGACGGGGGAGCGGATGAACCCCTACACGTCGATGTGGACGGGGGTCACGCCCGGGGACGGGCCGCAGGAGTTCCACCTCGTGCTGCTCGACAACGGCCGCACGGCGGTGCTGGCGGACGAGGTCGGCCGCGAGGCGCTGCACTGCATCCGCTGCTCGGCGTGCCTGAACGTCTGCCCGGTGTACGAACGGACCGGCGGGCACGCCTACGGCTCGGTCTACCCCGGGCCGATCGGGGCGGTCCTGTCGCCGCAGCTGACCGGGATGACCGGCGACGCGGTCAACGACAGCCTGCCGTACGCCAGCTCGCTGTGCGGTGCGTGCTACGACGTGTGCCCGGTGAAGATCGACATCCCGAGCATCCTGGTCGAGCTCCGGGCGCAGCACGTCGAGACCGCCGCGCGGGCATCCCGCCTGCCGACGCCCGAGGCAGCGGCCATGAAGGCGGCAGCGGTGGCGATGACCTCGCCGGTGCGCTGGCGGCTCGCGCAGCGCGCCAGCCGCCTCGGTCGGCTGCTCGCCCGGGGCTCGAGGACAGGGACGGCCGGGGAGCGTCGGATCCGGTCCCTCCCGCCGCCGCTGTCGGCGTGGACCGGCACGCGCGACCTGCCGGAGCCCCCGGCCGAGACCTTCCGGGAGCGCTGGGCGCGGGAGGGCCGGGCATGACCTCCCTGCCGCAGACCGCGGCCCGGGAGGAGGTGCTGGCCCGCATCCGCAGCGCGCTGGGCAGCGCCCCGCAGGCCGTCGAGGTCACCCGCGGCTACCGCACCGCCGGCGAGCACCCGCCCGGTGCGCCGCAGCTGCTCGACCAGCTCGCCGACCGGCTCGTCGACTACAAGGCCGGCGTCACCCGCTGCACCGCCGACGAGCTGCCCGCCGCGGTCGCCGACGTGCTGGCCCGCACCGCCCCGCAGGGCCGGGTCCTCGTCCCGCCCGGCCTGCCGGAGCCGTGGACCGCGGGCGTGGACGTCCTGCGCGACGACGGCAGCACCAGCACCGGCACCCTCGACACCGTCGCCGGGGTCGTGACGGCCTGCGCGGTCGCGGTCGCCGAGACCGGCACGATCGTCCTCGACGCCTCACCCGACCAGGGCCGGCGGGCGCTGTCGCTCGTGCCCGACCTGCACCTGTGCGTCGTGCGCGCCGACCAGGTGGTGCAGACCGTCCCCGAAGCCGTGTCCCGGCTCGAGGCCACCCGTCCGCTCACCTGGATCAGCGGCCCGTCGGCCACCAGCGACATCGAGCTGAACCGCGTCGAGGGCGTCCACGGCCCCCGCACCCTCGAGGTGCTGCTCGTCACGGGCTAGCCACCGGCACCCGCTCGACACTGGTGGCGCGACGGGCAGGACCGGTGGCGGCCCTGCTCCGGACGGGACGTGTCCTGCATGTGAACTCTCCGGCGTTCTCCCCGGACGGACGGGTCCGGGCACGTCGACCGGGCTAGCGTGGCGCCGCGCACCCGGACGGGTGCCGCGCCCGGGCGATCCTCGGGCCGACCTCGAAGGACGTGGATGACGCTGTCCCGACGCACGCGCCGGCTGGCGACCCTGCCGGCCCTCGCCCTCGCCGCTGCCGCAGCGACGGCTGGTGTGACCACCTCGACCGCTGCCGCCGCACCGAAGGCCGGCCCGAAGGGCCCGCCCCCCGTCGAGCTGCAGCTGCTCGCGCTCAACGACCTGCACGGCCAGCTGGAGGTCCCTTCGGGCTCCGGCAGCCGGCTGCCGGGTCTCGGTGACACGAGCTACGGCGGTGCCGAGTACCTCGCCACCCAGATCCGGGAGCTCGAGGCTGCCAGCAAGCAGAAGAACACGCTGACCGTCGCCGCCGGCGACCTCATCGGCGCAAGCCCGCTGCTGTCCGCGGCCTTCCACGACGAGCCGACCATCGAGTCCCTCAACCGCATCGGCCTGGACTACGCCAGCGTCGGCAACCACGAGTTCGACGAGGGCCCGGCCGAGCTGCTCCGCATCCAGAACGGCGGCTGCCATCCCGTGGACGGCTGCGCCGACCCGGCGCTGCCCTTCTCGGGCGCCGACTTCCAGTACCTCTCGGCGAACGCGTTCGTCGAGGCCAGCGGGCGACCGCTGCTCCCGCCCTACGCCATCCACAAGGTGCAGGGCGTCCGCGTCGGCTTCATCGGGATGACGCTGGAGGGCACTCCGAGCATCGTCACGCCGTCCGGCGTCGCCGGCCTGAGCTTCGCCGACGAGGCCGAGACCGCCAACCGGTACGCAGCGGAGCTGCGCCGCAAGGGCGTCGAGACGATCGTCGTCCTGCTGCACGAGGGCGGGGCGCAGACCGGTGCCACGAGCGTCAACGGCTGCACCGGGCTGACCGGGCCCATCACGTCGATCGTGCCGCAGATGGACGACGCCATCGACGTCGTGGTCACCGGCCACACGCACCAGGCCTACAACTGCGTGCTCGACGGCAAGGTCGTCACGAGCGCCAGCTCGGCCGGACGCCTGGTCACCGACATCGACCTGACGATCGACCGGCGTACCGGTGACGTCCTGACGGCGACGGCCAACAACGTGCCGGTCGCCCGGACGTCGTCGCCCGACGCCACCCAGACGGCGCTGATCGCCCGCTACCGGCAGCTGCTCGGACCGGTCGCCAACCGGGTCGTCGCGACCGCGACCGCCGACATCCCCCGCACCGCAGGTCCTTCTGGCGAGTCCCCCCTCGGCGACCTCATCGCCGACGCGCAGCTGGCTGCCACCACGGACGTCGGAGCCGTCGCCGCGCTCATGAACCCGGGCGGGGTCCGGGCCGACATCACGCAGGGCGAGGTCACCTACGAGGAGGCCTTCACCGTCCAGCCGTTCGGCAACCTCCTCACGACCATCACGCTGACCGGCGCGCAGCTCGACTGCGTGCTCGAGCAGCAGTTCGTGGACGGACGCAGCGTGGTCCTGCAGCCGTCGGCCTCGCTGACGTACACCAGGACGATGTCCGCGTCGGCGGGGACGGCAGCCGCGCCGTGCAGCGGTTCGATGGTCTCGGACGTCCGCATCGGCGGGATCCTGGTGGACCCGGCTGCGAGCTACCGCATCACCGTGAACAACTTCCTCGCCGACGGTGGCGACGGCTTCAGCCAGCTGACCGGCGGAACCGACCGGATCAACGGCGTCGACGACCTGACGGCACTCATCGAGTACCTGACGGCCACGAGCCCGGTGAGCGCTCCGGCGGCGAACCGCATCACCGTCGTCCCGTAGGTCCTGCGCGCACCCGGCGGGCCCGTTCTCCTCAGGGGGGCGGGCCCGTCGGACTGCTGCCGCCGGGCGAGACTGGTGTCCGTCCCCCTTCAGCTCCCGGAGGTCCTGACCGTGCTCCTCGGCGTCGACAGCTTCGTCTCAGCCGTGACCGATCCCTCGACCGGTCGCGAGGTCGGTCCGCAGGAGCGGTTCGCCGACCTGCTGCAGGAGATCGCGTTGGCCGACGAGGTCGGGCTGCACTCGTTCGGCATCGGCGAGCACCACCGCAGCGACTACTACGACTCGGCGCCGCCGGTGATCCTCGGCGCCGCCGCGGCCCGGACCTCGCGCATCCGGCTCGGCAGCGCCGTCACCGTGCTCAGCGCAGCCGACCCCGTCCGCGTCTTCCAGCAGTTCGCGACGCTCGACCTGCTGTCGGGCGGGCGGATCGACCTCGTCGTCGGACGAGGCTCGTTCACCGAGGCGTTCCCGCTGTTCGGGCTCGACCTCGCCGACTACGACGAGCTGTTCGAGGACAAGCTCGAGCTGCTGCTGAAGATCCGTGCCTCGCCAGAGGTCCACTGGTCGGGTCGGCACCGACCGGCCCTGACCGGGCAGGCCGTCTACCCGCGGCCGGTGCAGGACCCGCTGCCGGTGTGGGTCGGCGTCGGAGGGACGCCGTCCTCGTTCGTCCGCGCCGGCGCGCTGGGGCTGCCGCTGATGGTGGCCATCATCGGCGGCGAACCGCGGCGCTTCGCGCCGCTGGTCGAGCTCTACCGCGAGGCCGGCCGGCGGGCCGGTCACCCGCCCGAGCGGCTGCGCGTCGGGCTGCACTGCTTCGGCTTCGTCGCCGACACCACCTCGGCAGCAGCGGACGCCTTCTACCCAGGCTGGCAGGAGATGTTCACCAAGGTCTCCCGGGAGCGCGGCTTCGCCCCACCCACACGGCCGCAGTTCGACGCGATGCTCGGGCCGACCGGCGCCTTCTTCGTCGGCGACCCGGCGACCGTCGCCGAGAAGGTCCGGTCGGTGGCGCGCGACCTCGGCGGTGTCGAGCGGATCAACCTCCAGATGACCAACCCGAGGCTCGCCTCCGGCGACCTCCTGCGCAGCATCGAGCTGCTCGGCACCCAGGTCGCTGCGCAGGTCGGCTGACGTGGGTCAGCGAGCGCGGCCCGGCGGCCGCTCGAGCAGCGCCGCGCAGGTCGCGACGACGTCGGGGTCGGACGAGAGCGCGTAGGCGAAGTCGCGGTCACGCTCGGCGGCGTACGGCTGCCGGAGGTCGGTCGCGACCAGTACGGCAGGGCGCTCCCGCGCCGGCAGCACGACGACCCACTCGTCGACGAGCGGGTCGTCGTCGTCGAGGTCGACCCCTCGCACGCCCGGCTCGAGCCAGCTCTGCAGTCCGCGCGCGAGCAGCGTCACCGCAGCACCCGTCGACGCCAGACGTCGGTAGACCTCGCGGGTGCGCGCGGTCAGGTAGCGCTGGTCCTGCAGCGCGGCGGCCATCGCCTGGGGCTGCTGCGCCATCGCGGCGGCTTCCATCCGGCGGCTGATCAGCACGAGCTCCCGCTTCGTCGCCGGTTGCGGGTCCTCCACCGAGGTCACGACGGCGTACGGCGTGCGCAGCTCCATGCATCCTCCCGGTCCCTGCTGCGGGGCCAGGCAGCGCGTCGACCACAGCCCTACCCCCTTCGCGGGAGCTGGCACCGTCCTGCTGCTGCCGGCTGCTCACGACCGCTCCGCGCCGCGGGTAAGCAAGATGCAGCCGATCGTGATGGAGCGCGCTCCGGAGGCGGGACTAGATTCACCCGCAGGGGTGACACGAGGCCGCGCCGACGCCTCCGCCCGGTCCCGAGGAGAGCCCTGTGCGCAGCACCCATCGCCGACACGTGCTCGTCGAGGGTGCGCTCGTGCTCGCGCTGGTCGGCGCGAGCGCTGCCCTGCCGACGACCGCGGCCCAGGCGCAGGAGTGCGCCGCGGCGGCGTGCGCCAACGGCAACGGCAACGGCAACGGCAAGGCAGCCGAGGCGCGGAAGGCAGCTCAAAAGGCTCAGGACGCGGCGGCCAAGGGGGCGGCGAAGGCGAAGGCGGACGCCAAGGCCAAGGCGGACGCCAAGGCCAAGGCGGACGCCAAGGCCAAGGCGGACGCCAAGGCCAAGGCGGACGCCAAGGCCAAGGCGGACGCCAAGGCCAAGGCGGAGGCCAAGGCCAAGGCGGAGGCCAAGGCCAAGGCGGAGGCTGACGCGGCGCGGCAGCGGGCTGCGGCCGACAAGGCGGCCAAGGCCAAGGCGGAGGCGGCGCAGCGGGCTGCGGCCGACAAGGCGGCCAAGGCGGCGAAGGCCAAGGCGGCAGCGGCCGACAAGGCGGCGAAGGCCAAGGCGGAGGCGGCGCAGCGGGCTGCGGCCGACAAGGCGGCCAAGGCCAAGACGGAGGCGGCGCAGCGGGCAGCGGCCGACAAGGCGGCCAAGGCGGCGAAGGCCAAGGCGGCAGCGGCCGACAAGGCGGCCAGGGCCAAGGCGGAGGCGGCGCAGCGGGCTGCGGCCGACAAGGCGGCCAGGGCCAAGGCGGAGGCGGTGCAGCGGGCTGCGGCCGACAAGGCGGCCAAGGCGGCGAAGGCCAAGGCGGCAGCGGCCGACAAGGCGGCCAGGGCCAAGGCGGAGGCGGTGCAGCGGGCTGCGGCCGACAAGGCGGCCAAGGCGGCGAAGGCCAAGGCGGCAGCGGCCGACAAGGCGGCCAAGGCCAAGGCGGAGGCGGCGCAGCGGGCGGCGCGCGAG
>Ga0210040_10001729_pt1 | contig 32274 bp, 32 predicted proteins | sample CryGeyCG12114_NA_FD_185462 | JGI IMG/M metagenome (GOLD analysis project Ga0210040, IMG submission 185462) | Groundwater microbial communities from aquifer - Crystal Geyser CG19_WC_8/21/14_NA (SPAdes) (version 2) | ecosystem: Environmental > Aquatic > Deep subsurface > Groundwater | place: USA...
CAACTTTTAAGAAAGAAGATGATAGTATAAGTCATGTATCCATATCTAATTTTAAGATTCGTGATCTGCGTCTTAATGTTGCAGGATCTATGAAACCTTAAACCAGTACATACTGGAATATGACAGGTTCATTGAGCAATGATGAAACACGACTTATAGTTGATATACTAACAAACAATAATATACTATCAATAGATTATATGTCTAAGGATACAGAACTGTATGTAAAGCGATATTCTAACTCCCAAATACAAATAGGTTCTACTCTAACAAATTGTTTAAATCCACAACAAATCAATGTCCTAACAAATTTGGCACCTCCACAATACAATATGAGTAATAGTGTATTTTTATCCCAATTCAGTCATTACGATATATTTGATGTGTTTGTTACACTAAATATATACAATCCACATTTTATAGACTACTTAAATAAAAAAGTATTTATGTACGATAGTATAGAAGTAACATATGAACTAGGTCCTATGTACTATTCCAATAATGCAATTATTCCATTTAGTGAATTAGAAGATGAGTACTACAGTACTGATGCACAAAAGCAAGAATGTTATAAATTATTTTTGCAACGAAATTGTATTGAATAATTACATTGAATTTTAAAACACTCAAAAGATCAGTATTTATTTATATATAAATACATCAAGTGACCTTGAATAAAGTAAGTAGCAAGGAATATAGCAACATTATATATGGCTAAATATACTATTAACTTTTATCAACGACCTATAAATGATACGCCAAGTATTACTTACAAACTCGAGTGCTCCAAAGCAAATATAGTACAAAAAGTCCAGAATGAAATAAGTAATAAAAGGTTTAAACAATTAGAAAATTATAGTATTGATATAAAAGGATACGTAAAGAGTAGTACTATTATACATGTTTATATTATTAGTAATATTATATTCAACAGTGGTGTATATATAAATATTAAAGATACTAGCACTAGTATAGAATATAAAATAATGAATGCACCTTTTGAAATAAGATCTGATGGAGATAGAGAACTAATTAGTCAGATGCTTCAAATTATTACGAAACATTTATCAAATAATATTCAACTAAAAGATATCAAAACTGATATTAAAGATAAATGCGTTGAGTTTATAGTAGATGTTTGTGATCAATTTATGCCACAATACTTTATAGAAAATGAACGATCTTTATAGATATTTATTTTTAAAACTATATAAGGTTGTTACTTAGACAAAATTCTAAAGATATAGTATCAACCTTAACTCTATCAGGGTCAAACCCAGTAACCTCAAGAGTATCAGGATTAACAGCCCTACTTAAAGCTGTATACAACTGTCCAGATTCAAATATTTCACTAGCGTCTACTCTAAGGCGTTGTATTGTCTGACTCTGGGATTTATGTACTGTTATTGCCCAGGCTAATATCAGTGGTATCTGACGTCTACTGCCTTGTACTGCACCTGTAGATGTTACACTTTCCCACAGCTCTCTTTTCATAGGTCGTGTAAATGTTCTACCATTAGCTAAATTAAACTTGACTACTGGAAATGATTCCGTACCAAATTCAGTACCTGCAATAGATTCTTTACCCTGTACTTTATTAGTAAATGAAGTTACTATACCTACAGTGCCATTTACTAGATCTTTAGTTATGTTTCTTACTAGCATAACTTGAGCACCTATTTTAAGTTCTAATGTTTTAGGTGCCTGGCAGGAATCTAGCAAAGTATTGTTACTAGTTTGACGTTTAGTATATATATCTCTTGCATGATAGAATACTGAATTTGCATTTATTTTGTTGAGTTCTCTGTTGTTATATTCATCTGTCTTATTTTTAGTTGCATACAAGTTAACCACTCCTGCTTTCTCATCAAAATCTTTCTTTTGTGCTAGTTTTTCCATATATTTTACTACTTCATCTGTAACTTCACCTACACGTATACAAGTTAGAACTCTAATAAAATCTATATTATTTTGTCTAAATACTCGTCCTAGCATTATGTATTCTTGAATACATTTTTTCCAGCTATCAGCTTCAAATATTCTTTTTTTATTTTGGCCTAAAGTCTGTACTGGAGGAAGTTGTAATAAATCACCTACAAGTATTAACTGTATTCCACCAAATGGTTCATTATTTTCTTTCATTCTTCTTGCTATATACTCTAGTTTATCAAATAATTCTCCATCTATCATAGATATTTCATCTATTATTAAAGTAGTTACTTCTTTCCATCTATTTCTCGAATTACTATTAAAGTGTGCCTTTTTATACAGGTCATCTTTACTAGCATTTCCTAGTTGTATACCTGCAAAACTATGCAATGTTGTACCTCCTACATTGAATGCAGCTTTACCTGTAGATGCAGTAACAGCTACTGTACCAGCTTTATCAGATTTAGATCTTAATTCTTTAATGATATAGCCTAATACAAAACTTTTGCCTGTACCTCCACAACCTGTAAAGAATATACTTTTGCGTTGGTTGACTGTTTTCTCAAGTAAATCTTTTTGTTCTAGACTTAGTTCTACCTTCTTTTCAGACATTGCAATAATTAAGGTACCTATACAATGTGCAACATTAGTTGCTAATAGCACTATAATATATAGTTTAGTAGTTGAATAATCAAATGCTATAATGTCTAGAACAATTTTTATATACTTTAATAGTATCCATCCAAAAATAGCACAAATATATTATGATATATATGTAGACTTAATAAAGCATAATAGAAATAAATTAGCTATAAATAAAGGACTGTTAGACTCTTACTCATGGCCTAAGTGTTATGACAAAATAGAATATAGTGATTTAACAATAACACTTAGTACATCCTTAGAACTAAGTAATAGTGCTGATGACAACTTTACAACATCACATATACAAATAATTAAATTATTCACTGATAGAGGCTTTAGAATTTCCTCTATTGATGACGACTCAACAGAGCTAAGTGCTACTCCAAATACTAACATATATAGAAAGTACAACTAATTTTTAAAAAATTATAAAATACTATTATTAAATTCATCATGTGCGAGTTGTAAATCATAAAGCTGTGCCTCTGGACTTTGAGTAGTTCTCCATACTTTTCCATTATTGTTAATATTATCCTCATCTTCTCCATAGTACTGTATTTTTACTATTGTATTTGTAGTATTGAGTATGTTGTCCACTAACTCTCTATCAGTAATATTGTTTATTGACAGTGTATTATAAGATATATTAGTAGACAAACTAATATTATCTAGTGTTATTCCTAAACTGTTACAATATCCAATAGCAGATCTATCAGCAATATGTTCTTTAATCCATAAACAAACTCTATCTGTACTAGTCGTAGACATTACTTCTATTGCTCTCCATGCAGCAGTAAATGTTTTATCTTCTATACCTACTGTCACTTTACTATTTAGTGAATATTCAATACAGCATATTAATGCTATACAAAAATCAGTATAGGATACTTTATTATTGTACATATAATATTTGCAAGGCCTCTTTTTCAATGCAACTTTAAACTCATTATATGTAACATTTTCAATTGATAATGGCTTTCTGTTCCATAATACTACATTCTCTTTTCCTATTTCATTTTGTGTTAACTCAGTATATTCAATTAATCTAGCTTTTGTACTGAGTAAAGAAGCTATATTTGTATATAGTTTATCCATATTACATACTTAACTAATAGAGTATCTATAGCAACACTGTTGCCTGCTATTATGGTCTGAATGAAATTTTTAAAATCAATTTGGCCTAATATACAATCTAGTATGCAGTATATCTATTATATTAATAATTATGCTATAGATAGATTTCTCATAGCAAATTGTGCAAGAGCTGAAGAGGCCTTGAATCGTTCTGTTTTGTTAGTAGCCTCTTTCTTACGTCTTGTAGTATCTTCTAGTAAGGGTCCTACTTTATCAGATACATCTCTGACAAACATTTCTGTAGGTTTCATAGCAAGAGTAAATCTTCCATTCCTTAGGTCTAGTTCTTCCATAATACTGGTGTTACTCATAGATGCAGAACAAGTAACCATAACATCAACAAGTAAGCTCTTTCCTAGACCTTTGAGAATTTGTCGAATATTACCATTAGTTGCAGTAACATCTTCTGGATCTCCTTCAGTTTCATAGATAATATATGTATCATTATCTGTAAGTTTCTCTAATTGGCAATCTATCCAGAAGCATCCTTCAAGATTCTTCACTTTGTCTTTAGTGGACACATTCATTGATGAGTTATTTCTAGCATCCTTTGTTATCTTACTAATATAGTAACCTGGAACACCAATAGTTACATAATCAACAGCATAGTTACTACTTCCATCATCTCTTTCAATACCTTCTCTATACTGAATTACACAGTCAGTAAGCATAACTTTACTTGAAGTGCTTTTCCCATCAGGATAAGTGCATGTAAGACTGCTGTATGCAATTCTACCCTTCTTTGTAGCAGATACATCTTGTCTAGTTCTATTGTTCTTTTTGTTGAGACTTTCAGTAATATCATCAGGTTGAGTAAATGTAAATTTCATCTTACTAACATTTTCTCGAGTAATAAAAGCATCTTCCATAATCTCAATTTGTCCATCGTCTGTCTCTCTGATATATTCAGTAGTCATTTTGATGAACTGTTCGTACTTTTCTTTAATGTGTGGATATAGAGTACTAAGTTTAATACGCACACTGCCTATAGCCAGTGTCTGAGACGTTTTGTAAAGAGTGCAAACTGCAACGATTAAGTTGCATAGTGTTTTAAAATAATGTGATCTATTAATCTTCTAGATCACTTATAAGCCTAATATTTCTAATGAATGGAAGAGATCCCATAATTTTAATAGCATTTGCAGACAAAACAGAAGCATGTTCACCTAATGTATGAGGTTGCTTTTTCATATATACATCTAATGCCATATTTGCATCGAACATTTCTTGGTCTGTTGCATTATCTGTTATTTCTATTTTGTCTTCTATGTAGTTATACTTATCTGCTAATATGGTATAAAGTACGTCTTTGATGGTGATAGGCATATCAGAGTACTTAATACGTGCGTTGACACACATCATAACAAAGTCTAGTAAATCTTCAGTAGTATCAGGCATTTCACGTTTAGGTATTAATGCTGTATTTACATTCATAAGTATAACTACTGCTCGTCTTCCAATAGCTGTACTATTCCATGATGTCTGTAGTGTAGGGTCAGGTAAATCATTGCAACCAGCAATTATACTACATCTTGTAGTTACTTTAATAGGTGGTACCGAAATACTATCATGACCTGTCATTACTTTTATATTATGAAGATTTAGTTTACTAGACTCTAAATTTATATCACCTGCAGTCAACATCCTATTTGATGCTATAGCTTTAGCAGTATCAAGACTTATATCATCTTTAGGATCTGTTAATGTACTAGGCTTGATAGTACTACAGCACCCTTTCAATAGAGTCTCTATAGCTTTTATGAGAGTACTCTTACCTGTACCTCCCGGACCATAGAGAAGTAAGAATTTACTAAAAGATCCTGGATCTACTATAGCATTGCCCACTATCCACATTACTGTTAATAATCGTTCGGAATCTGGAAATAGTACAAGTAGATATCTTAATAATCTTTCAGGTCCTCCAGAAGTCCATGATGGAGGTATTTCATCATATGAACACGGCATTACACAAAAACTGCTTACTCTAGAATCTATTTTATCACCTATAGATGCTATATTCTGCATTTTGTTAAGAATAATCTTTTCAACTCCATTTTGTTCGATAGGATGTATAGATAATCTCCATGTACCCAGACATACAGACATAGGAATAGAGCTAGTGCGTCTTGCATGCTTCTCTAGATATCCAAAATATGGAATACATGCACCGAGATAACTTACACTAACATTATCACTACCTGTTATACCACATAGTTGTATTTGAGCTTCTGCAGATACTAGTACAGCCCATGAATTAGATGCGGATAGGTAAATATAAGTATTGCCTTTGGAATATGATACTAGACCATAATCAAGTAGTTGAGACTTGATACTCTTAAATCCTCTAGTAGATCCACCTGGAACTATTTGTGTATCCCAACCTTCATCTGGAACTAACTCAATCATTTTGATAGTGCAGGGAGCAATATAAAATTGCCCAAACTATTAATTTTAAAAATATTCCTATATACTTTAGAATATCTTTAATAACGCTTAATTAATCTTAAAATACTAAATTGGGATACCTAATATTTCATAATCATTATCTTTATAGCCGGCTACTATATTGTTTGTATCCTTAAATATTAAAAAACTATTAGGAGTCTCATTAGATAATACATGGTACATTATATAGCTATGTACTTCAGATAATGCTATAGTACTATAGTCATTTATTGATACACTAGATATATTGCTGTATATAACTTTCTGTACGTTATAGTTTATTATATTAGCACTTTTTATATAATTTAATAGTCCAATAATAGTATTTATATTTTGTTGTTCATTCATATATATTTTATAGACTAGTTTAAGTGCTGTATAGTTATGATAGTTCCATTGCATAATTATTTGACAGTCTGTATATTTATTTTTAGTCAATTCTTGTGCTATTAACTGTATTGTATCTGCTAGTTTAATCTTAATTTCCTCTGTACTATACTGCATATTAATATATATAGAGTACTATTTGTATATATACTAAGCAACATGGTTGCTTTTGATATACACTATATATGATACTATGGAATATATCACATATAAAGAGTTACAGAACAAAATAGATTTAGGATTTAAAATATTGTGGATAGGATCGCTATCAGATACAGAAGTATCAATACGTTTATATAATACTACACAGGATAAACTATTTAAGTTCGATACAGCACAACTTAAGGCTCCAAATAAAGCAAGAATAATACAACATAACGAAGCTACTTCTAAACCATTATCTTTTATAGGTATTACATGGCAGAAATTTGGATGGCTCAAATCTATAAGAGTAGCATCAATACATGGTATAAATGTTGGCTCAAAATGTAGACCAGGATTGGGTATAGTGCCTAGTGAAATATCTCAGATGTGTACTATGGGTTATGATATAGAAATAAGTTTATCATTAGTAAAAAGTGGAGGATTTCCTCCTCCTTACTCTAAGATACTATCTATTGCTCTGTGGTGCACATGTGGATACTGTAAAGCATGGACTACTATAAAGCATAAATCTATTGAAAATATAATATGGTGTAGAAATTCTTCACAACTAGTAGAACTATCAATGAAAGCTATACAAAAGCATATGCCTGTATGGCTAGTAGGCTATAACTGCTATCAATTCGATAACTGTTGTATGGAATATCATGCTCCTAGGCAAATGAAAAAACTATTTAAGGCTATAAATAGTGGAGCTAAAGCTGTATCACGCCATGCTTTTTATATTGATTTAGCAGGCGTTAATAATGTAGATTTGTATTCGTATCTAGACAAATGTCTTAGAAGAACATATACTGCACTTAGTTTAGGAGTAGTAGCTCAGCATCATAATATAGGTGGAAAAACACAAATGCCTACTAGTGAAGATGAAAGTACCCTATATCAACTCATAGACTATAATATAAATGATTCAAGACTTACATCACTATTATGGTACAAAACTGAAGCCTTTAATCAAATATTAGGTCTATGTGTTGCGTCCTGTGCTCCTGTAATAGATTGCATAAGGTATGTAACTGGAACGATGTCTTCATGTGCTGTATCTTCCTACTGTATATCTAACAATATGATAATGGATTGGTCAGAGTGCAATTTACGAATAGGTTATGAAGGTGGAACTGTTCTAGAGCCTGTAAAGAATGTATTCAAGACGGTAATAGTATGTGATTTTTCTGCTATGTATCCTACTATTATTAGAGATATAGGTATTTCACCAGAAAATATATATATAATTGGAACCTGTAGTAGAATTCATGAAGATAAGATATTATGGTGGAATACTAGATGTACTATAGCATGTATAAAAGGCAAAATAATAAAATATATAACTAGTGCGAATTGTATGACTCGTAATGTACTAACATTTATAACCGAACTAAGAAATCAATATAAGAAAACAAATGTATCCTATTCTACAGCTCTTAAAGTCCTAGCTAATAGTTTATATGGAGCCCTAGGTTTTGCTAGCTCACCACTGCATAGCCCTAGATGTGCTGCTACTGTTACTGTTGCTGGTAGAACTGCATTAGCGCTAAGTTATACTGTATTCAAAGGTCTAGGTTTAAATGTAGTATATGGAGATACTGACTCTTGTTTTCTAACTGCAGGAAAGTATACAAATAGATATTTTAATAATAGTACATCAGATCATGTAGATACTGCATTGGATATATTTCATAAAATATTACAGTACACTCCTTTTCCAAGTATGAAAATGGAAAAAGAAACAGCATATAAGTCAGTTCTGTTAATAGATAAAAAGCATTATGCATATGCTGATTTTGAATCAAAAATACATACTAAAGGTCTATCTTCAACTAGAAAAGATAGACTTGGAATATGTAGAGATATGACTTCTTTAGTAGCTAAAACAATATTATTAGCTGATGATGTAGAACAAGTTAGAAAAATAATATCAAAACTATTAAACATGTGTTACATGAGTGCAAGTGCTAAAATGCTGGATATGTATTCTATATCAAAAGAAGTAAGATATGAAGGTAATAGTTGTTATAGATTCACAGATGTATTAGGAGATGATATAAATATACCAGTTAGTAGAGCAGATAAAACTCAATATATAGATTACGATGCAAATAAAGTACTGAAAGCACTAGAAACAGACATGAATAGAATATGTATACCTGCAGGTCTTGGTACAGTAAGCAATATGTTAATAGATGCAGATTTATAGATTTTTAAAAATATAGTACTGCATTAATTATTAGTATTATATGTTTCAATCATCTGATCATATTCTTCCTCAGTTAAGTTAACTCTAGATACAGGAAAGGCTCTACTACTAGATAATGTATGAGCATGATCTCCATCGTAGTCTCTACAATTACATGCCCAATATTTAGTATCCTCAGGCATCATATCATCACATAGAGTATTGTTGTATTTTAGTCTAAATGTAAACACTTCCAGTGACTTTCTTAACTTTTCAATAGTTGTAGGTTCCATGATATAATAGTTACAAAATGCAACTATCGTTGCCTATAATACCTATATTAATCTAGAAGATGCCTTATGATATACTTGAACAAGCTTTAAAGCTCACCAATGTTGGATATCTCAATGCTACGGCAGAAATATATGGAAAAGATTTATGCAAACATGATAAAGAATATGCAGTAAAACAAAGATTAGATCCTGTCAAATATTTATCTAAGTTAGTATCTGATCCAAAAGCACTACTCAAATATATGCGAGAAAATAAAATTGTCCTTAGTGGATCAAGAGCTGCAGCATACTTTAGTCCATCATTATGTGAACCAGATTCTGATTGGGATTTTTATATTGTTGATGATGATGCTGTACCATATCCAGTATCAAACAGAGCAAAATTCATATCGTTCTTAGGCAGTTTAGGAGCTATTATTGTTGAAGAAAATATGGATAGTAGCTATGAACAGTCGTTGAATAATATACTTACTGTATCTACTATGGAGATAACCAGAAAAAGGACACACAAGATACAGATTATCTCTCATACAGAACTTACTAATATGCAAGCAGTATTATCATTTGATATATCGGCAGTGCAATGTGTTATTACAGGATACTGTGCTATATCTGCGTATCATTTATTAACAAAGGATAATAACTCGCTCTGGTGGAAATCAAAAAGAATGTTAGAATTAAAACGAGATCTCGAATTTGAAATGATGGGTCATGATAATCAAGAAGAATGTAATGCATATTCTCAGCTCAATACTTTAAATAATAGACTCATCAAATATATAAATAGAGGAATCAATATACTTCCTAACAGTGATAAATCAATCACTAGATCTCTCAGAGATAGCCAATCGTTAGTAATCATATTCGAAGATACAAAGAATAGTACAGAACATATACTAGATTACTGTGCTAGAATGAAATGGAAACAAACATATCAATTATGTACACGTTTTCTTACAGATACATTTGTAAACAAGTTATCAGAATCAGATGTTGCTATGTTCTCAGTACTGACTCTAGAGGAATATAAAAAGTATCCTTTTTAAAAATATAAATTAGTTTTTATCTATTTAAACCATAGTTCTACATCTTCCATATTATCTGAATCATTAAATTCCAAAATTGAATGTATTATTCTAGTTAATGTTCTAGTAAGCTCAATTCTATTTTTCCTATCTACTGTACCTATAAAAGTAAAAGCTGAAGCAATATCTATCTCTCTATTACTACAGTACATTAAATTAATAGTTACAGATCCGACACCATTTATTTTCTGGTCTCTATTAATATCAATATTTATTGTAAGAGTGCAGGTAGTATTCTCAGTATATATTTTACATCGATCTGTATAGTCTCTAGAGTTAAAGTCATAAATAAGCCATTCATTAATTTGTTCAGGAATACTAAGGATATTGTGTAAATCTTTTATAATTTTATAATTTCTAATGGTAGGCTCAATATAGCTATTGTATAAAGTAATATGTATTCCATAGTCCATATAGGTATACATAATGTATAACAGTATAAGTAGCAACTATGTTGCATTAATGTGTGCATAAATTAATAAAATACAAGTATAAGTGCAACAAAAGTTGCTAATAATATACAGAATATTATAAAAAATTCAATGGATATACAACAGAACGTAGTTCTCTATATTTCCAATGAGAGAAGTATAGGATTCTGTTGCTGGTACTGCGAAGAAATAATAGCTCTACTCAATGCTACAGGTACAGAATGGTATGAGTTAAAACACGATTCAAATATTGATATATACTTTACAGTATGCAAAGAGTGTGAACATAAAACTCCAGATAGTAAATATATAATAGGGCAGGCCTTACAAAAAGATAATAGAAGAGTAGAAAATGCATACATTAACGTATCTGAAGTTATTACAGGACATATAAGAATAACAGAGGTCAATAATAGTATAATCGTAGTAAACAGGTACAGCATATTTAGTATGGCACCTAAAAATTATATTCTTACATCAATAACAACTACTGATACAAGTCCTTCAGAAGGAGTTATCAGTTGTAGTTTTTTCTAAATATTTATATATTGCATACAAATAAATTAGCAAGACGCAAGTCATCAGTATTTTAAAACTTGTATATTATTTATTCGACTGCGTCGTTCAATGTACTACAAATTGTGCAAAATGAAGTGCAAAGAATTTAATGATCTTGATGGGTGTGGAAAATGTGTTATAAAACTATCAGACAGCACTAATATAAAAGATTTAACAGTATTATCTATGTCAGATGTAATAAATAGTATAATGACATTCTTAATTAATAATACTGATAAAAAATTAGAGTTAGAAACTAGCACAATAACATGTAATGGACATATAGAATTAACTTATTCAGGAAATAAAGATAAAAATTATACTAATACTAATAGATGTGCATTTAAACGTTTCTTATCACATTGGTATAAGTACTATAAAGTAGTAATATTTGATGCCTTAGCTCTTGTTTATATGTCCAAGCTTTTATCTGTACTTGATTTACCAGCACCTGATAATGAGTTAATAAAAAGAGCTACAGAACTAGATACCGCTATGGAAGCACTAATTAGTAAAAAGTAATACACTTTTTAAAAATTAAATACTGGCCAATTTTTCAATTAATCCTACTTCTACATATTCACATAATTTATCTATTGTATAGAAGGCACTACCAACTACATCTCTTGCACTACTAATGTCTGCATAAGATACCATATAATTATATAATGTCTCGAATACTTTAAATTCTTTAGCTTGTTTTTTAGTTTTAATACTTAATCTTGCATACTTAAGTATAATAGAGTTACACATCAATATAGATCTAGCTGCTGATAGTGGGTTTGTTTGTATATTAGAAGTAGAAGATCTAAATATACTCTTTTCATCTATATCATTATTAATATCTACACACGTATTATAAACATCAATAGGTCTCAAGCAAAGATTTTTCTTTCTATAGTTATCATATGCATAGTCAGCTATTTGCCAACTCCATTTCATTATATCTTTGATATCCAAAGTTTCACTATTAATTGCTTGGAATAAAGTACGATTCTTAACAATTGGATTTTGTTTTCTGTATACTAATACATCCATTCTAATTCTTTTAGATCTGAGATCATCTGTATTGATAATAGCTGTTTCATCCATTATTAATATAGTTATACTATTAGAGGTGTTACACGCAACTTTGTTGCATTTATCTTCAATAATATTATATAGTTTTAAAAAGTTACCAATTAATAATAGTACTAATTTCTGAATGAATATCTAGAATATTATTGCAATCATTAAGTCTATTGATTATTCTATTTATTCTAGCATTAGAGACTTTAAGATTAGTACTCTTGCTGCACCATATTCTTAAAAGCTTTATACATATATTTTTTGTATTATTGAAAGCCTTGTCTGTTGATACATATGCTTTAGTTAGATTAATGGAACCATCACAACAAACTATAAGTTTAGTATCATCTATAGTCAAAGACTTATCATTTAAAGAGTAAAGTTCATGTAGAATAGTGCAAAGTATGTGAGCTAAATTTCTTTCATTACATTGAACTTTAGTACCAAGATTGCATAATCTATATGTACATTTACTTATTTCTTTATTCAATACTATTTCTTTACAGTATTTATTACAAGTAGTTATAGTCTCGGTAAATTTTTCTAAATCAAGAATTTTTGTGCGTAGTTTATGTATTGATTTAATTAATAATATTTCTCTTGCTACATTAACCATTACTATATACGGCAGTCTTCCTTCATCTTCAACATGTGTTTTGCACCATAAAGTTAGAATCTGACTACACAGTACACTATTTCTTGTCTGCTTAGATTCTTTGCAGTTGTAAATTATTGTACCTGAACAATTAACCTGTAATTTTATTGCTGTATATTCATCTGCGCTATTACTTTCTACTGTATGGTGCCATAAGATTAGTACACAGAGTCTAGTAACACTAAGTATGTCTAGTTTTTCTATCAATGTTCGTTCGTAACAACTAAAAACACATCCTCCACATCCTTTAAAGATAGATATACCATTACACATTTTGTATACACTAGTGCTAGAAACGACGTCTGTCGAATTTTAAAGGTATCCATCAAGTCTATATAAGATTTTTTAAAAATTATTATATGTGCTATATTATTTATAGTACAAGGGCATACAATTAACGTTGAATCGTTGTATCCATATATTAATACTAGGCAATAATTTCTGTATGCTGTCTAATTCCCCATCTATATTAAACATAGTACTAATAAATTGTTCTATACATAGTCTTATTACTTCATTACTATTATAATTATAGCGCTTTCTTATAGTTGTCATAGGTACAGTACATCTATTTAGTATATTTTGCATTTTATTATTTATATTTACTGCACCTCTATTAAAATCTTTTAGCATTATTAATACTTCTATATTATCGTTAGATACTTGTTCTATTTCTTTTGTTATTTGCATACTATTATTCAATTCTTTAAAACTTAACTCCAATTGTATTGCTAAATGGTAAATAGGTTTATTTCTATATCCAAATTCTATTAGCCATTGTAGTATCCAATTCATTAAAGAATCACTATCAAATACACTATTTTGTATATATAGAGGATATTTATTATTTTTCCAATTTCTTATATTACAGCCTTCAGGTATTGTATAAGAGTTACTTACTTTATCATTAGTTCGTTCATCGTTAATTGTTTCATACTTTCCCTTTGTACAATAGTCTATTTGATGTTTTGCTGCCATCTTATTAGTATAGTATACCGACGTAGTCGTCTATAGATTTTAAAAACTAAAATACGCATTATGCATTACATATAACAAAAATTACAAAACGATACTGCTTCTGTAATGGTTTGAGGTTTTACAGGTCTAGTTGTTTTATTATTTAATTGTAGAGTCTTAAGTTTTCCATAATGATTAACAAATACTGCAACCATCCATCTCATATCTCTATTTAGTATACCACCTTTAGTTGTAATAGGGTCAGGTAATACCTGTTTACCTTTAATCATTTTTGTATCAGGGGATATTTCACATCTATAGCACAATAGTTCAGTAAGAGAGTATAATTCTAATACAGAAAGTTCAATGTTATGGTAGTTACATATCATAGTTATACCATTTCTACATACAGTTCTTACATCACCATTAACCATACGTATACATTTCAGTATAGTAGGATGGTATGCTGCTATTATACCCATTGCGTATGATTTTACTCTTTCATTTTCAACTATACAATATACTATATTATTATTTTGATAGCTCCAGCTATTTGGAGGTATTCTTTCCTTATGTACAGCTATAAGACTTTCTTTACCTCCTACTATAAAATTGTTTATAAGATCTAATTTAGATGCTATAGTCTGTGATACTCTATGAGAGTCTAGAGCAGCTTGCTGTGCCACTGCGCATATTTTACTAATAGCTCTCATACAACTATTTCCACCTAGAGGATATGCTATGTCTCTTTGTATATCTTGTAATGGAGGACATAAGACCTTTATAGTTTCATTTGACGATAGTATATGGAATACTCCATGACCTTTATACTTTATACAAGAAGCAGATAATCTGGCTTGTCTAGACATATCTCCTAGATATCCTTGATTAAGTTGTTGAGCCATAACATCCCTAATACCTCTTAAGGATTCATTAGAAAAATCTTTGAATACTTTAGATGGATTATTTAGTCTAATAACAAACATATCTGCCATAGGTTCTTTTACTCTGGCTGCCTTAGCTGTATCAGGCAATTTTACTCCATCTAATAATTCTTTAACACTTAAAGTAGATGATACCATAAATCTTTTTCTTAATTGAGAATATGCTTCAGGTACATATTTACTAGCTATATATTTTGGATACGTACGTTCATTAGTACTTACAAATTTTGTATAACTATCCGGAAGTTTAAATGTCTGTACTGCTTTATAGAATTTACAAGGAGTTAATTGTTTCCATTGTTTACATTCTTGTAATGATTCTTCTTTATCAATAAAATACATCTGCATTTCATCACCGTCGAAGTCAGCATGATATTCATCTGTATGTGAGGTTACAAGACCAAAACATTCATGTTCCCATAGTAATACAGTCATGGGCTGAACATTTCCTGCCCATAAAGATGGAGGTCTTATTACTATAACTTTATCACCTTCACGTAAACAATCTTCTATATAAGAACCTATTAATAGTCCTGTTTCTTCATCTCTCTTGGTTCTTAGTACTCTCATATTCTTAGCGACCATTCTAGGTACACAAAAGAATCCAGGTTCTTCCCAGCATCCGTTAATAACTTCTCTAGCACTCGAATCTACTACACCTGCAACCATGTCACCTCTCATTTTCCCAGTCTTACCTAACATTAGACTCCTTGCTTTTTCTCTATAATTTGCTTCTTGTGATGGAGTATCTCTATTGAATACTGCTTCGGCCATCTTAGCATAATCATTGCTCATTATACCTAAAGTAGATATCATTTTCTGTGGTAGTAATATTGTACCTCTAGGTGTAACGCAAAAATGTCCAATACATCTATCATGCTGAGTACATCCTGCAGCATATTCTTCATACGTACTGACTCTTTGTACAGGTATAGCTCTATCCTTAAGAGGCTCAGTATAGTAGCTATGTACCTTAAATGAACCTAATATAGATTGTCCAACACTTACAGTACGTGTATAGGTATTTGGAGCTAAATCATCTGTTACATAATAATTTATCTTATGATCAAACTTTGGACGATTACTAAATGTTGTAGAGATGGAAGTCATTTTATTAAGTGAATGTAGCAACGCAGTTGTACAGTGTTTTAAAAAGAATACATATTATAGTAGTGGTAACACTGTAACTCTACATTTTGTGCTATCCATAGACATACGTTATTTGATACACATATATTATCAAGTTCTTCAATTCGTTTTTCATTCCATATATGCGTCATATAGTGATAGGATATTGGATGCAAAAATTCCTGAGCTTGATGCCTTATGTTGGTACTATTTAATACGTCAGTCCAATGAAGATGAAGAAAACTATTGGTATAGTTAGTTTGTGTAGACTTTCTGAATCTAAAGTTTACTACATAAGATGCATCATCGAATATAGATCTTAGACGTTTGTGAACAGTAGGAAAATATGACATATGTTGAGTAGAACTTAGATAGCTCAAGTATTGTACGAATTCAATATTTCGTCGTTTGTACTTCGCAGTATATGGTTCTAAATCAATAGCTAAATTTTTCAGTCTATCAATGGTAGTATCGTCATCTTCTAACACTCTGATCGATTGCCGTGTTTGTTTTCTGATATTTTCTTTCCACAATACTGCCTTGTTATCTCTAAGCAATACATGATAGAGTGATATAGCACAGTATCCACTAATTATACATTGAGTCATAGATGATCCAAAATTAAGTACTGTAGCAATCATACTGGGTTGACGACTTACTATTATCTGTACTTTAGTTTTACCTTTACGTCCAGATAGGACAGCAAGCTTTTCATCTGTAGAGTTATAGTGTCTATCCTCTTCTAAAGTTTCGAATTTGAATCCAAGCTGTTCAATAAAATGGATAAACAGAACCACATTATTACGTATATCAGGACAATAAAAATCCCAATCAGAGTTCTCAGTACTAATACCTGGAGTAAAATATTCGGCTGCCCTCGATCCACTTAGCACTGTCTTCGTTTCTCGCATAGTCTGTAGCAATAACGAAGAGTTCTTTGTAAACTTGGATAGATATACTAGAGGACTAAGTCGTCTGTTTGCTATTTTGGATTTATCTCTATCATTTAGATAGTATCCGATCGTGCATAGAGTAATCCATATATATCCTATATTTGTGAACGATACAATACGATCGATGACATCATATGGAAGATTCGTGGCCATACTGCTTACTGTGAAGATATAAAGTATGACATAGCAACAGCTGTTGCTTATAGTATTCATTAGTATAAATATGACAGACATTTATCGAATAATTCAGATATTTCCAATAAGAGATAATATACTTTCTTTCTTATATAAAAAAGATATACAGAGCCTGTGTATAGTTCTAGGACTAGTATTGAATAGTCAAGAAAAAGATAAATACTATAGCTACACATATCTAGATTATGGCATTATTGTAAAATATACAAATTATAATGTAAATAGTTTGTATCCATCGAACGATAAAATTCGAATTAAAAAGTATATAAATGATAAAATACAGGATGTACAGACAGATATTGTATCATTTATGCAACAGTTTACTGGCTCAGTAGTAATATCGTCACAGAGTAGTAACAATAAAATAACTATAACTATAGCTCCTAATTGTTCAATAATAAATTATAAATATGGCAACTTATTATTAACTAAAGTTAAAGTTTTAAAGTATTATAGCCTTTCTTCGTGTAGTCAACAAATTGACAGTTGTACAGTACCAGTACAAGTTTTTATAGCAATAAGTATAAATCGACAACAGCCTATACAGTTTGTATTTAAGGACATAGTTAATAATACTTAAATATTTTTAAAAAAAGCCTGACTTTAAATACTTTAAACATTGATTAGTACTTCGATCAAGACTTAGTATAGCATAATTTGAGAGGTATCTGTTTAGTAATAAGTCTCTGTGCTTATATCCCGCACGTAATGTATTAATATTCAGATCAGTATTATAAGCTGATATGGTATTTATAAGTTTGTTAGCATCTGAGTCAGGAAATATAATATTTATAATTTCGTTATCCTTAGATGGCTCATTTATTTTTCCATAGTTATTATCACATATTCTACACTGAGTAAAATAAGTAATAGATGTAACCTTTATTATATGTATAGATGTATCCATATTTCTTATTAGAATAATTTCTCCACATGATACACATAATAAAAAAGTATCTCTTATAGGTACTGTCTGAATACTAGACTCAAGAATATCAATGTTATTATTATTTTTACTACTAATTTTATTATTTACAATAGAATTAGAGGTTAAGTATTCGCTAATAACTTGAATACCAAATGGTTTAAGCTGTTGAGTTATATCATTAGTACTTATTGATAGATTATATTTCATAGATTCTCTTATACTCGATATAGGATTCTTACTATTATTCGAACTATTTAATTTTATAGCAATGGGTAGTTCTTTAGTGTTATTTGTCATTGCTTTATATGCCAAACGATCTGCTGTATCATGGTATAAATTTCCTGAATGTGATACTATCTTCTTGATTTTAGTCTTATGGTTTTTGTTCTGTCTAGCTGTTATTAAATATTCACACTGAAGAAGAATATCTAGCTCTGCTACATGTTGTCCATTTATTCGTTTCCAATCATTTTGAACGTAACTAGTCTTTAATGTAACTAGAGACTCATAACAGTGCTGGTTATCAGTGTATATAACTATATTCTTTCTATCAGAATAAACTATAAGTGCATAGAATATAGCTAAAGCTTCTAGTCTTATAGTAGTTAAGTTTTGTCCTGTTACTGATATAGCTATAGCTTGATACTCATTTTTATTTACTATTCCTATACCTCCTTGTGGTAGGCTATTACAGTTGGAGCTTCCGTAACTGGCATCTACATATATTTCCATATTTATAGACTGTTACTTATTTCAACGTAGTTGGTATAGTTCGACTTTTAAAATAGAACTAGAAAATACATTCATGTTTTAGATAAGGAAATGCTATATCATTTTCAATTTCATTATTTTCTCTCGTACTCTTGTACTGAACTGTACTTAGTCCTCCATAACTACCAAGTTTATCTATTACAGCTGTACTATTTAGACATAGAATATGATTGTTCTGTTCAAGTATTTCTACTTTTGTATTGCATAATCGTTCGGCAGCTGAATGTATTTCTCCATTTCTCATAATACTAGGATGTATAAGAGAATCATGAGCAAATACAGTATCAGTCTTTCCACATTTTATTAGACTAAGATAATTTCTTAAAGAACTATCAGCTAATTTAACTTCAGGATATAAAAATGGTCTAGTACTTGTTGCTAAACTCATGTGTCCTGTATTACATACTAGAAATAACTTGTATGTATCGTTACTAGTAGTTTTAGTTTCCACTATACATTCCTCATCAGACTCATTATTTATTGCTATTGCATTAGTCTGAATCTCATCTTCTACTAATGCGTCTTTAGATATTTTTTCTTCAATATCTAAATCAATCTTAGCGTCTTCAGAAATTATATTATTATCGAGTATTGGTTCAGTCGGATCATTAGACCATACTAGATCCAGTACTTCTGGTGAATTCTCTTTGATTATAGCTTGCTCTGTAAAGTCACTTGTAAATACGTCATAAGAGGTAGAACTTTTCTTCTTCTTTCCCATATTGTTTGAGTCAGTATTATTTCTATTCACATATGGTTCTATCTTGCCGTCATAGCAACCTATACATATGTATATATTTCCACTATCTTTAAGTATTGAATGGATATGGTCGGATGAATATTTAGTACTACAAATAGTACATCTTTTCTTCGTCATACTATATAGTTCTTATGTACATATTGCAACTTGGTTGCTCTACTTTTTAAAATATCTATATTTTAAATGTTAGATAACCAATAAATCATCTTGTGAGTAAGATCTTTAAAGTGCTCTACGTTCTCAGTTATACATAGTGCTAATATATATTGATCGATAGCTATATATATTGTACCACATTTTATTATATCAATACTATTATTTATATCCTGTAGTATGCATATTATACTAGTTATAAATACATTGTATACTCTAGTACCTTTTCCATAATAGTTTGCTCCATCACCATTATAGAATGTTCTTAGTTTAATATTCTCTGAGTAGAATGGATTAATACATCCTTGTATAGATTGTTTAACATCGCTGCATTTAAGTTTAAAAGTTTCATTTACTAATAAAATAATAAATGGCCCAGATTCATTAGCTATATCCAGTAAGTATTTTAAGATTTCAGAAATACATCTAGTTGGAGAATAACAGATTTTATCTTCATCAATTATAGATGACTGTACACAATTACTATTACATTGCCAACGATTCTGGAAACTTACTTTATCGTCCATGCTTGCTTACTAAAATCAACGTTAGTTGACATAGTATACAGTAACCAACTAGCGTTGATCTTAGTACAGTATAGTAACTATGGAAGACGTACAGAAAGCAAGAGTATGCCCTGCATGTAAAATGCCATTCCAGATTATATACTATCAACGGCGTGCTGCTGACGAACCTCCAGACAAAGTAGTATTCTGTAATAATTGTCCTCTAGATAGTACAAAGTTAGATATAAGTTCTACTCAACTTACAACAATAGATAAAGAACGAAAGAGATCTATACCTGGTAGTCATACTAGAGCGTTAAGTAGTATGGATTCACACTCTAAACAACATACTTTAAGTTCATCATTAATAAATCTTCAACATATAGGATACAGGCTATGTATACGTATAGAAGGTAATGCCGCAAGTAGATGTTATGCTGAACTTAATAAAAATAGTACTAAATTTAGACCTGTTATTGTTAGTACTGTAGCTCTACAAAAAGCAAAAGATAAACGATTAGTTCAAATAAGAAAGAAATCTTTAATGGAAAGTGAAGCACATACACTAGAAGAGGCTAAACGAATAGCTCCACTAGTATACCTACAAAAACTAAGTGTATATACTGAGAAAACTCTTACAAGCACTAAATCTATAGATCTAGTAGTAGGTTATGAAGCAAAAATAGGAAATATTGAATATGCTGAATATTCCATACTAAGAACATTACATGGAGGTAAACAACCCTGTATACTTATATATTTACCTATAGTAGATAAAATAAATAATGAACTACATTCTCTATGTTTAGATATGCTGCATCAAGTACTTATACTATATGGAACAGAACGTACTATTAAATCTTTTGTTAGTTCACAAACTATAAATAGTTTATTTGTACAAAGTAGTAAAGCATATGACTGGCCATCTGCACCAGATACTGGATATAATTATACATGGAAACCAGATGGAGAAAGATTTTGGTATATTAAGTATGGATCTGTATGGCTGTTTTCTAGAAGACTACTTTCTGGCCGTATAACAGGATGGACATTAACTAATTTATTGCAAGAGGCTAATTATCCTGGTCCTATTATAGATACTGAAGTTATGATAGGATATGATCCTATTATGATAGATCTTCTAGTTACAGAAGATGGTAAAGTTACTCATCCATCTAGATCTCTAGATAACGTTCTTGCATTGATTAGAGATAGCACTCAAATTGATATACCTTTACATATTAGGAACTATTACAGATCAGAAAAAGAGGTCCTTGATACACAAGATACTATGGAGTATCCTACTGATGGTGTAGTTGGTATACAAGATGGATTTATGAACATAATAAAACTAAAAGATACAAAATCTATAGAACTAAAATTGAAAGAAAATGGAGATTTAGTAAGTCGAGAAAATAAAGTAGTCATAAATTCAGATTTGCAAAATACTTACAGTACTGATAGTATAGTAGAAGTACGATTTACAAAACAGAGTGGTATGGATACTCCTACTATCTCTGAGACACTTCTACGTACAGATAAAGTAAATGCTAATGAATATGAAGTATGTGTCAGTATAATAAATAGTGTAGGACCTATGCCAGATACGTTATCTAGACGTAATGCTGTTCAATGGTGTAGTTCGGTAAGGCAGAAGATAAATCAAATAGCATCTAAAGCTACTGGTAGGGGTAGAATAATAATGGATATAGGTGCAGGAGATGGTCAAGCTATATCTGATTATAGTACTGATCCTAATATTACATATTTGCTAGTAGAACCTAATAAAGATAAGTGCAATAAATTATTGCGACGACTACGAGAACCAGGTAATGGTCAATCAAATATGTATGATGGTGCTGAACATATAACTAAAGCTATAGGTTTATTATCTAACAAAGCACTTAAGTATGCTGTTATTTGTGCTAAAGTAGGAGATATATTACGCCAACAGTATGCTATTCGTACACTTAAGAATGCAGTAAGATACTGTACTGCTTCTTTTAGTATATCTTACATAGTTCCAGACTTACAACAACTAGCATTAAATGGTATTAACGTAATAGGTTGTGGTTACATGTATGATAGTGTAGATACTTCAGGAATACTTATAGATGAAGCTGGAGTTAGAATGCAACTTGAAGGAAATAAGAAAGCTAATGTTAAATGGGGTTCTGATAAAACATATACAGAAAATGCTATAGTGCTAGATGATTTTAAAGGTATATTTCATTGTCGTTATGCAAAAACTTTAGTGCCTATATTTGCCAGTGATGAATTCTCGTTACTTAATAATATAGGAAATAAAGTATATATTATAAGTACTAAAAGATCTATATAGTATTGCGTAACAGTATGGCTTTTTTAAAAATATACTAATAAATTAAAACCCAACCTTATACTTATTAACGTATCCAGAAGTTATAACATTGGAATATCCAAATACTAATGCACTCCAGGGAATAGATACAGGAATCAATGATCTTTTATTCCCACATCCACACGTGTCTATGAATTCTTCACATCGTGTACAGAACTGTGTATCAATAAGATCTATCTTGGACTTTATTTCTTCAGTTGTTTTATATAATCCAGAAGCATCTGCTGCATGTGTATCCATCTCTCCATATTTTATTCCACCTCCTGCAGTTCTACCTATAGTAGTATTTATTGCATATTTACCTGCTGTTCCATGAGTGTAGTGCTGTTTATCCCATGTCAATTGAGTCATCTGCCATACCCTACATATTCCCCATGATGCTAGAATAGGAACATCACCACTCTTAGAAGTTCTTTCCAAAAGCTCTCCTGTTTGCCCATCATATAGTACTGTTTCAGTATGTTCATCAAAATATTCAGAAGGTGTTACTACTATTTTTCTACCTTCTTTGGCAGCTTTTACTCCTGCTATAGCTTCATAGTATTGTCCAGTCGTAAGTCTGTTAGTCATAGATGATAGTGACATAACTATATCAAATTTAAGTGGATACCCATTTTCATCTACTCCCCAAGGCATATCTTGTTCTTTTACTAACTTTATCGTACCTTTCTGTCCATGCCCTGTTGCTAATTTATCACCAGTCACAGGAGTAGAATATCTTATAGACTTTACTGATATTTGACCACTTTGAGTAATATCCTTAGAAATTATTGTACCAGTTCCATCGCCCCCAGCTACTATAGGTAGAGTATTTTTATTGGTACTAAGTATACAGGGAGTCTCTATAGGATAAGGATGACGCCTAGAGTATGTTTTCCACCATCTATTTCTACTTATATGGGCACGTTTACCTACTTCAGGTATATCTTCATTTGGATTTATTACGTGTACTGAATAACCTAGATATGAAAACAGACCTCTTGCTGCGCTACCGGCATTCATAATAATGGCATCTTCGTCAGTATCGTTAAAATTAGCAAAGCATATCATTAAATTCATACCAGGTACATTATCCGCTAGTCCACCATTTTTGTCATTAAGTAAACTTTCTATGAATGGAGTATATATAAGTGGTTTAGAAATAGCTGCAGGTGCTATAGAAGAAGTACCTGCTCCATATGGTGTACTTGTAGCTTGAATAGACTGCACTGAAGCAATAAGAGTCCTAGGAGGTCTATCATGAGCAATAAAAGGTATAAGCTTGAAGTATGACGAATAATAAAAATAGAATCCTTCCTCTGTGTCCTCTGATGGAAATTCGGGTATACGTTTATTATCCGGCCATGGACTCGAATATTCTGACACAGAACTAACAATTAAATTGTTTAGCTCTCGTCTAAGTAAAACACCAGAAGATACTGATATAATAGCTGTATGCATTTCAGAGTTTATATACAGAGTAGGTACGTGTATAGTTGTGGATGAAAGGGATGTAAATAAATCTCTAACTTTAAGTATGCATTTAGTAGTGCAATATACTGCCTTTCCCATGCACCATAGCAACCATTCTTTTTTATCTTTATTGTATTTATCTACTGTACTACATACTTTTTCTAATTGTAGCAGCATAGTACTATTAAGAATTCTTACTGATACTTTATCGCAAACTCTGCGAACTCTTCCAGCTTCTGTAGAATGTGCAGTATGTCCTTTGCACAGAAATCCAGGTATGTCTAGGTTCTTGTATCTTAGTTCTGCATTTATATTCTCGTCAGTATCTTCTTGTGCCATATCTATTATTTGATTGTTTTGTAGTGTACCAATAAGTCCTGGAACTGCAGTAGTTTCTTCCGGCTGCTTAAATATTCTTTGAGAAGCTATACTATCTCTTATTTCTTGACTTTCTAGCCATGCATGATGTGTATGAGCACTTAAAGGAGGTGGAAAAGATACAGCTACAATATCCATCATACTTGATAATCTAGAATTTAGTTCTTCATTTGCATATATCCATCCATTATCAGTAGAACTAGTACATAAATTGCAATTTTGTAGATTCCATAAATAGCCTTTTCTAATAGAGGATCCTAGTTCTATTTTTATTGATTCTCCTAACTCTTTTATACTAGAAAGTATTTCAGGCCTTAAACATACAGTAACAAATTTAGTATGCTTTTCATTAATAGCATGTTCGTCAAAGTGTCCTATTATGTTATTAAAAGATCTAAGAGGAGAGATACATCCTTTTGTTGTGCATCTATCAAATTCAGCAAGAATACTATTGGCATATTTTATTCCTCCAAAGTTTCCATATGCTTCATTACATTCTCTTAAAGTAAGTGATCCTTTTAATATACTATTTACGGAGTATACATCTGTCTGTTTAGCACTTAAGAGAGGTCCTAGTGTTTTAGTAATATCCAGATTACTGTTTTCATGTTCACGATACAACTCTAATATATCTAGCTCCTCTGCATCTTTATCGTTTCTTAATAGTCTTTGATCATCTGAGACATCCATATTGTAGTACACAATCAACTAAGTACAGTATATGCGACTACCGTCGCTATTATCCACATGATAAGAATTTAATATGGATAAAGAAACTGAAAGAACTCTTATTGAGTTAATACAGGTCTGTGGACTATGCAGTAATCACAAAGTAAGTCCTGACTCATATACAGCTCCTGCTTTTCTAAATTTTCTAAATACTCCACTAACTATAGAGCATATTCCAATGGAATCATGGAACATACAAGATAATGCAGAACTTGCTGAACTGACAGAGAATCCTAAGAATGTACCATGGGAAGATTCTATAAAGAACTTTGTATTCGACCTTACATCCATTAAAACAACAAAGAAATATTTATCTTGTATAGTTCTTACAGAGTTTGGATATAATTATTCTACAGCAACAATTCATTTATTAACCAAAAAGTATGCAAATAATGGAGCATCAATAGTTTACGTGACTCCTGAGGATGATGCCTCTAGTTCATTTAGAGTAGTGGTACGTTGTGACGGCAAAATAGAATGTGACCAAAGTATAGCATCTCATTATTTAATAGAGCAACTATTTATATGGCATGCACCCCATAATACCTTAATATTTTGTCATGATAGTTCCATAACGCAATATAAAGAGTTTTTAAATATGGCATCCGAGAGTATTTGGTCTGTGTCATGTACATCCAGTAATTTTGTCGAAACTTATGATATTCCAAATACTTGCGAGTATATATGCCCTGTATACAGCCATCCTGCGTCTCAGGAGACAAGAGCTGTAGGCAATGGAAAAATTAAATTTACTGAATCAAAAATAACTAGAATGTATCTTGGTAGAATTAACTATTATTTAAGATGTATTAGAGGATCAAAACACAGCTCTGGTAGATGTTATGATTGTGAAGTACTATACTCACTAGTACTATCGTTAGACTACTACCGTCCAAAATCTACTAGTAGTCCAATTATTAACTTTGATCCTACATTTCTTCTTTACGCTAGAGAAAAAAGCCAGCAAATGATTTAGTTATAGTACGACTACGTCGGCACTAGTGCACAGTAGATATGGATTATTGTCCAGAAACTGATGAAGATAGTATTGATCTATCAAAATATACTACTATAGATTCATGCCTATGGTTATTAAATAGATTACGAATTAATGAGCATGAAGATAATCCTTACTCATTACCTTTTCTAAGTTATGTTATGACATGGCACAAAGCAGTACCTTTGACATGTATAATTATGGCTCAAAATCCTTACCCACAGAATGTGTATCCTCCTATAGCAGCAGCCATGTCTTACGATACAGAACTTGCTAAGATACAAGTTAAAAGACGTATTTATCAGATACCTGTACCTCCTACAGTACATATATTCGCTAATGATATGTACATAAATGCAGGTATAAAAAAAGAAGATACTATAAATATTCTAAAAAATGGATGGGCACTAGTCGATAGAGGAATATTGCTAGTTAACGAAGGCGTATTTACATCTAGTAATAACCCAGAATATTATGATGAGAGTAGCAATCAATGCAATGTAATTATTAGACTTTTACAAGAAACAGAACTATATGGATCTAGAACTGTAGATGTTTATGGATTAGGTGAAGCTGGACAACGTATGGCTAGTAATCTATGTTCATGGTATAAATCAAGTACTATAAGATTATCCAAACATACAGCTACTCATCCTGCAGCTTTATCTAGAAGATTCAATAACTTTGACCATCCAGATTGTCATATGAATACTCCTTCATTTTCTAAAAGTTTAGCAAAACATTTCAGCAACCATGTTGCTTATATACACACTATGGCTAAAAGGTCAGAAGCTGATATTAAGATTCAGCAGTATGCAGATTTAATACGTACATGCAGTGTTAAGTTTACTGAATATGAGAAAGATCAAATAAATTTTAATAAGGTAGTCGCTGAAATAAGGGATATGGATTTAGACGATAAAGAAAAAGTAAGAGAGACCTTTAGTAGACTTTACATAATGGGTAATACATTAGCTACTAGAGCAGGTGTTACAGGATCTGCACTTCAAGGAGTACAAAGAATAGGTGGAGGAGTATCTAATCATGTATCAAAAGCTGGGCCGTCACTTCAGAATCCTTCTCCTGGATCACTAAATAGTCATGTAGGTCAAGATCATAAGCCAGTACAGCAATTAGGTATGAAAGCTAATAAAATTACTTTAACTAAATCAAAGAATAGTACAGTACCTACCAGAGAATCGTCCTTTACACAAGTATCTGCACCACCAAGTGTTAAATCTATACAAAGTGGTCTAACACCAACCAAAATTAAGCTTACCAAGTCTAAGTCTACTAATAGCACTCCTGTTAAATCTGCAGAAGAAGTACAGCAATATACTAGCCCTGAATCAGTTCCTGAATCTACAATTTATTCTACTACTAGTAATGTTCAAAGTAATACAGATCCAGAACCAATTGTAGAAAGTGAAAAAGAAGAACCACGTACAAAATCATCTTTGAGTGCTCACTTTAGAAAGAACAAATTAGCAGTCCGTTCCAACAACTTAGACAATTCTGGGCAACAAAACAGCAAACCATCAAAAGGTAGTGCACTTGAAATAACACCTGCACAAAGAGATCAACTATCTGCTGTAGAAGCTGTTGTACAAGTTAATAAATCTGATGCTGATGATGATGAAGATTGTATAGAAAAATTAGAATACATTCAGAATGATATTGCAGCTATGGCTAAATACAACTCTGATACAGTTGAACTTGTGGAAGCTATAGATAAAGATATGAAAGTAAATCCTAAGTTCGATTTCGTGAATTGGGCAGTAGACAATAGTAACCACTCATATACATATGAAAAATGTAAAGAAATATTCAACTTTTAAAGTATTGTGCAACTTTTAAAAAACTGAATAGCTATTTCTTACTTTCTTTGATCACTGCTTTTATTGCTGATTTTATATTTACTCCTTTAGCTATTAATGTTGCTATCTTTTCTTTCTCAGTTACTTTAGCTTCTGCTACTAGTGCTTCATCTGCTGTCTCACTACGTTTTTGTATTTTATTCCAGTCACATATTAGTTCTTCTTCTTTATCAAAATATGGATATGATATAGCTCTGATTATATCAGCTTCGTAAAAAGGTATTATAATAGCTATAATCTTTATACGTTCTATTATATCTTGTATTATTGATATAAATGCTCTACAATTAGGATCATTAAATATCTCTCTTAGAGTAGCTGGATTCATCGTTCTGTTTATTCCACCTTTAGTTCCTACTTGACTAGCTAAATATACTGCAGTCTTATCTGTGTTAGTTGGCATCTTAATAGGTTGTCTAGTTCCACTAGGATCTTTAAAATAATTATCGCATGCAACTTTTATTGCTTTTGATACTACATTTGTTTCAAGTATTCTTGTACTTCTGTATCTTAGACCTTTAGCATTTAATTTTATTTCAACCTCTTTTATTAACTTAATCAAAAGTTCAGTAACAATACTTTGTGTATTAATGAATCCATAGTCTTTAACACTGCCTTTAGTACTTGAAATTTGTTCAAAATTACTCGGACTCCCTAGTACTACGTTTCCATTGCTCGCAGTATTTCTAGCTATCATTGCAAGTAATTCTATTTGTTTAGTTTGTTGTTTTAATAGAGTGTCAAGTAACTGTTGAGTACGCATAGAACTATCAAGTAGTGCGTCAAGTTTGTTATTTGTACTATTCTGGTATCCACATAAATTATGCAATAAACTGTTTGTTCCATAATTTGCAGATCCTAGTCTTGATTTACTAGTTGATGTTTGATGAAGATAGTTACTGTCTAATACTTGGCTAGCTGTTGGACTGTTAGAAGTAGATAAATAGCTGTCATAGTTAGTAGATTGTTGATTTGTTGATGTCTGATTGGTAGGATTATTTCCTGTATTGTCTGGTTGATCTGTAGTTAGATTTTGTAAAGCTTTTTCTAATTCACTTACATTTCTTATTGTATTATCCATATTTATTATTTGAATAGTACTATATAAAGGCAACGAATAGTTGCCGAATGTACAGTTAGAATTGTGCAATATGTCAGAACCACATCAAAGAGTAAAATCTGGAAAGTTGCGTAAAGCTAACAATTACAATATAGATTCTATTCAGCAGAATAAACAGTACGAGAAAAGAATAGTATATACTGGAATAGAAAATGCTACTCAGCTATCAGTTAATGAACCAGAAGACGAATACTCTACATACCTCCAGACTCCTACAGATTTATGCAGTATACAAATGAATATACTTAGACGAGTAGCTTCAGGATATGGAATATCTTATTTAGACTCTATAGATTCATCATTCAGACGTACATGGAATATAGGGGCGTGGCATATAGGATCTAAGTTATCTATATCTGTTAATTTAAGACAGCCTAATATAACTAGTTGTTGGGCGAATGTGCAGAAAACAAATATGAATAAGATAGAACAACTAGCACAATATTACAGGTCTCAAAATCTGACAAAATCTAAATGTATTATTACTGGATCTGAAGTTAAAGGTCAGATAAAAGGTAGATGGACTCCTTATATAATAGAAAAACTTCTTCAAGACAATCTAATACAAAAAGATAACGTGCAAATAATTGGGTTAGTACTAGGACAAACATCATTATTTTGCTGGATAGTATTAAATACCAAATCTAGGTATTTATGTCTATTAACTAAAGAGTCAATAGATACAATAGTAAAACATATACCAGACTGGTGTAAAGATATTAATGAAGCTACATCTGGAGGTTCTATAGCACTAAAAATAAATAATCCCTCTATCGAGAATGATGCTACACAACTAACTATAACTGAAACAGGAGGATTACAATATCAAGGAAGACCAGAAAACATGGATAAACTATCAGAGGCTCTTCAAATAGCTATCAGTAATACTATAAACTCGAAATATTTAAATCTATTTCTTGATTCATTAGAGTATAAATATATAAATGAGTGATTTTTAAAACGTATTACAACATACGTTGCTAAATGTAGGACTAAACAGAAGTTATAATAATTAATGTACTATGAGTAAAATACTTGAACTTATATTTATAGTTCAGTTAAAGTACAATAACAGTCAGGTACTAATCGCTATCTAATGTCCTCTACTAAAAGTAATATGTGTATATATATAGGTATAGTATGTCTAAAAGTAAAGTCTATTAATTGTACAGTATCTATATCATTATATAATGCAGATGAACCTAAGAACAGTACAGTACAAGTACAAAATATACCATTTTGTTCGTATCAGAAAAGTATATTATTAGCAATCAAAAAAGCAATAGACACTTATGAAATGCAGTGTACTATTTTAAATATATATAGTGCGTCAACCAGTATCTCAACTTTTATAGAGAAATATAAAACAATACTAGACACTAATAATATAGAGAAAATTAATAATCTAGATATTAATAGATTACCTATAACTAAGTCAGTACTCTTATCTTTCTTAAATAGACCTCAAGATACAAGTAAACTAGTTATACGAAAAGTAGAAAAAGATAATAAATGTATCCTTATAGCACAATCTATAGCTAGTAATGAAATTACAAAATGTACAAAAAATAAATAATTTTTTAAAAATACTAAACTTTATTAAATACAATACCTAAGTGCCGATCTAACTTGCATTAACATTATACCTAATTTGTTATCACCTTGTCCAGTTCTGTCTTGTCCCCAGTATTTATCTGATGAGCTATCTTCTATAAGTTTATCATTATGTGTATCTATTAATTTATTAAGTAATTCAGAACTGCTTATAAATTTGGCATATAAACCTCGTATCATTATTTTATCCTTAAGTTTAGAGTCCCATTCTATTTTTTTGGCTTGTGGAAAATAGTATTTATAAGCTATTCGTTTGCATGCCATGGGACTTACTACAGTAGATATATGTTTAGCAGCTTTAGGATCATAAGAAATGAACTTTTGGGATTGATAATAACCTTCTACATGATTGTATGTCTTACCATCTATAATAAATTCGCTGCAATAAAAGTTTGATAAAAATGAATATTTACTACTTTTCATAGAGAATCTAATATCAGCACAAGTTGTACTAGTCATATCCATCGATGGTATATTAGTAGATAGAGTAAATACTTTCTGTGTGGAACTATCATCTATTATCTTAGTATTCACTTCTTCTATTTTTTCTTCTTTTTTGGTATGGATATTTATATCTACATTATTATCAGTATCATCTGCATTATGAATAGTGGTAGTACTATTTTCATCATTAATAATATTTAAATCTTTAGAATTTAATAGTTCGTTTTTCATTACTTCTTTATTCTCGATAATATAGGCAGTTGTATTGATATCTGACTTATTGCTCTCATTACCTTCACTATGAGTTACTAAAGAGTTATCATTAGAAAAAGTAGTACTAGTGCTAGTATTATTGTTTTCAGTATCACTATTAGTATCACTATTAGTATCACTGTCAGTATCACTATTAGTATCACTATTAGTATCAGTATCTATATTATTATCACTATTATTAGTAGTTATGTTACTAACATAGTTGTTATCATTTATAGTTTTAGTAATAGTGGACCCATTTTTAGTATTATCTTTAATAGGTAAAGTTTTTGCAACTGTACTAGATGTTTGTAGCTTAGATATATTTGCTTTAGTTCTGATAGGTGTAGGAGTACTAGGTCTTTTTACTATAATATCGTTAGTGCTAGTCTTCTTTGGTATAAATTTACTTTTAGTAACAGGTTTCTTTGTAGAAATAGCAATTGGAGGAGACATCTTGATAGTATATTATAGCAACATTGTTGCAAGTAGTATAGTAAACAAAATGAATAGTCAATCCTTACTTAGCCATATAGATCAAGAGTTTATTGAATCTGGCCACTACAAAAAAGTATTAGATACTCCAACAGAACAAAAACGTAAAGAGTTACGAAGTCAAAAAGATATTGATAATATACAAATATCAACTTTTAAGAAAGAAGATGATAGTATAAGTCATGTATCCATATCTAATTTTAAGATTCGTGATCTGCGTCTTAATGTTGCAGGATCTATGAAACCTTAAACCAGTACATACTGGAATATGACAGG